>OCAN01000013.1_pt1 | contig 306991 bp, 274 predicted proteins | sample 1538321 | NCBI WGS metagenome assembly OCAN01 (sample SAMEA2580294, study PRJEB22360) | human gut metagenome | biome: human gut; feature: human-associated habitat; material: faeces | place: Denmark | collected 2008/2010 | reverse complement strand
ACCGCTTCGGGAGCCCCATCTCAAAATGGCGGGCCCCCTGCCGCTCCGTAAAAGAGAGAAGCTTCGCCATCTTCTCCGAAGTTTTACTCCTGAACCGGATCTCATCGGTAATACCATACATCAAACAGGCTTTGGCGTCTTTGACCGAACGGCTCCCCCGAAGAATCTCGATAATCAGATCGATCACGTCGCAGGCTTTGATAAGCCCCTCCTGTACTTCCCGCTTCTCCTGTTCCTTGGAAAGAAGCGTTCTGTACTTTCTGGTGGTAATCTCAAACTGGAAATCCACATGGTATTCGATGATCTTCCTAAGTCCCATAGTCTCTGGTTTCCCGTCCGCCACCGCCAGCATATTCACTCCAAAAGTATCTTCAAGCTTCGTTTTCTTGTAAAGCATGTTGATGAGCTTGTCCACGTCAGCATCTTTTTTCAGGTCGATGACAATGCGGATGCCCTCCTTGGAAGACTGATTTGAGATATCCACAATATCCGACGTCTTCTTTGTCTCTACAAGGGAGCAGACGTCATTTAAAAACTTTCCTATTCCGGCTCCGATCATCGTATAAGGAATCTCGGTAATCACAAGGCGCTTGCGTCCGCCTTTTTGATCTTCCACCTTTACTTTTCCCCGTATCTTAATCTTACCGTTTCCGGTCTCGTAGATCTCCGCCAGGTCGTCCTGGTTGACAACGATGCCTCCCGTCGGAAAATCCGGCCCTTTGACATACTTCATCAGTTGCTTTGTAGTGATGGCATTATTCTTCATATAGGCTTTCACCCCGTCGATGACCTCGCCTAAATTGTGGGTCGGGATACTTGTCGCCATACCAACCGCAATCCCCTCGGCCCCATTGACAAGTAAATTCGGGAAACGCACCGGCAGTACTTCTGGCTCCTTTTCCGTCTCGTCAAAGTTCGGTACAAAGTTGACGATATCTTTATCAAGGTCTGCCAGGAATGCCTCCTGTGTCACTTTCGCAAGCCGTGCCTCGGTATAACGCATTGCCGCCGCTCCATCCCCTTCGATGGAACCGAAATTGCCGTGGCCGTCCACCATCACCATGCCTTTCTTGAAGTCCTGGGCCATGACTACAAGCGCCTCATAGATAGAGCTGTCGCCGTGCGGATGATATTTACCCATCGTATCTCCGACAATACGGGCGCATTTCCGGTACGGTCTGTCGTAACGGATCCCCAGTTCATACATATCATAGAGGGTCCTTCTCTGCACCGGCTTTAGTCCGTCCCGTACATCCGGCAGCGCTCTGGAAATAATGACGCTCATGGCATAATCAATATATGATTTTTTCATCACATCCGAATACTCGGTGCGAATGATCTGTTCCTTTTCCTTCTGACTCATGTCTCTTCCTCATTTCGTATGATCAGCATCTGCTAAATATCAAGCTCCGCCTCTCTGGCGTTCTCATAGATAAACATCCGTCTTGGGGGCACTTCGGTTCCCATCAGCATCTCGGTAACGCTGGATGCCATTCTGGCATCCTCGATCTCTACTTGCTTTAAGATCCGGGTCTTCGGATTTAAGGTCGTCTCCCAGAGCTGATTTGCGTCCATCTCACCGAGACCTTTGTATCTCTGGAGGGTAAATGGGCCTTTCTGTGTCTTGCGGTACTCATCCAGAGCCCGGTCATCGTAGAGATATTCCTCCTTGCCGTTTTTGGGCATTGCCTTATAAAGAGGAGGCATGGCAATATAGACATGTCCTTCAAAAATCAGCTCCGGCATGAAACGGTAAAATAAGGTCAAAAGCAACGTCGAGATATGGGCGCCGTCCACATCCGCATCCGCCATGATAATAATCTTGTCATACCTAAGCTTCGTAATATCAAAGTCATTTCCATATCCTTCGGAGAAGCCGCATCCAAACGCATTAATCATCGTCTTAATCTCCGCGTTCGCCAAAACCTTGTCGATACTTGCCTTCTCCACATTGAGAATCTTTCCCCGGATCGGCAGAATAGCCTGGTACATCCGTTCTCTTGCCGTCTTGGCAGAACCGCCCGCAGAATCTCCCTCAACAATGAAGATCTCACATTTCTTCGGATCCCGGCTCTCACAGTTGGCAAGCTTCCCATTGCTGTCAAAGGAATACTTCTGCTTGGTAAGAAGATTGGTCTTTGCTTTTTCTTCGGTCTTTCGGATCTTCGCCGCCTTCTCCGCACAGGAAAGCACTTTTTTCAAAACGTCCAGATTCCGGTCAAAATAGCGTACAATCTCGTCGTTTGTCACCTTGCTGGCTGCTTTGGCCGCATCCTGATTGTCAAGCTTTGTCTTCGTCTGCCCCTCAAATCTCGGATCCGGGTGCTTGACAGAAATAATGGCGGTCATACCATTACGGATGTCGGCTCCGGTGAAATTGGCGTCTTTTTCCTTCAGCACGCCGATTTCCCTTGCGTACTGGTTCATCACCGTAGTAAACGTCGTCTTAAACCCGGTCAAATGTGTGCCGCCCTCCGCATTGTATATATTGTTACAGAAGCCAAGGATATTCTCATGGAATTCGTTGACGTACTGGAAAACTGCTTCTACTTCGATTCCCTCGGCCTCGCCCTTAAAATACACCGGGTCATGAATGGGCTCACTTTTGGAATTTAAGTCCTTAATGAATCCAATCAGTCCGTCCGGCTCGTGGTATGTGATCTCCTCCTGAGGGTCTTTCCGCTTGTCCGTAAAATAAATCGTCAGCTCCGGATTCAGATAGGCCGTCTCGTGAAGGCGGCTCTTGATTTCCTCCTCCCGGAATCTCGTCTTCTCAAAAATCTCGCCATCCGGAAGGAAATTGATCTTCGTTCCCGTTTTTTTCGTCTTTCCAATGACCGGAAGAAGCCCATTGTCCAGTTTCACCACCGGTACGCCCCGCTCATAGCGGTCGTGGTGGATCGCTCCGTCCCGGCTGATCTGCACATCCATATACTCGGAAAGGGCATTGACAACGGAGGAGCCCACCCCATGAAGCCCGCCGCTTGTCTTGTAAACGGAGTCGTCAAACTTCCCGCCCGCATGAAGCGTCGTGTAGACGATCCGCGCCGCTGACACGCCCTTCTGGTGCAGTCCTACCGGCACGCCGCGCCCGTCGTCGGCAACGGTCGCGGAGCCGTCCTTTTCCAGTGTCACTTCAATATTTTTACAAAATCCGGCCAAATGTTCATCTACCGAATTATCCACGATTTCGTATACGAGATGATTCAGTCCTTTCGTACTCACACTTCCGATATACATACCCGGACGCTTCCGGACCGCCTCCAGACCTTCCAGTACCGCAATACTGTCCGCATCGTATGTCGTATGTTTCGCCATCGTATTCTTCCTTTCTCCTTATGCTCTTCTGGTGTTCCTGCCAGTTCATTACTTTCAACAGTGTACCACAATCGAACATACGATTCAAGAAATTATATTTTTACCCGTTCAGAACCCGGTTCAATGATTCTGCCAGCGGCTCCATGGCATTTTTCATCTCCTGAACCGTATTCGTCTGAGCCCCGGCCTCTATCAGAAGCATCTTCGGTACAAGCTGCATATTGTAGCGGTAGCCTTTCAGATAAATATTTCTCGTAAATCCCGGATAATGCTCCTCCGCATCCAGTTTCATCTGCAGGGAGAACGCCAGATTATCCTGGATGTACGGATTGTTAAAATACTGAATATCCCCGTTCGCCCTCGTCCGGCACAGCCCGTTAAAATACATGATTTTTGCCGTCTGCTTTCCATTGACATCTGTCACCAGGTGGGTATTTTCGTTCACACCATCTCTATGTAAATCGATCACCACCTCAATCGAAGGATTTTCCGCCAGGATCTTTTCCGCCGCTGCCCCCGAAAGTTCGTATGCCTCACTCCGATCGAGTTTTCCGTTGATAATATCGTAGACGCCACGGTCATGGATCGTCTTGATATGATAGGTATTGTTTAGAAGATCCGTCAGATAGTCTCCGATCCCCACAATAGAAGTTTTATCATCTCCCGGCACCGAGTCCACAAATGTCTCCTGAGAATGGGTGTGGTAAATAAGAATCTTCGGCCCGTTGTCCTTTTTTGTAAACTTCATATTTTTGGCAAGCAGTGTCTCCGCGTTCAGTTCTTCCGGGCTCGTCATCGTCGTACTGTCAATCGTATAGAAGTGACTCGTCAGATACTCGTAGTCTTTGAGTTTCTCCCTGTCTACAGTTCCTTTGACCTGAGATTCGTGGGGCACTTCCGTGGTACTTTCCTGATTCTTCTTAATGAGTTTCCCGTTCTCATCTACTTCGTTCTCATCCTCCGCTTCCTTTTTCAGAAGCATTTCGTAAGTCTCCGTGTCCTCGATCTGAGTCTCGCTGACCTCGTTCGCCTTTACGTAGTTTCCAAGGGGTGTCATCTTCATCGCCTGCTTTGCCACCCACTCGCCCACTGTTCCCTCCGGCTCTTCCCCGAACCGGATAAGGGTCGGAAAGTACATTGCTTCCGCCCCTTTCTGGATCGTCTGTCCGATTTCTGCCCGTAGAAACTCTGCTGAACTTTCATAGCCTCCCAGAATAATATATCCGCCAAGCACACCCACCACTCCTCCGATCAGAAGATGATGGAGACGTATCTTTCCACTCAAATACCTCACTCTACTTTCTTAAAACCATGATCCAAATTTTCGTGTCTTAATACTATATGCCTGCTTTCTTCGGATTATGTGCCTGTCCTTTTGTTTCCTTTCCCTTCGCTTTTACTGAATCTTGTTCCTCTCCCTGTTTTGCCAAACTGTCTCCATTCGACTCTTTTGCTGAAAAAAGCAGGTTCAGCCCTTCAGAAATGGTAAAGCTGATCCGCTTCACTGTCTCGTCCACATCCTTTGGAGTCACAAACATCCCGTTGAGATGAGGCGAAATCAACTGCCGTACAAGCTCATATTTTTCTGCCGCATGGTAACCTTGCAGTACAACCCCAACCCCTTTAAGGGTCTCTGAGTGTTCCATCTCTTTCATCAAATTCTCCATGGCGTCGTTGACAATAGTGGCAGCGTCCACGACAGTCGGCACTCCGATGGCAATCACCGGAACCCCGACGCTTTCCTCTGTGATGGCATTGCGGTGGTTCCCCACGCCGGATCCTGGATTGATCCCTGTGTCTGTAATCTGGATCGTCCGGTTCAGACGCTTGGAATTCCTCGCTGCCAGGGCATCTACCACGAGAATCACCTCCGGTTTTGTCTCCTCCACGACACCCCTTACGATCTCCGCTGTCTCCATTCCGGTCTGAGCCATCACACCGGGAACAAGGGCGCTCACCAAAGTCACTTCATCCTCGCCCATAGCATACTTTCCGTATTCCCGGACGATGTGCCTTGTGATATTCAGATTGTCCGCCACTCTTGGCCCCAAAGCGTCCGGCGTCACTGCCCGGTTTCCAAGCCCCACCATCAGCACCGATACGTCCTCCCCTGTATCCCGCTTTTCCTGCCGTTTCCATTTATGGCCCAGAAGCCTTTCCACACATTCGGCAATCTTTACAGAGATTTCCCGGTGATAAGCCTCATCCGGAACGGCAAGATTTGGCGCTTCCATTGTAATATATGTTCCCACAGGCTTTCCCATCGTCTTTGCTCCATTTTCTGTCTTAATAATGACCGTTGTCGTCCGAACTTCCCACTCTTCGTCGTACTCCTCCTCCAGGACAACGCCCTGGACCTCTACGTTCTCTTCTTCAAATCGCTCTTTCTCCTCCAAAGCCAGATCGGTCCGGATACTATACTTCTCAACCATGATAAAACCTCGCTTTTTTTCATTTATTCCATAGTTTCTCAAAAAAAAGCCGAAATATGTATTGACATAAATTATTTATTGACATAAAATAAGTGAGTATGCTTCGTCAGATCGTTCCGTGTCCGGCTCTGACGAAGGGCAAGAAACGAAATTACCAAAGTTGGAGGTGTAGGTCATGGCTAATATTAAATCCGCAAAGAAAAGAATTTTAGTTGCTGAAACAAAGACTGCGAGAAATAAAGCGATCAAATCTAAAGTGAAAACTTGCGTGAAGAAAGTTGAGACAGCCGTTGCAAACAAAGACGCTGCTGCTGCTAAAGAAGCGCTGAGTATAGCAATCGCTGAGATCAACAAGGCTGGAAGCAAAGGTGTTTACCACAAAAACACTTGCGCCAGAAAAGTATCCCGCCTTGCAAAAGCTGTAAATTCTATCGCTTAATTTATAGAAAAAGAAAAAAGACATCCTCACCGTCAGAGGGTGTCTTTTTTGTCATTGATGAACGCAAAGGAGGTTTTGTGATGAATATCAATATCGGTTTCTGGACATGCGGAGTTCTCGTAATCCCTTTTTTTATTGTAGGAGTATTCTTTGCGATATTGAAAGAAAAGGCTGTTAAATTTGTCTCCGGGTTTAACACTTTACCAAAACAGGAACAGGCATTATATGACAAACCCCGACTTGCCCGTGACATGAGAAACCAATGTTTTGTATGGTCCGCCATTATGTTAGGCGGGGCAGTATTATCTTATTTTTTTACGCCATATATGGCAATTCCTGCATTTCTTATCTGGATCATTCTCTTTTTTAAAGAAGTGCGTCTTGACCCTCATAAAGCATTTGAAAAATATCTGTTAAAATAGAATTCTATCTGTATGGAAATGACAATAAAAATCTGACAGGGGGGAGTATGCCCCTGTCAGACCATACAGGAACTAGTTATTGATCAACTTATCATCCTCTGCCCAGCTATAGAGTTTTCTCAACTCTGCTCCGACTACTTCGGATTCATGCTGTGCACCTTTTGCTCTCATTGCGTGGAAGTGAGGTGCTCCGATCTTGTTCTCTAACAGCCAGTCTTTTGCGAAAGTACCATCCTGGATGTCGGAAAGAATCTTCTTCATTGCTTTCTTTGTATCTTCTGTGACGATCTTTGGTCCTGTGATATAATCGCCATATTCTGCCGTGTTGGAGATAGAATATCTCATTCCCGCAAAACCGCTCTGATAAATCAGATCAACGATCAGCTTCATCTCATGGATACATTCAAAGTATGCATTTTCTGCCGGATATCCAGCCTCAACAAGAGTCTCAAATCCAGCCTGCATGAGTGCGGATACACCTCCGCAGAGAACTGCCTGCTCGCCAAAAAGATCTGTCTCTGTCTCGATCTGGAATGTACTTGTCAGAAGACCTGCTCTCGCACAGCCGATTGCAGCGCCGTATGCCAGAGCCAGATCCAGTGCTCTTCCAGATGCATCCTGCTCTACACAAACGAGCGCCGGTACACCCTGTCCGTCCACATATGTACTTCTTACAGTGTGTCCCGGGGCCTTCGGAGCAATCATCGCTACATCTACACCTGCCGGTGCTTTGATCTGTCCGAAATGGATTGCAAAACCATGTGCGAACATCAGCATCTTGCCTTCGCTTAAGTTCGGCTCGATGTCTTTCTTGTACATATCAGCCTGTAATTCATCGTTGATCAGAATCATGATGATGTCAGCCCATCTGGTTGCTTCCTGGTTTGTCATAACCTGTAATCCCTGAGCCTCTGCTTTTGCTCTGGATTTGCTGCCTTCGTAAAGTCCGACTACTACATTACATCCGGATTCTTTTAAATTAAGGGCATGTGCGTGTCCCTGGCTTCCATAGCCGATGATCGCAATCTTCTTGCCCTCCAGTAATGCTAAATTACAGTCTTCCTGATAATAAATTTTTGGTTTGTTCATTGTACTTTACCTCCTGTTTTTTACTATAGCTCGTCAAAGGGGAACTGCCCCTTCAGCTTCATTCTCTGTCGAACCCATCCTGCTCGGCTCTCTTCCTCAGGATTTCCTCCGCATCAGCGATATCCTGACTGCCTCTGGAAAGGCCCGTGATTCCGGTTCTTGCAAGCTCCAGAATCTCATATCCGTCCAGTAGATTTAAAAACGCCTCCAGTTTTGACTGTGCGCCGGTAAGCTCTACGATCAGCGATTCCTTTTCCACATCGATAATCTTGGCCCGGAAAACGTCCGCAATCGCGATAATCCCTGGACGGAGTGCCGCGTCCGCTCTGATCTTGATCAGAATCAGCTCCCGGTAAACCGCCTCCTCATCATTGAGAAGCTTGATCTCCAGAACATCTTCCAACTTGCGTACCTGCTTTTCAATCTGGGAAAGAATCCTTTCGTCGCCGCTTGCCACAACCGTGATCCTGGTAAATCTGCTGTCCGCAGTCACCCCGGCAGTAATACTGTCGATACTGAATCCTCTCCGGCTAAACAGTCCCGCAATCCGGCTCAGTACGCCCGGTGTGTTATCTACCAATAAAGAATAAACCTGTTTCCTCATAAACCCTACCTCTACTTTCTTTTCTAAAAACAGAGTGCGTTCTGTTTTTTTATTGTAACAATGAATCCTTCTTTTGTCAAGTAAAGTACTAAATCTTTTTCGTTATTATGTAACAATTCAGCTTTGCACAAAATCACAAAAATCCGGGTCCAAATCTGTTTCAAAACGAAGATTTTTGTGCGCTTTATATATGGCGATCTGCTGTAAGCAAGGATTTCCTTACCTTGCGTTTTGCGCCTCAATCCGCTCAGCCAGATCGTTGAGATAGACCCAGCGCTCCATCTTTTCTTCCAGCGCTTGCTCGGTCTCCTCTTTCACTTTCGTCAGTTCGGTGAGCTTTATGGAATTAGTGGCAAACTTCACCATCTCCTGATCCAACATCTCCAGCTTTTCTTCCAACTCGGCAATCACTCCGTCGATCTCCTCATACTCTTTCTGCTCTTTGTAGGAGAATCTCAGCTTCGTATGCCGCGGTTTTTTCGAACTGCTGTCCTCATTTTTACGGAAATTTTGTACGCCCTTTGTCAGCGCCTTTTCTTTTGAGCGTCTGACATTCAAATAGTCCGTGTATCCTCCCTCGTATTGACGAATCTCACCCTGACCGTCCATCTCGAAAATCCGGTCCGCTACATTGTCAAGGAAATACCGGTCATGGGATACGACAACCACAATTCCATCAAAGGAATTCAGATAGTCCTCCAGAATCGTCACGGTTGCGATATCCAGATCATTGGACGGCTCATCGAGAAGGAGGACGTTGCCCCCCTGCATCAGCACACTCAATAGATAGAGCCTACGCTTCTCACCGCCGGAGAGCTTGGACACCGGAGCATACTGCATCTCCGGTGGAAAGAGGAAACGCTCCAACATCGCAGAGGCACTAAGCTTCCCCTCTTCCGTCTGCACATACTCCCCAAAATCCCGGATGTAATCGATGACCTTGGCATCCGTATCCATATCTGGTACCTCCTGGGCAAAATAGCCGATCCGGATCGTCTCCCCCATCTCAATCTCCCCGGCGTCTGGAGTAATCTGCCTCGCAATCATCTTTAACAAGGTCGACTTCCCACAGCCATTCGGACCTATGATCCCCAGTCTCTCATTCCGTAGTATAATATAATCCAGATCCCGGATGAGAGTCCGCTCACCGAATCCTTTGAAAATATGATGCAGTTCTATGGTCTTCCTTCCCATCCTGGTGCTGATTCTGGCAGTCTCCACAGTCTTTGCCGCCTCCGGCGCTTTCCCGTTTTTCAACGTTTCCAGCCGTTCCAGTCTCGCCCGCTGTTTCGTGCTTCTCGCCCGACAGCCCCGTTTCGCCCACTCCAGCTCCATACGGAGAACACTCTTCCTCTTCCGTTCTGAAGCCAACTCCATTTCTTCTCTCTTGGCTTTCAGCTCCAGGAAACCGGAGTATCCAGCCTCATACCCGTAGAACTTTCCGTCGTCTACCTCCAGAATCCGGTTCGTAACCTGATCCAAAAAGTACCGGTCGTGGGTCACAATCAACACAACGCCCCGGTAAGCTCTCAGATAGTCCTCCAGCCAGAGAATCATCTCTTCATCCAGGTGGTTCGTCGGCTCATCCAGGAGAAGGATGTCCGCATCCTCTGCCAACACCTTGGCAAGTGCTACCTTTCTCTTCTGGCCGCCGGACAAAGTGTTAAGCTCTGCCATATAGTCAAAAATCCCAAGCTTCGTCAGATTACTCTGCACCTTCCATCCTCCGTCCGTATCCCCAGCAAATGCGTAATCTGAAATGGTAGTACAGCCCTCAAAACAGGGACTCTGAAGCAAGTATGCCGTCTTTTTGCCATTCTGGCGGACAATCTGACCCTCATCCGGCTCATCCTCCCCTGCAATCATCTGAAGAAGCGTCGACTTTCCGGTTCCATTGATTCCGACAATCCCGATCTTATCCCCCTCCTGCACCCCGAAAGAGGCGTCCTCAAACAGAAATTTATCTCCAAACCGCTTACTGATATGCTCAATATTGATAATATTCATGTCTATCGCTCCTGTCTTTTCTTTCCTTGTATCTCAAGTCTTACCAGATTATGATAAGGGATTTTGCTCTTTGCGTCAATGCAAGAAAAAGACTGCTGTGACCTGACAGCAGCCTTTTCTACCCGTCTTTAAAAACCAAGTTTGGGAAGTACGTTCTTCGGTTCGTCGTAGATCAGAAGATCCGCCTTCTCATCCATCAGTTTCTCCTTATTATGGATCAGTACAATCTTACTTCCCTCAAAACATTTGATGTAATTGCGGAACACATCGGAACTCAGTGATGTTCCAAGCAGCAAAAGTACGTCACTCTTTTCAATCTCTTCCAACGTCCTGGAAAGCTTCTCACTGTCCAGCATCTCTCCGAAGAAAGACACATCCGGCCGGATCACTCCGCCGCACGCCTCACAGTATGGAACCTTCCTCGCCTGTCTGATGTAGTCAATGGAATACTTTTTGCCGCATTTCTGGCAATGGTTCTGATAAATACTTCCGTGAAGATTGATGACATTGTGGCAGCCGCTCCGCTCACTAAGCTCGTAAATATTACTTGAGATAATGCACTTGAGCTTCCCCGCCCGCTCCATGGCCGCCAAGGTATAGGTCGAAGCCGTAGGCTCCAGATCTACCAATAATTCATTCCTATAAAAGTCATAAAAGGTTTCGGTACGTGTATTAAAAAAGGCATCCGTGTAGAGGTACTCCGGGGAGCGTCCATACCTCTCCTCGATCCGGTAGGCCCGGTCCTGGTCTTTCAGCGGATGGATTCCACACTCTTCCATCATGCCTGATCCGCAAAGAGCGACAATGTATTCTCCTTTGTCGATAATATCCCGCAATGTCTCCAGCTTATTTAACTCCTGCATGACAATCTTCTCCCTTCGGGCTGCGGCTTTCTGAGGGCCAAAGCCCTTTTTATTTATTATACTATACGGCTATTCCATGTACAAGAACCATCTATGAAATGTGAGCTGCTACATCTGCAAAATCCAGCGCGAATATAAAAAGACAGAGAGGACTGACTCAATCAGTCTCTCTCCGCTCTTTTCTCTCTATACTTTAATTCGCTTTGCAATGTCCTCAGACAATGCAATCCGTCTCCCATTCTCCGGAGCAATAATCAAATGTCCTTTCGACCTGCTCACCACCTGAAGGCGGCTTCCCTGCCCGATCCCAAGACACCTCATATTCTCTTCGATATCTCTATCTGCAAAGAACCACTTAACCATACACTCACATCCTGGCTTTACGTCTGTCAAAGCAAGCATACCGATCCCTCCTTTTTCCGCCTGACAGACTTAGTATCTGCCGTCCGGTGATCTTTTACTCATCATATAAAAAAGAAAGCCGGTTAGTCAATGGTAAATGAAAGGCCGGTCTCCCGGCCCCATTTTATGCCATATATTCTTTCAGAAGCGCCATGTCGATCGAGTCACTGTCATGGATGATCAGCTTCACAGTCTGGGACAAATCCATACTAAGGATTCCCAGAAAAGATTTCGCATCAATGGTAGCTCTTCCCTGCACCAGATCGAAATCTCCCTCCAGTTTTCTCAAAATTCCGTTGAGTCCTTTGGCCTTTTCCACAGAACCAATATTCACATATACCTCTCTCATCGTTCTTCTCCTGTCTTATGTGCATATTTTTCAGACAGTTTTTTATTATACTCGTTTCCTGTGGATTTTGAAAGTCTTTTTTTACAAAAATTTCTGTTCCGCCAAAATACACTTCCATCAATTTCAATAATCTTCCCAAACTGGCGGTTTTTGAAAGACTACAGCCGCAGTCTCTTTATATTGATGAACCGGATGTATCTTCTTCCCTTTTCAGGACTTATCCACCTTCTCCAGCACCGTATAAATCACAAAATTCAGAATGAATTGCACGACGGTCAGAACCGCAAGCACTACCAGATCTATCTCGTGTCTCATCAAAAAGAAAACGATGCAGTACGAAAGAACAAATATAATTGTAAATAATATAGTCCGATACAGTGGTTTCACACAATCTCTTCCTTTCTTTTTCCAGAATCTGCATGTTATTTGTTCCATCTACGTTTTATTGTAGCACAAACTTACATCAAGTAAAAGTTGAAAAAGCACCCGAAAACTATAAAATAGCTTCGGGTGCGGATTCTCTTCTTACTTGTCTATCCGTGTAACTTTCCATCTCCTCCCATAAGTGCTGTCATTTCTTCTATCCGCTCCAGTGGGAACGGCGGGGAACATAGTGGCTTCATGGCAATGGACATAAGTTTCATCGGATTATCGTCTGCCGCCACCCGATTGGAACTCAACGCTCCACACCTCCTGCAACGGTGGATGATCGCCCATTCTCCATTTTTTCTCACCCATACCGCTACCGGATCCATAATACTTCCGCAATCTGATTCCCGGTCTCCCGGTTCATGATCTACATGCATACTGCACAGGCAATTCGGGCAGTGATTTCGGTGATTGCTTCCTGCCCCCGCTGAAACAACGAGGCGGCCACAGTTTTTACAAATAAAACTTTCTGTGCATGGATGATTTTTATAGTAACCTTTTTCATATTTTCTTTTTTTATTTTCCCGATTCATATTTCCTTTCCTCTTTTCTGCTGTTGTTCCCACTTTATCAGGACAATAAAAAAAGATAACTCGTTCATGGAGAGCTATCCTGTCAGTGTCATTGCAGTCAAAAGTACCCCCGGTACTTTCACCATCATACGATTTTATATACGAAAAATAAACCATCTCGTAAAGAGGTAGCTGCCATCACCATACGCAAATGAACACGACAAAAAAACAATCCATTTACATGAATATCAAAATTTATTGCCCTATTATTTACGCACAGCCGTCATCAAGCCACCTCCCTAAATAACTTCTTTATTAAAAATAGCACAATCAGCTCGAGATGTAAATATGAAAAATAAAGAATATGCAAAACTGCTTCCTTACAGCATCTTCACCTTACTCCCAATCCCCCATTGCTTTTCATTTTGTCGAATTCATAATCTTACTCTTCCCTTTCTTGTAATATAATCAATTTTGTAACCGGAAGTTATACACCAAATCCGTTCGTTATTCCGGCAAAAAAAACAACAACTGCCGCAATTCGCATTGCTTTTTGGGCTTTTACTTCTTCCAAATGTACCTTACTTTCAGGATAAACAGGGTTAATAAAGAAAAGAACACCTACAAACGCCCATGTAAAATTATAAAATATATCATTCTCGAAATATAGGGAAAATACAAAGCCTCCAATGACTATAATAGCAGCAATCATAAGCTGTGCTTTAAAACTTATTTTCAACATGAGTCCCACCACCTCATAAAGTTCGAATCTATTTGTTTCATTTAGTTTATCATATTCTGCATTTCTTTACATCATTTTATAGAAAAATGACGCAGATAATGTTTCATTATCCACGCCATTTACTCCATTTTCTTTCAACTTTTACTCCCAATTTACTCCATTTTAAAAATATGAGAGTTTCTTCTCCATTATTTCATAACAATATTAATAATTCTTCCCGGCACATAAATCTCTTTTACGATGTTTCCGGTCAGTTTATCTTTGATCGCCTCTTTTCCGGCTGCGATGGCTTCCTCTTTTCCGGCTTCTGCAAAGATCGTCACAACCGCTCTTGTCTTACCATTGATCTGTACAGCCACTTCGATCTCATCGTCTTTCATCGCCTCTTCATCATAGGTCGGCCATCCTGCATGGAATACACTTCCCTCGTGTCCGAGTTCTTCCCAGAGTTCTTCGCCCATATGCGGCGCAAATGGAGCCAGGAGGACTGCGATCGTGGAAAGAGTCTCTTTATCGATACCTCCTTCTTTCTTTGCAAGATCGATGAACTTATTGTTGTACTCCATAAATCCGGAGATCACCGTATTTAGACTGAAACTTTCCAAACGGGTTGTGATGTCGTACACCATCTTATTGCGAAGCTTAAGCATCTCTTTGGACGCTTTGATGTCTTTCTCTTTGTTGTCCATCACAAGATTCCACAGCTTATTCAGGAAACGGTATACACCGTCAATTCCTCTGTCATCCCACTCTGCATCCAGTTCCGGCGGTCCTACAAAGAGTTCATACATTCTCAAAGAATCGCATCCGTAGTCTCTCACAAGATCATCCGGGGATACGACATTTCCTTTCGACTTACTCATTTTGATTCCATTCTTTCCGGTGATCATCCCCTGGTTAAAGAGCTTAATAAACGGCTCATCAAAATCGATTACGCCGATGTCGCTCAAAAATTTCGTGTAGAAACGGGAATACAGAAGATGCAGTACCGCATGTTCTACACCACCGATATACATATCGACCGGAAGCATGGCGTCTGCTTTTTCTCTGGAAACAAGTTCCTCGTTATTGTGCGGATCTACATAACGAAGGAAATACCAGGAAGAACCCGCCCACTGCGGCATGGTGTTGGTCTCTCTTTTCGCCGGCTTTCCACATACCGGGCAGATCGTATTCACCCAGGAGTCGATCGCCGCAAGAGGGGACTCCCCGGTTCCCGTCGGCTCATAGGAATCCACATCCGGCAAGGTCAGCGGAAGCTGATCCTCCGGAACCGGTACGGCTCCACAGTCCGGACAATGAACAATCGGGATCGGCTCTCCCCAGTATCTCTGACGGGAGAATACCCAGTCACGAAGCTTGTAGTTGACTGTCTTTCTTCCAATGCCTTTCTCTTCGATCATTATCGGGGCTTCTTTTTTCAGGACAGCAGACTCCATCCCATTCCATTCTCCAGAATTGATCATGGTTCCGGAAGCCTCTGTATATGCTTCCGTCATATTTTCAATTTCTTTTCCATCTTTGGCGATCACCTGGATGATTGGAATATGGAACTTCGTTGCAAATGCAAAGTCACGGTCATCGTGGGCCGGTACACACATGATCGCTCCGGTACCATAATCAGCCAGTACATAGTCGGACAGCCAGATCGGCACTTTCGCACCGTTCATCGGATTGATGGCATAGCTTCCTGTAAAGACTCCGGTCTTCTCCTTATCCTGAAGACGGTCTACATTTGATTTCATGGACGCATCGTAGATATATTTCTCTACTGCTTCTCTTGTCTCATCGGTTGCAAGCTCTTTTGCCAGAGCATGTTCCGGGGCAAGTACCATGAAAGTCGCCCCATAAAGGGTATCCGGTCTTGTCGTATAAACAGTGATCTTTTCTTTTCTTCCATCAACCGGAAAATCAACTTCCGCACCGTATGATTTCCCGATCCAGTCTGTCTGCATTTTCTTTACTTTCTCCGGCCAGTCAAGCTTATCCAGATCATTCAGAAGACGCTCTGCGTATTGGGTGATCTTGAGCATCCACTGACGGAGGTTCTTCTTCGTCACTTCCGTACCACAGCGCTCACATTTTCCATTGACAACCTCTTCGTTCGCCAGCCCGGTTTTACAGGACGGGCACCAGTTGATCGGGAACTCCTTTTCGTAAGCGAGTCCTGCCTTAAACATCTTTACAAAGATCCACTGGGTCCATTTGTAAAAATTCGGATCCGTTGTGTTGACCTCTCTGTCCCAGTCATAAAGAGCCGCAATCTCATTAATCTGTCTCTTAATATTTTTTACATTTTCTGCTGTTGATTTCGCCGGATGCACTCCCATCTTGATGGCGTAATTCTCCGCCGGAAGGCCGAACGCATCCCACCCCATCGGATGAATGATATAGTAACCTTGGAGCAGTTTATAACGGCTCCATACATCGGAAATTACATATCCTCTCCAGTGTCCTACGTGCAGACCGTTTCCAGACGGATATGGGAACATGTCGAGGCAGTAATACTTCTCATGCTTTCCTCTCTCGTCTTCCTGAACATTCACCGGATGCTCTTTCCAGCGTGTACGCCACTTTTTCTCGATTGCCTTGTGATTATATGGTGTCGGCATCTTCTCTTTCCTCCTTAATAAATTAGAATACTTTGAATTTTCAAATCTTTGCCTTCGCTCGCTTCTACATGAATACAATAAAAAAGCCTTCGTCTCTGACATCTGCAAGAGACGAAAGCAAAAGCTCACGCGGTACCACTCTTCTTCGCCGCTTCCATAAGAACCGACGCCCTCTCGTCTGTAACGGGACTAACCGCTCCCGGCTACTTTCTTCACCGGAAGAACTCCGAGGCGAGTTGGGAGCGTCTGTCCTGCCGCCTCACACCCCCCGGCGACTCTCTGAAAAAACATCAGCCCTTACTATTCCTCATCGATCGTTTTTCTCTACTTCTTTAAATACCAGTTCATTGTACCCACATCCGTTCTTTTTGTCAAGATTCCCTCATTCTTTTCGAGCTTGTTTTGTGGAATTTGACAAAAAAGGATTGTTTAAAATCCCTCTTGGGTGTATAATAATCACAAGTCATTTCAGTAAGAAAAATATATAGCTAAAGGAGATAATGCATATGGTTAATTTATTGACAGGCCCGAAAGGCAGCGGAAAGACACAACAGATGATTGAACTTGCCAACAAAGCGGCAAAGGAGTCCGATGGACACGTAATCTTTATCAAGAAGAGCCACCGCGATACATACAGCTTATCTTTCGACATTCGTGCAATCTGCATGGACGACTATGAAGCAATCGATAACATCGATGCATATCTTGGGTTTATTTATGGTATGACAAGTGCAGATCACGATATTAAGGCGATCTTCATCGACGCCATTTTGAAACATGCACATATCTCTCTTGACGACATCCCGGAATTTCTGGAAAAGCTGAAAAAAATTTCAAAAGAATGTGATCTGGATTTCTATGTGAGCATCAGTGCGGGAAAAGAAGAACTGAGGCTCGTTGACGCTGAGGGATGCGCTTATCTGAATTAATCACACCGGCTGGCGGGACTTCTGCCGAAAGAGTCCTTACCTTACCTGATCCGGCGTTGTCCCGTTTACAAAAGAAAGAGACGGAATGATTTTCCGTCTCTTTCTTTTTTACATTCTTGAGAATCCTTTTATTTTTCTTCCGGGACTGCTGCCTCGTCGTTGCTGTCAGTCTCCTCGTCTTCCTCTTCTTTAATCGGATTTTTCTCCTCTCCATTGAGGGAAAGTACGACGTTCGTCTTTTCTCCTTCCTGATACTCCATCGTCACCTGCTGGCCGACGTCGTATTTGATGATATCTATGAAATTCACTACTGATACGTCGAAAATCTCATCGGAGCCTTCCACCATCACGTAGAAATGGGAATCCCCATCCACGACACCCTGCGCGACCTTGGTAATCGCACCGGTAATCGTTTTCGTCTCCTTTGCGGCGCTGCTGTCGTCCGTCTCAATTCCATTTTCCTGCATGAGCTCTGTGTAGCTCTCTTCACATTTGCTGACCGTATCACCGATGGCAACTACCTGGTATTTCTGTACATTGACCATGGCGTACTTCTTCACCAGTCCCGCGTCATCCTTGAGTGCGATAAAGTATGTCGGTTCACCGGAAATATTCAGAAGCAACGGGAATGTCGCTTTATAATGCAGGTTCTGCACCTGGCCCTCTGCTGAGGACATGGCAGAATTCTCTGTCGCTCCCTCTACCTCGTAAAACTTCGTCTCCATCGTCCTCTGATTCATCAGAACGAAACCGACGTTGGACTGATCTTCGTTCACCGACGTAACTCCGGTATAAACCCAGACGTCATCATCAATAGCCAGATAGTTGTAACCATCTGTTGTCTTGAGACAGTCTTTCTGGCTCAGGATACTGTTGAAAAATCCGTGTTTCAGTGTACCGTAATAATCGTAAAGCTGTACGAGCAGATCCGCATCGTATGCATGATCAATCCACTCCGGCACTTCATCGATCGCATAATCTTCTGTCTCCCCGGTGATGGCGTTGCAAAGAACAACACGTCCGACCGTCTCTCCTCCAAAGAGTCCGATATTAAACTTCTTCACCGGAGCTACCCAGTACGGAACTCCGTTGTCGTCAATCTCAAAACTCAGCTCTCCAAAGATGTAGGTCGGATACCGGAACCGCAAATGCCGGTGAATGTTCCGGTTGAAATATTCGCTTGTGGAGTATTTCATTCCTTCGTCCAGCATGACAAGCTCTGTAGACTGAGTCGTCATATCGATCCGGATATATGCCGGAATACCTTCGGACTGATTCGTAAACCATTTAATCACATTGGCATAGCGAAGCGGGGATACCCGCACCGGCTTATCCTGGTAATTGATCTGACTGTAGAGCTCATCCACCTCAAACTGGGATACCATATCCACCATGCTTCCCATCTTCCTGTTTCCAAGCAGGGTCGCAGAATCCCGGTCGAGAAGCGGGATCTGATCAAAAGAAAGCTCCTTGATGTCCGTCTGAAAATCGCCATTCTCTACATTAAGAAGCTTCTGGTACTTCTTGGCATTGATAATCGGGGAGGACAACAACGTCCCTGCCAGATATACCGCTACTACCAGAAGAAATAGCCCAATCAGCCCTTTTGCGATCCCGGAAGCCTTGATATCCTCTTTGCGGAATAGTCTCCGCCGTCCGATATAAAAGACAGCCACCGCCGCTATCACCACCAGAAGGAACATCCAGAAGCCATCCGCATGGATATTAATCGCCGGAAGCTTGACATAATAATAGATTCCCGCCAGTAAAATCAGAACAAGAACTGTCAAAATTTTCGTTTTTGTCTTTTTCATAATGTCTCCTCTTCTTGTTGTTAAAATATCTGGTTATGAATAGCAATTATAGCACTCTTTTTCGGGGAAAACAAGGGTCCCGCACTACGTTCCTTTTCGTAGTACCGGACCCTTTCTTATGTACCTGATCTCAAAGTCTCTTTTTATTACTTTTCGTCTCGTCTGCACTCTTCAGCAGACTTTTATTCCTCTGCCGCTCTGTTTGCAATCTCTTTTTCCTGAACGTCGTTCGGAGCCTGCTCATATCTTGCAAACTGGTATTCATAGATGCCGCGTCCTCCTGTCATGGAACGCAAAGTCGTGCAATAGCCATAAAGCTCCATCATCGGAACATCGGCTTCGATCACCTGTTTTCCTCCATTGACCGGAGTCATACCAAGTACCCGTCCACGACGTTTATTCAAATCTCCCATAACGTCTCCGGTATATTCATCCGGCACTGTCACTTTCAAAGATACGATCGGCTCAAGCAGTACCGGGGACGCCTCCATAATACCTTTCTTAAATGCCTGGATGGTAGCAGTCTTAAACGCCATTTCTGAAGAGTCTACCGGATGGTAGGATCCATCGTATAATGTCGCCTTAATGCCCACAACCGGATATCCAGCAAGAGGTCCTTTCAATACTGCTTCCTGAAGCCCCTTTTCTACTGCCGGGAAGTAATTCTTCGGAACCGCTCCTCCTACGACTTTCTCTTCAAATGTAAATGCCTCTTCCAGGTTACCGGACGGCTCGAATGTCATCTTGACATGTCCGTACTGTCCGTGTCCGCCGGACTGCTTCTTATACTTGGAGTCGATATCGGATTTCTTCCGGATCGTCTCACGGAATGCTACCTTTGGTTTCTCTAGGGTAATCGCAACTTTATATCTGGAGGCAAGCTTACTAGCGATAATTTCAAGATGCTGATCGCCCATACCGTAGAGAAGGATCTGTCTGTTTTCTGTATCATTGACAACCTTCATCGTCACGTCCTCTGCCATCATTCTGGAGAGTGCCTGGGATACCTTATCTTCATCTCCCTTAGAGTTTGTCGTATATTTCATATAAGTATACGGCTGAGAGTATTCCGTCTTTGCGAATGTGATCTGAGTATTCTTTGTGGAGAGGGTGTCTCCGGTCTTTGTTGTTGTCAACTTCGCGATGGCTCCGATATCTCCCGCAAACAGCTCTGAGACTTCTACCGGCTTATTGCCTAGCATCGTATAGATCTTGCCTGGTTTTGCCTCTGCGTCTGTATCTGCATTATACAGCACATCATCGCCCTTGATCACTCCGGAACATACCTTTATAAAGGAATATTTTCCAATAAACGGATCTACCATCGTCTTATATACGTACGCACTTTTTGCTTTAGCAAAGTCATAGTTCGCTTCATAGATCGCGTTTGTCTTACGGTTCATGCCGACACACTCACGGTTTGCCGGACTAGGGAAAAAACGTACAATGTCAGAAAGCAGATTCGCAACGCCTTGAGCCTGGATATTAGATCCCATTGCCACCGGAACGATGTCACCATCCATGACTTCTGTACGCATAGCAGAACGGATCTCCTCTACAGAGAACTCCTCACCGGAGAGATAACGGTCCAGAAACTCCTCGCTTGTCTCCGCTACAGACTCCATGAGCGCCTCTCTGTACTGCTGCAAGTAGTCCATACAGTAATCCGGAATCTCACATTCTTCTCTCTTACCGATATCGGTGTAACGCCGTCCTGCGTTTTTGATAATGTTGACATAGCCCACAAGCTTCTCATTTTCACGGATCGGCATGAAGTGCGGCGCAATCACCTTACCGTATTTCCCACGGAGCGTTTCCACTACCTGACGGAAACTTGCATCGTCTAAATCCATCTCGGTCACATAGATCATACGAGGAAGATTGTACTTATCACAGAGATCCCATGCCTTTTCAGTGCCGACTTCCACGCCTGCCTTTCCGGAAACAACGATCACTGCCGCGTCCGCAACGCTGACCGCCTCTTCTACTTCTCCTACAAAGTCGAAGTAACCCGGTGTATCCAGCACATTAATCTTTGCCTTCTCCCACTCGATCGGTATCAGGCTTGTTCCGATAGAAAATCCACGTTTCTGTTCTTCTTTATCAAAATCGCTGATGGTATTTCCGTCGCCTACTTTTCCCATCCTGTTTACTGCGCCTGATACATAGGCCATTGCTTCTGCAAGACTCGTCTTTCCGCTTCCGCCATGACCTAACAAAACAACATTTCTGATTTCATCCGTCCTGTAAACTTTCATATAGTGCTGCCTCCTTCATTGTCTAGCTCGATTTTACTGCGTTTGTTTTTACAGTAACCATGTGTATATTGTACTAAATTTTTAGTTATTTTACAACTCTTTTATTGAATATTCACAATGTTTTTGTAACAGTTCAACTATCATGGATGGACGGAATTGATTTATACTTGTATCAGGATCAGGCTACCCCATTCCTGAATTGGCGTTCTGTCCTTCCTTTTCTAATCATTTTGTACAGCAATTTGAGATGTATTTTGACAAAGACACAAAAATCTCTTAAAATATAAGGAAATAACCAGATCAGGAAAGGTGAGAACTCAATTATGAAAACAGGATTTATCGGGCTTGGACTGATCGGCGGATCAATCGCAAAAGCCATCCGCCAGTATTATCCGGACAGCGAAATTATCGCATTTGATAAAAACCGGGAAACTCTGGCACTTGCCACCGCAGAATCCGTCATCAACACGGCGGTCACTGTCATTGACGAAAATTTCAAAGGATGCGACTATCTTTTTCTGTGCGCGCCAGTCATCTATAATTCTGCCTATTTAAGCCAGGTAAAGCCATTTCTGTCAAAGCAGACGATCCTGACCGATGTAGGAAGCGTCAAAACACCAATCCATGAGGAAGTAGAAAAAATTGGTCTTTCTGATTTCTTTATCGGCGGTCACCCGATGGCTGGATCAGAAAAATCGGGCTACGCCAATTCTAAGTCGGTACTGATTGAGAATTCCTACTATATTCTCACGCCGTCCGAACCGGAGCAAAAAGAAAAGGTGCAGGCGTTTTCTGACTTTATCCAATCGCTCCGAGCCATTCCGGTTACACTGGACTGTAAGACCCACGACTATGTGACGGGCACCATCAGTCATCTCCCCCATGTGATTGCATCCAGCCTCGTCAATTTCGTCCGGGACCACGACACGAAGGACGAACTGATGAAGCTTCTGGCTGCCGGCGGGTTTAAGGATATCACGAGAATCGCCTCCTCCTCCCCAACCATGTGGGAGCATATCCTGACGGCAAACAGGGAACACATCTCCCAGATTCTCGGAAACTACATCGAGTCGTTGAACATGGCAAAAGCCATGATCGATCAGGGTGATTCCCAGGGGATTTACAGCTTCTTTGATTCCTCCAGAAGCTATCGAAATTCCGTGCCGGATATCTCCGCCGGACCGATCAAGAAGCTCTTTGCCATCTACTGTGATATCATCGACGAGGCAGGCGGAATCGCGACAATTGCCACGATCCTGGCCTCCAATCTGATCAGCATCAAAAATATCGGGATCGTCCACAACCGCGAATTTGAAGAGGGCGTTCTGCGTATCGAATTCTACGAGGCATCGGCACAGGAACAGGCAGCACAGGTATTAAGGCGGCATCGCTACACTGTCTATGAACGATCCTGATTAGAATCAAGGAAAAATATGATAAGGGAGACTACTTATGAAACAGATCAAAACTTCCTCCCCGCTCCATGGGGAGATTACAATACCGGGAGATAAATCTATTTCTCACCGAAGCATTATGTTTGGTGCCCTGGCGAAGGGTACCACTTCCGTCCACCACTTCCTGAACGGTGCAGACTGCCTCTCTACCATCGGTTGTTTCCGGCAGATGGGAATAGATATTCAGCAAGAAACCGACGGAAGGATTCTCGTCCAAGGGAAAGGGATTCACGGCCTTACTGCCCCGTCTGGCACTCTTAATGTGGGAAACAGCGGTACAACAACCCGGCTTATCTCCGGGATTTTAAGCGCACAGTCCTTCACCTCATTCCTTTCCGGTGATGACTCACTCAACTCCCGCCCGATGGGACGGATCATCCGCCCCCTTTCCATGATGGGAGCCCGGATCGAAAGTCTGTCCGGCAATGACTGTGCCCCTCTGATGATTCAGGGACAACCATGTCTTCACGGCATCCGCTATGAATCCCCGGTGGCGTCGGCTCAGGTAAAATCCGCCATTTTGCTGGCAGGGCTTTATGCTGACAGTCCGACCACCATCCTGGAACCTTCTCTTTCCAGAAACCATACCGAGCTGATGCTCTCTCAGTTTGGCGCTGTTCTTCACACAACGCTTCTGGAAAGCGGCGAAGCCGAAAGCACCATCTCACCATGTGACGAGCTTTACGCCCAGGATATTTTCGTGCCGGGAGATATTTCTTCTGCTGCCTATTTTATCGGGGCGGCACTTCTGGTCCCAGGATCGGAGGTACTCATCCAGAATGTAGGAATCAACGACACCCGCGCCGGCATCCTCAAAGTCTGCAAGTCCATGGGCGCTGATATCACTTACATGAATCAAAAAGATGGCGCCGGCGAACCGACCGCAGACCTTCTGGTGCGTCATTCCAGCCTTACCGGCACCTGTATTGAAGGCTCCATCATCCCAACGCTCATCGATGAGATTCCAATGATCGCTGTTCTGGCTGCCTTTGCTGACGGCACCACTATCATCCGGGATGCCGCTGAGCTGAAAGTCAAGGAGACTGACCGGATACAAACTGTAACTGAAAACTTACGGGCTATGGGCGCTGACATTACACCGACCGATGATGGCATGATCATACACGGTGGGAAACCATTAGCAGGTGCTACGATCCATCCTCATATGGATCACCGCATTGCAATGGCCTTTGCCGTAGCAGGCCTTGCTGCCCACGGAGAAACCCATATCCAGGAAGAGCAGTGTGTGGATGTCTCCTACCCGGGATTTTTTGAGATGCTTAGCGGTCTGACCCGCTGATTTATCTTCCTGTAGTATCTTTTCAAAGAAAGGGGGTCCTATGATGACAGAAGAAGAATTATTTGCTTCTATCTATACCCATGACACAATCTATCTGCCGCCAAGCGAACAGAAAAGCGCCGCTCTGGAGGTGGCTCTTGGGTGCAGCCACGCCAAATGCCGCTTCTGCGACTTTGCTAAAGATCCGTTCCATATTCATTCCCTGGAAAGAATCCGCCGTAACATGCAGATCCTGGGACAGTTCCGGCCTGATGCCTACCGGCTCTTTCTGCTCGGGGAAAATGCGTTTGTTCTGGACTATGAAAAGCTGAGCGTGATTTTTGACATGACAGACCAGTACATGCCAAATATCCACGAATTTGCCATGTATTCCCGGATAGACGATATTGCGCGGAAAACTGACGAGGAGCTTCGATTTCTTCACCAGATGGGACTTACAACACTCCATATCGGACTGGAAAGCGGCAGTGACTCTATCCTCCTGGAACAAAAAAAAGGCGTCACCTCTATGGATATGCTGACCCAGCTTCGCAGACTGGAAGACGTAGGAATTGAATACTATGTCACCATCATTCTAGGACTCGGGGGACGGCACTTTTCCGTCCATCACGCCTTGTCCACCGCAAGACTGTTAAACCAGCTTCATCCTGCGGATATTTGGTGCCTGAAACTTAAGCTCTGGGAAGATACTCCCCTTTATAAAGATGTAAAAAAGGGACATTTTGATATGATGAACGATGCGGAAATGCTGTGGGAAGAGCGAATTCTCCTTGAAAATCTGGCTGTGACAGATTGTATGTTCCACGACACCACCGTCCTCAATACTTACACGATCCAAGGTCATCTTCCGGAGGAAAAAGCATTGCTTCTGGACGCCATCGATATGCTACTGTCATCCTTCGGATAGGAATGACACTTTCCTCTGTACATCTTACAAAGAGAAGGGACAGCGGCTAAAAATGCTGTCCCTCCCACTCTCTCGATGAATCCTGATATACACGCTAAAACTTTCTCCATGCTATCGGATGGAATAACAGCAGAAGCGGGAAAAGCTCCAGCCTTCCGGCGAGCATATCAAAAATCATCACCAGAAGCGAGCGGTTGCTGAATTGGCTGAAATTGCCTGTCGGGCCCGCCAATTCCAGACCTGGACCAACATTGTTTAATGTTGCCGCCACTGCGGTAAAATTTGTCACCAGGTCAAAATTATCCATCGCCACAATAAGAACCGAACATGCAAAAATCAAAAGATAGACCATCATATAGACATTAGCCGACCTGAGCACCTCGTGGGAAATCAGACGCCCGTTCATCTGAAGTTTCTTAATACCAGTCGGATGTACGAGCTGATTAAGCTCCTTTTTGATTGTCTTTCCAAGGATCAGGATTCTGGATACCTTGATACCGCCTCCGGTACTTCCTGCACAGGCACCGATGAACATCAGCATGACAAGGATCGTCCTCGGTACCTGTGCCCATAGATTAAAGTCTGTCGTGGCAAATCCCGTGGTGGTGATAATCGATCCCACCTGAAACGCAGAATGACGGAACGCCTCCTCCGCAGTTGGATAGATGGACCGGACATAAACAAAGATCACCAGAATCGATGCAGCAATAATGCCAAAATACCACCGAACCTCCTCGCTTTTTAAGGCTTCGATCGGCTTTTTCAAAAGCAGCAGAAAATAAAAGTTAAAGTTAACCCCAAATAAAATCATAAAAATTGTAACCACATACTGTAAGTATGGAGAATAACTTGCTATACTGTCATTTTTGATTCCGAATCCTCCGGTGCCCGCCGTGCCAAAGGAAATCGTAAGTGCATCAAAAAGCGGCATCTTCCCTATCAGAAGAAGAAGAATCTCTATCACGGTCATTACAAGATAAATCTGATAAAGAATCTTCGCCGTATTCTTGATGCGGGACGTCATCTTTGTGACAGACGGTCCCGGACTCTCTGCACGCATCAGATTAATATTTTTACCTCCGATCAAGGGCATGACCGCCATGATAAAGACAAGGACTCCCATTCCTCCGATCCAGTGCGTAAAGCTTCTCCAAAACAGTACGCAGCGGGGCACCACCTCCACATCTGTCAGGATACTGGAACCGGTCGTCGTAAACCCGGATACAGATTCAAACAGTGCCTTCACCATATTCGGAATAGATCCGCTTAGTACAAACGGAATTGCTCCGACAATACTCAGTACAATCCAACCAAGGGCTACACTTGTAAAGCCCTCCCTAGTATAAAACTCTCTGCTCTTCGGCTTCCGGATCGTCAGTGGAATCCCAACCACAAGCGCAACCACCATGGCAGCTACAAAGGCCAGACCGCTTTTTTCCTGATAGATGCAGGCTACCAGACAGGAAGGAAGCATAAAAGCGGCCTCAAAATTGAGAATCCACCCTACGACATACAATACCATAGAATAATTCATAGTCTTACTCCTTTTCCCCCTCCGGCATTCAATATTTCAGAATATCCGTAATATCATTCAGCCCTTTATGGGTCGTGACAACAATAACCGAATCGCCTACTTTCAGCATATCCTGCCCACGGGCCATTTTCAATTTTCCAAATCGGCTGATATAACATACAAGCAGATTATCCTTGAGCGACAGCTCCCTCAGCGTGCGGTTCGTGACATGAGATTCCTCCCGGATAACGAACTCCAGCGCTTCAGCCGCTCCGTCCATGACTTTATAAAGAGTCTCCACATTACTTCCAAGAGAGTTCTGCATTGCTCTCGTATAACGCACAATGTGCTCTGCCGCCAGGTTTTTCGGATAAATAATACTATCGATATCCAGGTCGTCGATCACCTCCTCAAAATGGATGCGGTTGACCTTTGCTACCAGCTTGGCCTCAGAATATTTTCTTGCCAGCAGGGCCAGCATCAAATTCTCCTCATCCATATTGGTCAGGGCGACAAGAGACTCCGTATGTGCCAGCCCTTCCTCCAGCAGAAACTCTTTATCCGTTCCGTCCCCCTGAAGGATCGTCGCGTCCGGGAGCTCCTCACTCAACATCTCGCAGCGCTCTTTATTCTGCTCGATGATCCGTACATCCACCCGCATTTCCAGAAGCTGCTTGGCGAGATAAAAAGCGATCATTCCGCCGCCTACGATCAGTGTACTCTTCACCTGATGCGTCGGGATTCCCATTTTCTTGAAAAACTTCGCTGTCTCTCTCGGAACCGCCATCATAGAAACCAGATCACCATCCCGAAGGATGAAATCTCCGTTCGGGATCACAACTTTTCTCTCTTTCAGTCTCTCCACGCCACAGATCATAACGTCACACTTCATCTTGGAAAGAATGTCGGCCACTTTCAGTCCGTCCATATGTAATTCCGGATGCATCCGGAATTTCACCATCTCCACACGGCCTCTGGCAAAGGTATCAACTTTTTTAGCATATGGCAGCCTAAGAAGCTTTGAAATCTCCTGTGCTGCTGCCAGCTCCGGATTGATTACCACGGACAATCCCATCTGCCGTTTGATAAAATTGACTTCCTTACTGTAAATCGGGTTTCTGACTCTGGCTATGGTCTGACACTTTCCGGCCTTTTTCGCAATCAGACAGCAAAGCAGATTCAGTTCGTCCGCACCTGTCACCGCAATCAAAAGCTCCGCGTCCATAACGCCTGCCTCCATCTGAACTTGGTAACTGGCGCCGTTTCCCACAACACCCATGACGTCAAACTTCTCCTCCGCCTCTTCTACTTTCTTCTGATTCAGGTCAATAATTGTAATATTATGATTTTCAGAGCTTAACTGTTCTCCAATCGTGATTCCAACTTTTCCGGCTCCTACAATGATGATATTCATGTTTCCTCCTGCGTAAACGAAAAATTAATGTAATCTTTATGAAATCTTTATCATTATACTCCTTATATATAAAAAAGCAAGTGATTTTCCGGATAAAGTCTATCGTGTTTGTGTATGAAATTCTGTACCTTTTCTCATGCAAAAAGACGCCCCTCAGGGCGCCTTTCTGCTATCATGGCTACACAATATAAAGTTATTTGTTCAGTCCCATTTCCTCACGTACTTCGATAAAGCATTTTACGATAAAATCAATATCTTCTTTTGTATGACTTGCACATACTTGAGTACGGATTCTTGCTTTTCCCTTCGGTACAACCGGATAAGAAAATGCTACAACATAAACGCCTTTTTCCATCATTCTCTTTGCAAACTCAGCCGCTGTCTTCTCGTCGTAAATCATAACCGGCACACATGGATGTGTTCCAGGAATTACGTCAAATCCGTTCTCATCCAGTTTCTGACGATAGTAAGATGTCACTTCTTCCAAATGGTCACGAAGCTCCGTACTCTCACTTAACATATCAAACAGCTCCATGCTCGCGCCTACGATTGCCGGTGCAAGAGAGTTGGAGAACAGATACGGACGGCTCTGCTGACGAAGCAGGTCGATAATTTCTTTCCGACCAGATGTATATCCGCCGGATGCTCCGCCGAGTGCTTTTCCAAGTGTTCCTGTAATGATATCTACACGGCCTTCTACTCCACAGTATTCTGCGGTACCGCGGCCCTTTTTGCCAACGAATCCAACCGCATGACTGTCGTCTACCATAACAAGTGCATTGTACTTGTCAGCCAGATCACAAATACCTTTTAAGTTGGCAATGATACCATCCATGGAGAATACACCGTCTGTCGCAATCAGCTTAATTCTTGCTCCGGCTTCATCGGCCTCTTTTAATTTTGCTTCCAGATCTTCCATGCTGTTGTTTTTGTAGCGGTATCTCTTTGCTTTGCAAAGACGCACGCCGTCGATAATAGAAGCGTGGTTTAATTCGTCACTGATGACAGCATCTTCTGCTTTTAAGATAGTCTCGAAAAGCCCACCGTTTGCGTCAAAGCAGGAAGAATAAAGAATCGTATCGTCTGTTCCAAGAAAATCAGAGATCTTTTTCTCAAGCTGTTTGTGGATATCCTGTGTTCCGCAAATAAAACGAACGGATGCGACACCGAACCCTCTCTCATCGTATGTACGCTTTGCAGCGTCGATCAGTCTCTGATTATTTCCAAGCCCCAGATAGTTGTTTGCACACATGTTGAGGTACTCTTTCCCGTCCTCCAGTGTCACTTTTGCTCCCTGAGGAGAGCAGATCGGAGCCTCTCCCTTGAAAAGGCCTGCTTCTTTAATTTCATCTACAGTTTTTGTATAAATGCTTAACAGATCATTTTTACGTGCCATTTTTGCTTTTCTTCCTTTCTACTAATCGTTGATATGAGACCAGTCAAGTACGACTTTTCCTGAATTTCCAGAGATCATTGCCTCGAATCCCTTTTCATAATCTTTGATATCGAAACGATGTGTGATAATCGGGGAAATGTCAAGTCCTGCCTGAAGCATCGTAGACATCTTGTACCATGTATCCCATACTTTTCTTCCGTAAATACCGCGGATATTCAGACCATTGAAGATCACTGTCTCCAGATCCACTTTCGTCTCTGTTCCCTGAAGTCCGAGAAGAGCGATCTTTCCACCGTGCTTCATATTGTGGATCATGTCAGACAGGCCAGCCGGACTTCCGGACATTTCAAGACCTACATCAAATCCTTCTGTCATTCCGATCTCTTTCATCACATCGGTCAGTTTCTCTTCTTTTAAGTTCACTGTTCTTGTCGCACCGAGCTTTGTCGCAAGATCCAGACGATACTGGTTGAGATCTGTCACAACAACATGTCTTGCGCCTGAAAACTTCGCGATTGCCGCTGCCATGATACCGATCGGGCCCGCACCTGTGATCAGCACGTCTTCTCCAAGCATATCATAGGAAAGCGCTGTATGTGTAGCGTTTCCGAACGGATCAAAAATCGCATACATCTCTTCCGGGATATTCGGGTTGCATGGCCATACGTTCGAAGACGGAATCACAAGGTACTCTGCAAATGCACCATTTCTGTTGACACCGACGCCCTTTGCGTCCTTGCAGTTTTCTTTGTGTCCTTCCAGGCAGTTCCGACATTTGCCGCATGTGATGTGTCCCTCGCCGGATACCAGATCTCCGATCTTAAATCCCTGTACGCCAGGACCTACCTCGACAACTTCACCAACATACTCATGTCCGGCGGTCAGTCCTACCGGGATCGTATGCTGTGCCCATTCATTCCACTGATAAATATGTACGTCTGTACCGCAGATAGCTGTTTTGTGGATTTTGATCTTTACATCGTTTGGTCCTACTTCCGGAATCGGTACTCTCTTCATCCATAATCCGGCTTCCGGTTTCTCCTTTACCAATGCCCACATCATGTTATCGCTCATTTTTGAATTCCTCCGTTCTTTTTACAAACTGCATAATTTCTATTTATATAATACTCCCTCCTTTGTAAAAATTCAAGTACTTTTTCCGTCTCTGGCAAACATTTTGTGCATCCATGTCTTTTTCTCACACACAAAGACAGTTGTCTTTGTGTAAAAGTCAACTTCAAGTTTTTCTGTTTTTTCCCTTTTCTTTTCTCTGTTTTTTTGTTATAATATATAAGCTGAGTTTGTCAGCAAGTAAGGAGATGTACTCAAGTGGTCGTAAGAGGTCGCACTCGAAATGCGATAGGTCCGCAAGGGCGCGTGGGTTCGACTCCCACCATCTCCGGTAGTCATTACTGAGCTGGAAGCCTTGTTTTATTTGGGCTTTCAGTTTTTTTTGCGGCAAATTTATTACCTATTTGTATTTACAATCCTTTCAATTTGTAAAGCGAAGCTAAATCCATTTTCATACTATCACCATAACCCCTTTCCATCTCCAAGAAGAATCACTTTTATATTTTCATTAATTTCAAAATCACTTAATTTTTGCTGAATAAGTGGTTGAATCACTTCTCTACTTTCCCTTGTGTGCGGAAGTTCTGATGCAAGTTTATTTGCTTTATCTTCTCTTCCACTTTTCAGATATAAAAAACATAATGTTGCGCGCATAGTTGCTTTCTGTTTTTCATTGATTGATAGAGGCAATCCTCTTTCCATTAGTTCAATGGCTTCATCAGTATTTCCTTTTAACGCCAATGTACCTGCTAATCCAAGAATCATACCAGGTTTATTCGGATATATCAGCAAAGCATCTCTGTATATTTTCTCGGCTGAATCATACTCTCCATCTCGCTGATAGGCAACAGCTTTTTTATGAATACTCAAACGCGTTTCTTCAGCTCGAATTGTATCCATGCCAAGAAGCAAATCGATGCTCGTTTCAAATACATTGGCTAATGCCGGCAAAAAAGTAATATCCGGATAGGATTCTCCTCTCTCCCATTTTGAAACACTTTGTGCTGTAATTCCTAAATATTGAGCAATATCTTCTTGTGTTAAATTCTTCAATAATCGATACTTTTTTAGATTTTCTGGTAAGTATAACATATTACCCTCCTAATGATTTATTTTCTATCCAAATTATATCACGCCAATACTCTTGTTCAATGGCGTATTCGTTGTCCTTAATACAACTCCAGGACTGCCTCTGGATGACATTAGAAAAGGCCGTTCAATACGGCCTTGAAAATATAATGATCACATATTATAAAATGGTATTTCGTCCGGCTTTCGATATTCCAATTTTGCCGAGCAGGTCAACGCCCGTCCTTCTCCCTGCCATTCCTGTACAGCCAACTTGTCCCTTCCTGGAAATTTTGGATTACTCTTCTACTTTTTCTGCCAGATGTTCATCGATATATTTCAGATATTCCATCTTTTTGACGTCCTGCGGATGCTTTCTGTACCACTCATAGGAACTCTTTAGTCCTTCTGTCAATGGAATCGGCGCATCCAGCAGTTCTTTCTGCCTCCTTACATCCAGTATATATTGATAATTGTAAAAGCTAAAATACTCTCTTGGATTCACTGACTCTGGAACGGAAACATAGTGTGCTTCTTTTCCTGCCACACGGTAACATGCATCCACCCACTCGCGAATGGAAACAATCTGATCGTCTCCTACATTAAATACATGATCCTCCGGGTGCAGCCTTACAATGCTGTCGATGCATTTACACAGATCATGAATATGGAAAAACTGAAGTTTCATACTGCCATCCTGAGGAAGATAAAAGGGCCTGTCCTGCATGGCACAGTCAAAAACAAAAGCCTCCCGGTATACATTATTCATCGGACCGTACAGATACGGCGGCCTCAGAATATAGGCTCCCGGAACCCGTTTGAGAAGTTCCTGCTCTGCCTCGATCTTGTCAGTTCCATAGTTTCCCCAGTACCGATTCGATCCTACCTGCATCGTTTCCTCAAAGGGCTGCGGCAGATGCTCCGGATACACTGCGCTGGAGCTGATGAAAATATAATCTCCAAACTCTCCCAGACCATCAATCAAATCAGAGACATCCTGCCTGTCATATCCGTTGATGTCCAGAACCACATCAAAAAAATAATTCTTGAGTACCTCCCCCAGATGATGCCGATCAGCCTCGATCAGATATGTTCCCTCCGGCTGTGGATGGTGATTCCGGTTTAAAACATGGACCTTATCACCTAAGGAAGTATAATATTTAGCAATATATTTGCTGACGAACACCGTTCCGCCCGTCACAAGTATGTTTTTCATCGTTGTTCTCCTTTCTCTGTCCGTCAAATTTCATCTCTCGAATTCTCCGTCTTTTTTGCTTGACGGTTTCCGGCGGAAATTGTAACATAGATTACAGTTGCAAACATTCTATTTTTCGGAGGTTTTGATATGAAGAAACATATTTTATCTTACATTCTGATTGTCCTGGGAGGCACGATGACAGCCGCCGCTTTCGGTCTCTTCATCCTCCCTCAGAACTTTGTGGCCGGTGGTGTGACAGGTCTTTCCGTCATTCTCCAGCATGGAATTCCCTTGCCGCTTTCCTGGATTGTGTTTGGAATCAATATCCTGCTGTTTGTCATTGGCTGGATTTTTGCCGGAAAAGAATTTATCTTGAAAACTTTGATTATGACCTTCCTTTTCCCAGTGCTTCTGGACGTGTTTTCCCAAATTGACTTATTCTTACCGCTTGCTAAAGACCCGTTTCTAAGCAGTCTTCTCTCCGGATGCCTTCTCGGAATCGGAAGCGGTATCATTTTACGGGCGAACGGTTCCAGCGGCGGGTTTGATATTCTGGGAGTCGTACTCAATAAGAAATGTAAGATTCCGGTTTCTGTTGTCATGTATGTATGCGACTGTACCGTCATCCTCTTACAGGCAGTGTCCAAACCGCTTTTACAGACGGTCTATGGAATCATCGTCATTCTCTGCACCAGTATTATGGTGAACAAGGTCATCACCTACGGACGTTCGGAAGTTCAGCTTCTGATCTTTTCCTCAGAGCACGAAAAGATCCGGCAGGAGCTTCTTGATACCTTTGATCTTGGGCTTACGTTCCTCCATGCAGAGGGTGGATATCACCTGGATCCGGCTAAGGTAATCCTCACCATTTTACCGTATCACAAGATCAATGATGTAAAAAAGATGATTTATACCATCGATCCGACCGCTTTTACCGTGATCGATAATGTCAACTATGTAGGCGGACGCGGATTTACGATCTCCCGATAAAGTTTTCAATGGATAAAGAATTTTTTAAGAGTTTCTTTTGTATTTTTAGAATCCTTTTATTCGGCGTACACAATCCTTTCATATTTTTCCAGTATAGTTAGTATTGTAATAGTTAAGGACATTAACTATGAATCCAAACATAAACCTTCCAACCCTCAAAAAGCTGGAAACAGACCGCCACCGGTATCTGTTTCCGGTTTTTCTATTTTACAGCCATGCCTGTTTCAGAATCTCCACCGCCTCTTTGATCTGATCCTCCTCCATATTGGCATAGCCGAGCAGAACGGACGCCTCATGCCTGTGGCTACCCTGGGTGTCGTAGGAGGACAAGGCGTACACTGCCACTTTCTGTTCTCTCGCAAGGCGGATCAACTCTTCTGCCGTCCGTCCATCCGTGAACGTCAAAAGCAGATGTACCCCGGCATGTTCTCCGGAAATCCTGCACTTCTTGGCAAACGGTTTCAGACAGTTCAGGAACGTATCGTGCCTCCCTTTGTAGAGCGCCCGCATCCGGTTCAAATGGCGTTCGTAATAGCCTTCCTCAATAAATTTCTGAAGGATCATCTGATCTACCCTTGAAACGGTCGGATTGATGAAGCGGCAGTTCTCCTGGTACACACGAAGCAGACGCTCCGGCAGTACCATGTAGCTCATTCGGATGGCAGGTGCAATGGACTTGGAAAAAGTACCGAGATAGATCACTTTCTCCGAGGCATCATATCCTTTCAGTGCCGGGATGGGTTTCCCTTTATACCGGAATTCACTGTCGTAGTCGTCCTCGATCAAATAGCGCCCCTCTGCTTCATCCGCCCATGAGAGAAGCTCCATTCTCCGCCTGATTGGCATGACAATACCGAGAGGATACTGATGGGACGGCATCACGTAAGCGATGTCCGCATCCGTCTCCCGTAGAATCCTCGCCTCCATCCCATATTGATCCATGTCTACCGTGCACACTGGATATCCCAGTCTCTCAAAAAGGCGGTACGCCTGCCGGTAGGTTGGGTTTTCAAAGGCGATTTTGTGCTGCTGCCCCAAAATCACATGGAGCAGAAAGAGCATATAGTCATTCCCGGCACCGATCACGATCTGGTCCGGTGTACAGTTTACCCCTCGTGCCTGGTACAGATAGGAAACTACTGCCCTGCGAAGCCCCCATTCGCCCTGGGGATCTCCCATCCGGAACAGCTCCGACTTATCCTCACTGAGCACATCCTTGGAAAGCTTTCTCCACACCTGGTAGGGAAAACGTTTCAGATCAACTCCATGGGGGGAAAAATCGTAGAGAATCTCCTGTTTCTTTGCGGGCTTTGTCTGTGAGGCAATTTTGCGCGGCTTTAACCGATACAGCTCCTGGACGTCCAATGCGAAGGTCCCCTTATATGGGAGAGACTCGATGTAGCCCTCCGACTCCAGTTGTTCGTAAGCTAACTCCACCGTACTGCGGCTGACCTCCAGATATTTAGCCAAAGAACGGGTTGAAGGGAGTTTTTCCCCTGCGGAAATCCTCCCTTTTTGAATGTCACTTTTGATATATCGGTAAATCTGTTCATACAACGGAACCGCACTGTGCGGTTCCAAATTCATCGTCAATTCGTTCATCTTGATTCCTATTTCTTTGGAAGCCTGAAAGAGCTCTTTAAGGAAACAATCCGGTTAAATACGAGAGCGTCCGGCGTGGAATCCTTCGCATCCACACAGAAATATCCCTGGCGCACAAACTGGAAACTGTCATACGCTTTGACATTCTGGAAATTCGGCTCCACATAGCACTCCCGGACTTCCAGAGAGTTCGGATTCAGATTCAGAGAACCATCCTCCTTATTGTAAACGCCTTTTTCCTCGTCGATCAGATTCTCATAGAGACGCACCGTTGCTTTTACCGCATACGGAGCCGCAACCCAGTGAATGGTTCCTTTTACTTTTCGTCCGGTAAATCCACTTCCGCACTTTGTCTCCGGATCATAGGTACAGTGTACAACGGTCACATTGCCGTCCTCGTCTTTCTCGAATCCGGTGCACTTTACGAAGTAGGCATTCATCAGGCGCACTTCGTTGCCTGGAAAGAGGCGGAAATACTTCTTCGGGGGCTCCTCCATGAAGTCCTCCCTCTCAATATAAAGCTCCCGGCTAAACGGCACGGTCCGTTTTCCGAGTGCCTCATTTTCCAGGTTGTTGTCCGCCTCAAGGTATTCAACTTCTCCTTCCGGATAATTGTCAATTACCAGCTTGATCGGATCCAGCACTGCCATCATTCTCGGACGTTTCAGCTTGAGATCCTCACGGATACAGTACTCCAGCATCGCGTAGTCTACAGAGCTCTGTGCCTTTGATACCCCGCAGAGATCAACAAACATTTTGATGGACTCTGGTGTAAATCCTCTTCTTCTAAGTGCCGCGATGGAGACAAGGCGCGGATCGTCCCATCCGTCCACAATCTTATCTTCCACCAGCTTTTTAATATAGCGCTTTCCGGTCACCACGTTAGTAAGGTACAGCTTCGCAAATTCGATCTGACGTGGTCCGTGAACGAACTCGCACTCCCTGACTACCCAGTCATAGAGCGGACGGTGATCCTCAAACTCCAGCGTGCAGATGGAGTGGGTGATTTTCTCCACCGCATCCTCGATCGGGTGTGCAAAATCGTACATCGGATAAATGCACCACTTGTCCCCGGTATTGTGATGGGTCATATGCGCTACACGGTAGAGAATCGGATCTCTCATATTGATATTCGGGGACGCCATGTCAATCTTAGCACGAAGCACTTTCTCCCCGTCCTTATAAACGCCGTTCTTCATATTCTCAAAAAGCTCCAAGTTCTCCTCCACAGAGCGGTTCCGGTACGGGCTCTCCTTTCCAGGCTCTGTCAGCGTCCCACGATACTCACGGATCTCGTCCGGCGTCAGATCACAGACATAGGCTTTACCCTTGCGGATCAGCTTCAGCGCGCACTCGTACATCACATCAAAATAATCTGACGCAAAATACAGATGATCCTCCCAGTCCGCTCCCAACCACTTAATGTCCTCTTTGATGGAATCCACGAACTCCATCCGCTCCTTGGTCGGGTTTGTGTCGTCAAAACGCATGTGGAACTCTCCGTTATACTCCTTTGCCAGACCGTAATTCAGAAGAATGGATTTAGCATGACCGATGTGCAGATAACCGTTCGGCTCTGGCGGGAACCGGGTACACACATGATCATACACTCCCTCTCTTAAGTCTTTTTCTATTTCCTGTTCAATAAAATTCTTGGATTCCGTTGATATTGTCTCCATAGCTCCCTCCTCATAGGATTTCATTCATAATTTTTATGTTATCATAAAACCACCGTAACCACAAGCAAAAAGCGCTCTCCATTGTCTACGCACCGATCTTATCCAGCAGAATCTTGTAAATTCTGCTTGGTCTCCCTCTCTGACCGCTTTTTTTCTTCTGGGTAATCGTTGCATAGCCCCCTATCAGAAGTGCGTTTAAAAAGCGGTTGGCATTGGCAACTGTAACCTGTAAACCAGATGCCAAATCCTGTGCTGTCATCTCGTCTTTTTCCAGCCATCCTGCCACCGCACAGATCCTCTGAATGGTGCTGACAGAAAGCCCGGTCCGCACAGCCGCCTCCTGTACTAAAGCAGGAGCCTCTACCGCAAATCTCATCTTCTTGCCGCTACCAAGAGGACCTGTCAGCACTTCGTCCTCTTTCATCAGGAAACTTTTCTTTTCCTTCTGCGCTGCCTCAAAGGCCTCTGCCGCATGTTGGCGGGCCATCACAAGAGTCTTCCCGATGCCGTAACCGATCCACGCCTGAATACCGGATTTCTGGAAAATATATTCTCCAAGACCATCCTTTTCGTATTCGTCCGTGATCTTTCTGACTACCTTGCCTGCCGTATAGATCTCGTATCCCGAGCGTGTCTGATTAACAACAAAACCAGCCATTTGTTCCCGGTCAAATTCCAGGAGGCATTTCTGCAGGATCAGGTTATCCATGCTGATTCCAGACTCGACCCCATCCTCATTCTGCTCCGAGGCCAGAAACAAAACGGCCGGGTATTCTTCTTTGCGCCGTTTTTCCTCAATATCACGGAACAAGGCATCCAGAGCGCCAACTACGGTATCGCTGGTCGGATAGACAAATGCCGCTGGAATCCCCTCCCTCTGTAATGCTGGAAATGCCGAGGAAAAGCGGCAGACCACCAGATCGATACTGCCCTCTTCCCACGCTTTCTTTGCTCCCGCCACGATGGCTCGTTCCGCCTGCTGAATCCGTTCCAGTGGAATATTCTCCACAACATCTTTTTGGATATCCGAAAGACGCCTGTCCTCGTCTATAAATTCTGGAATATTGGACGGACCCCTTTCTTTCATCCAGTAATAGGAATCCAACGCGACTCGTCCGAGACTTAGATCTCGGTGCTCGTTGATGAGGAAGAAAAATTCCTTATAATACTCCGCCGACTTTGCGGAAATACTGCGGATCGGCTTTTTCTTGTCCGGACACTGCATCTGAATCACAAGCCTACTTGTGTTTCCAGTCACACAGAATCCGTCGTACTCGTCAAAAATCTGCTCATATACATCCGGAAGCCCGCTGATCTGGTCATACTCATAATAATGAAGAGTACAGTGCTCCTCTAAATTCAAATGATAATATGTGATCATCCATTTAATGTAATCACAAAAATGAGCTGAAGATATTATAGCTATTTTTGGTTTCATGCACTTCTCCCATTTCATAAAATCTTCTTTCTACTGTTAACCAGTATAATGTATTTTTCTCATTTTGTAAATCTGTCTCTTGTTTTTTCATAGTCATTCCTTTGTTCATTTTGCATATTTTTGTCAGTGTTTTTTTCACCATTTCATACATTTTTTCTTTTTCCTATTGACAAATCTTATGGATTTATTTATCTTATTTATTAAATAGTATATTAATTATTTAATAAATAGTATACAAAGAAAGAGAGGTCAGAGCTATGACAAACACATTTTTAGAACGGGCTATGGAGTTAAAAGAAGAGTTGACAGCCAACCGCAGATGGCTTCATCAGCATCCGGAGCTGGATCTGGAAACAAAGGAAACCACTGCTTTTGTAACAGAGAAACTTCGGGAAATGGGCTGCAATCCGGTACCTGTGAGTCCAAACGGAGTTCTCGTCACACTGGGGCCTTCCACCGGCAAGACATTTCTGCTTCGTGCTGATATGGACGCTCTCCCGATCCAGGAAGAAAGCGGACTTCCATTTGCGTCTTCCACCGATGGAAAAGCCCACTGCTGTGGACACGATCTTCACACGGCCATGCTTCTTGGCGCGGCAAAGCTTCTGAAAGAAAGAGAAAGTGAATTAACTGGAACCGTCAAGCTTCTCTTCCAACCGGGAGAAGAAAATATGAAAGGCGCTAAGGCAATGATCAGACAGGGTATTCTGGAAAGTCCACATGTGGACGCTGCCATGGCGATCCATGTGAATTCTGTCGTGCCGACAGGAAAACTTCTTGTTTTCACTGGTCCGGCTTGTGCATCCTCCGATCTGTTTACGATTAAGATCAAAGGACGCGGCGGACATGGTTCCACACCGAACAAGACTATAGACCCTCTGAATGTGGCTGCCCACATCCTGATTTCCCTCCAGGAATTGCAGGCCAGGGAGTTGAAAGCCGGGGAGACCGGGGTGCTGACCATCGGTTCTATCCAGGGCGGCGATACGTTCAATGTCATTCCGAGCGAGGCGGTAATGAAAGGAACGATCCGCACCTATTCTTCGGAAGTACAGGAATTGTTGATCCGGCGAATGAAAGAAATCTGCGATGCCACTGCCATGGCGTTCCGGGCGGAAGCAGAGGTCATTTTCGATCCAAACTACGCAATTCCGCTCGTCTCCGACGCTCAGGTCGCCGCTGACGCAAGATCGTATCTTGCCGATTTGTTCCCGCAGGATCAGATCAAGGACATAAGAAAATCCTTCCCTGGCTCCGAAGATTTTGCTTTTATCTCAGAAAAGGTGCCGTCTGTCTTTATTGTACTTGGCGCCAATGTCGTTCCGGGCACCCCATACGGTCAGCATCACCCGAAAGTTGTCTTCCATGAGGACTGTCTGCCAATCGGTGCCGCCGCTCATGCACAGATCGCCATGGAATGGCTAAAACATCATCAATAAGCTATTGATAGGAATATCATTTTTAACACTTCATTAGGAAGGGAGAACAAAAGAATGGAAAAACAAACAAAGAAAATTCATTATGCGTGGTACATTCTGGCCTGCTGTTTTTTAATCAATTTTATTGTGCAGTCCATCGTCATGCAGCTCAGCAACCTCTACATCGTACCGATGTACAACGACCTCCAGGTGCCGAGGACTCTGCTTTCCCTACAAAGTATCTGCATCACCGTAGGTGCTGTCGTAACAGCTCCATACTGGGGTAAGCTCTATAAGACAAAAGACGCCAGAAAGCTACTTCCGATGGCAGTCTCTGTTGTTGCACTCTGTACGATAGCAAGATCGTTCTGTCCAAGCATCTGGTTCATTCTTCCGCTTGCTTTTATCAAAGGTGTGTTTTTCACCGGAAGTACGCTGCTTCCGATCTCCATCCTCCTTACAATGTGGTTTAAGGAGAGAAGAGGATTCGCAATCAGTTTTGCTTCCATCGGTACAAGCGCAGGCGGTGTGGTGTTAAGCCCAGTAGTCAGCTATCTGATTTCTGATTTCGGCTGGAGAAACTCTGACCGGATCGTCGGCATCGCCATGTTTATCATCGTAGTGCCTTGTCTGTTCCTTGTTGTCCGCAGCCGCCCGAAGGATATCGGACTTCAGGCTTATGGCGCAGAGACATCCCAGGCCGCAGGTATTGTCAAGGAGAAAGCAAAACAGGCTGCGGAGGCAGTCGGAATGACAGCTCGGGAAGCGAGACGCTCTCCGATCCTTTACTTCTTCCTCCTTGCTATTTTCAGTCTGACACTGGCAACTGGAGCAGCTCTGCAAATACCAACCTACTTACAGGACATTGGTTACTCTCCTGCTGTCGCTGCCAAAGCAGTATCCGCATACAGTGCGATTGGTATTTTGGGAAGACTGTTCCTTGGATGGTTTTCTGATAAGAAAGGTGTGAAGAACGCAACCATCTACATCTGCTCTGCAGGCGTCCTGGCGTTCCTCTTCTTCATCTTTGCGAAAAATCCGGCGATGATGGCAGCTATGATCGTCCTTTACGGTCTGGTATCCGGTATCACAAGCGTGATGCCGACTCTGCTGACAAGTACGATCTTCGGCAACAAGGATTATGGTCCGATCTACGGTATGGTCGTATCCGTCAACCGGTTCGGCGGCGGAATCGGAACCCTTCTGGTTTCCTTCCTCTTTGACCTGACTGGGGACTACTCCATCATCTGGCCGGCCTGTTTGATCTGTATGGCACTGACTTTCTTCCTGCTGCTCTTATGCATGAGCATGTCAAAGAAGAAACTGGCGGCGGCTCAGAACTAGAAGAAAACCTGTTTCAACAAAGATTTCAAACCTCCATAGATTTTTCATCCTATATATGAACACGGGAATCGGTTGTCACATGGCGAACAGTTCCCGTGTTCATTTTCCAATAATCAAATTCTCAAATCTTATTATCATCATTTCTTATTGAGGTGCTTTGCCCATTCCCTATATAACACAAACGAAGCATAAATTAGGGGATTACGGTTAAAAGAATACTTTTTTCCTTTGAACGGTACAAAACATGAAAACTGCATACAAAAAACTCCTGATTTCTCAGGAGTTTTCCAAGCTGCCTAGCGGACTTGAACCGCCGACCTCCGCCTTACCAAGGCGACGCTCTACCGACTGAGCCAAGGCAGCACATCTTTAACGCCTATTTACTATATCGTAAATATTCAGAATTGTCAAGTGAAAATCAAAAATTTCTGTGGATTGCAACATGAGCCTTCCCTCGTCTTCACCCTTCTCTTCCCTGACTGCAATTCCGCCTCCAGGACCAGATACATTGTCCGGCCAGGGAGGCGGTCTTACATTCTTTTCTTCCAAGCAGCCGTTTTCCCCTGTTCTTATTTTAGGAGAGCTCCAACTTCCCTGTATAGAGCTGATAGTAGGTGCCTTTCTGCTTGATCAGGTCTTCGTGATCTCCACGCTCGATGATGCGTCCGTGCTCCAGAACCATGATCGCGTCACTGTTACGTATTGTAGACAGACGGTGGGCGATGACAAAAACGGTACGTCCTTTCATCAGGTTATCCATACCTTTCTGCACGATACTTTCTGTACGAGTATCAATACTGGACGTCGCCTCATCCAGAATCAGTACCGGCAGATTGGACACAGCGGCTCTTGCAATGGCAAGAAGCTGTCTCTGTCCCTGGGAAAGCTCCTCTCCGTCTCCGCTTAACATCGTCTGGTAGCCGTTTGGAAGCATATTGATGAACTGATCCGCATGGGCAAGCTTTGCTGCCTCATAGACATCTTCATCGGTTGCATCCAGTCTTCCGTAACGGATATTCTCCATAATCGTTCCGGTAAACAAATGTGTATCTTGAAGCACAATTCCAAGGGACCGTCTCAGATCATACTTTTTAATCTTGTTGATGTTGATTCCATCGTAACGGATCTTTCCATCCTGTACATCGTAGAAACGATTGATCAGGTTGGTGATCGTCGTCTTTCCGGCTCCGGTAGAGCCTACGAAGGCAATCTTCTGACCCGGCTTTGCGTAAAGTGTGAGATCGTGAAGTACCATTTTTTCATCTGTATAACCAAAAGTCATGTCAAAGAAGCGCACATCTCCTTTTAACTCCGTATAGGTTACAGTACCGTCCGCCTGGTGCGGATGTTTCCATGCCCACATACCGGTTCTTTCCTTGCACTCAATAAAATTGCCATTCTGATCTTTACGGACGTTGACAAGGGTAACATATCCCTCATCTACTTCCGGCTCTTCATCCATCATGGCAAAGATTCTCTCCGCACCTGCAAGCGCCATGACGATAGAGTTAAACTGCTGCGCTACCTGCATGAACGGCTGGGTGAAGCTCTTCGTAAACTGTAAGTAAGAAGCCATAACGCCAAGGGTGATACCGCCTACTCCGATGACGGATAAAAATCCGCCCAGAACCGCAGTCAGTACAAATTGCAGGTTTCCGATGTTACCGATAATCGGCCCCATCATATTGGCAAACGTATTGGCGTTTGCCGCACTGTCGTACAGTTTTTCGTTGAGTTCATCGAACTCTTCTTCAGACACACGCTCGTGATTGAAAATCTTGATAACACGCTGACCGTTCATCCGCTCCTCCACAAATCCCGTGATATTCGCAATGGCTATCTGCTGTTTGAGGAAGTATTTTCCGCTGTTACCTCCAATCTTCTTTGCCACTGTGATGAGAACAACAATCATCACCACAGCCAGAATCGTAAGCAGCGGACTAAGCGCAAGCATTGAGATAAAGGTTACCACAATGGTAATCGAGGACATCAGTACCTGCGGGATAGACTGGTTAATCATCTGGCGAAGGGTATCCGTATCATTCGTGTAAAGACTCATAATAGAGCCGTTTGTATTCTGGTCAAAATAGCGGATCGGGAGTTTTTGCATATGCTCAAACATATCATCCCGAACCTGTTTTAAGACACCCTGACCGATCGTTACCATCAGTCTTGTATAGATGAAGGATGAAATCACACCGGAGAGAAAAATACACCCCAATACTCCAAGTGCCTGATAAAGCTCTGTAAAATTCGGAGATTTCTGTCCGATCAGCGGGATAATAAAATCATCCAGTAAAAATTTCAGAGACAAAGATACAGAGATCGAAGCCACGGAACTGATAATGATACAGATAAATACGGCAAAAAACTGGACTTTATAACGGCTGGTCACATAACGGAGTAATCGCTTTGCTGTCTTTAACGTGCCTTTGGATACACGTACCTTTTCATCGTTTTTATTCATCCTCCTCACCTCCCTTGACCTGTGACTCATATACTTCTCTGTAAATTGCGTTGGTCCTTAAAAGCTCTTCTGATGTACCGATTCCATTAATCTTTCCATCATCCATGACAATAATCAAATCCGCATCTTCCACGGAAGAAACTCTCTGGGCAATGATGATCTTGGTGGTATCCGGAATCTCCTCCCGGAATGCTTTCCTGATCATGGCGTCCGTCTTCGTGTCAACCGCACTGGTAGAGTCGTCAAGGATCAGGATCTTCGGCTTCTTCAAAAGTGCTCTGGCAATACAAAGCCTCTGCTTCTGTCCACCGGAAACATTGTTTCCTCCCTGAACAATCATCGTATTATAGCCCGCCGGGAATTCCTGTACGAAGCCATCCGCCTGGGCGAGCTTACATACTCTCTGCACTTCCTCGTCGGACGCATTTTCATCTCCCCACCGGATGTTGTCATAGATCGTTCCAGTAAAGAGGACATTTTTCTGGAGCACCATAGATACCTGATCTCTGAGTGCTTCCAGATTGTAGTCACGCACATCGATACCGCCGACTTTGACAGATCCTTTCGTCACGTCGTAAAGTCTCGGAATCAACTGCACAAATGTAGACTTGGAACTTCCGGTTCCACCGATAATACCGATGGTCTGACCGGATTTAATATGAATATTGACATTTTTCAGGGAAAGATTACCACCTTCTCCTGCATAGCTGAAGTCCACACCTTCAAAATCAATAGCTCCGTTTGGCACGACCTTCACCGCGTCCGGCTTGTCGCTCATCTCCGGCACTTCATCCAATACTTCCGCAATACGGTCGCTGGACGCCTCGGCAATCATAATCATAACGAAGACAAAGGATACCATCATCAATGAAGACAGAATCTGAAGCGCATACACGATCACGCTGGTCAGCTCTCCGGTCTCCATCGTTTGGAATACGATATCCCGTCCACCGATCAGTACCATGCAAAGTACGACGGTGTATACAAAGAACTGCATCGTAGGGGAGTTCCACGCAACGATCTTCTCCGCTGTTGTAAAGAGATCAAATACCTTTTTGGAAATCTTATGGAATTTTTTGATCTCATAGTCTTCTCTTACGTATGCTTTTACGACACGCGCCGCATTGACATTTTCCTGCACGACATTGTTCAGAACGTCGTACTCATCAAACACAGCGATAAAATGCGGGTGCGCTTTCTTTGCGATAAAGATCAGCGTGCCGCCGAGAAGCGGAATGACAACGAGGAACAATAAAGCGATCTTGACATTGATCGTCAAAGTCATAATCCAGGAGAGCACAATCATAATCGGCGCTCTCGCAAGGAGACGGATACTCATCATGTATGCCATCTGTACGTTGGTCACATCTGTCGTCATACGGGTTACAAGGCTGGATGTGGAAAAATGGTCGATGTTTTTAAAGGAAAACTCCTGAACCTTGTAAAATATGTCATGCCGCAGGTTCTTTGCGTATCCTGCGCCAGCTCTGGCCGCATAGGTTCCGGCTTTTACGCCGAACCAGAGCGCCAGCATTGCCATGATGACCAGAATGACCCCCATCTTGATAATGTAAGGAAGATTCCCGTCCTGGATCCCAATATCGATAATCTTTGCCATCTGAAGCGGAATCAGCACTTCCATGAAGACTTCCAGAATGACAAATAATGGTGCAAGAACGGATTCTTTTTTGTATTCCCGGATTGATTTAAAAAGTTTTCTGTTCATCTCTACCTCCCATAATTTTTCATTTGATCTGTCCTTCTCCTGACAGATTAAGGAGCATGTGACGAAGAACCTTGAGACACACTTCCAGATCCGGCTTCGGAATCCCCTCCGTCAGTCTCCGTTCCGTCTCTTTGATATTCATCAGAATATCCATCCGGAACTTCTCGGCCTTCTCAGTCGGGACAATCTGTTTGAGTCTGGCGTCTCTTGCAACGCTTTTGCGGTAGATGAAACCATTCTTCTCCATCAGCTTCAGGATCCCGCTTGCGGTGGATCTGCGGATCCGGAACTCCTCCTCGATATCCCGCTGATAAAGATCGCGTTCCATCGTCTCAAACAGAATAAAAGTCAGGATGTGCTTCTGCATCGGCGTCAGCCCGGTCTCCATCTCCGGCACCGCCCCTCGCCTCTTGAGCTGGTGAGACAGCATATGGATCATCCGGCCGACATGGTTCTCACGCTCCTCTTTGAATTCTTTGTCCATGATTTCCACCCCTGTTATTTTGTTCGTTTCCTAACAGTACGATTATAAGCGTTTTTTCTTGAGCTGTCAATGTTTTTTTCACTGATATTTACAAAAAAACTGCCAAAAACCTGTTCTTACTGACAGAATGGTTTTTGGCAGTTTGTACTATTTTTAAATAGAAGTCAGCAGCTCTTCCGCTTTTGTTTTGATCCGTTGCAGCGCATTGTCCACAGCCTTCGGGCTCTTTCCTAAAAGTTTTGCGATCGTCCGGTAATCCGTTCCAAGAAGGTGAAGATACAAAACCTTTCGCTCCAGTTCACTTAAATTCCCTTCCAGCTCATTCATAAAAGAGTCTTCGGACTCCTTGTGAATCACCAGATCCTCCGGATTATTGGTGGAGGCTACATTCTGTATCTGAATCAGCTCAGACTCTTTCTCCTCGGAAATCTCCTCATTATCATAGAGGGAAATGTAAGAATTCAAAGGAAGGTGTTTTTTTCTCCTGGAAGCCCGGATAGCCGAATAGAGCTGCCTCGTCACGCAGATCTGGGCGAACGTACCAAAAGAAGCCTCCTGGGCCGAATCATAATCCCGCACCGCTTTAAACAAACCGATCATCCCTTCCTGGATCAGATCATCGCTGTCTCCTCCGAGCAAATACATGGCTTTTGCCTTTTTCTTTACCATAGGCTTATATTTCTCCAGAAGATAATCCATGATCGCCGTATCCCCGCCTCGAAAGTCCATGATAAGTTCTTCATCTGTTTTTTTCTCATAATCCGTCATCACCTTAAATCTCCTTTATCTGGTCCTCTGACGGACAATCTCGTATGCCAGCACACCCGCTGCCACCGATGCGTTGAGAGAATCGATCTCCCCTCTCATCGGGATTGAAGCGGTAAAATCACAAGTCTCCCTGACCAGTCTGGAAACACCTTCTCCCTCGTTTCCGATCACAAGCCCGATCGGCCCTTTTAGGTTCACATCGTACATGGCATCACCGTCCATATCGGCGCAGACAAACCAGATTCCTCTCCCTTTCAGCTCTTCCATCGTCTTTGCCAGATTGGTGACCTTAGCTACCGGTGTATAATTAAGAGCTCCGGCGGACGTCTTGGCAACCGTCGCTGTCAATCCCGCCGCGCGGCGCTTTGGAATGATGACTCCGTGGGCTCCTGCCAGATTTGCTGTTCTGATAATGGCGCCTAAATTGTGCGGGTCCTCAATATTATCCAGGAGGATCAAAAACGGATCTTCCCCTTTCTTCTCGGCCAGCGCAAACATTTCCTCAATATCCGAATATTCGTAAGCCGCCGTCATTGCAATGACGCCCTGGTGTTTTTTTGTCTCGGAAAGCTGATCCAGGCGCTCTTTCGTCACAAAGTTCAAAATGGTATCACGCTTTTTTGCCTCCCGGACGATCGTACGCACAGGCCCGTCCTGACATCCGTCCAGAATGTAAAGTTTATCTACCGTCTTCCCGGAGCGGAACGCTTCCAATACAGCGTTTCTCCCTTCAATCATCGATTCGTTCCTATTATTCTGCTCTTTCATCGTTTTCCTCCAGGCCCTTCAGGCCGATTTTTATCAGATCTACAATCCGTCTATATTCCTTTTGCAGATAGAGATACCCGATCAGCGCCTCAAATCCTGTTGCCCTGCGGTAATCCGTGATGGACTGGTTTTTTGCCGGGGAGACGGACTTTGTATTACGGCCTCTTCGGTAGACAGCGTGTTCCTCCTCCGTGAGATGCTCTTGCATAACACGCATCATAGAAGACTGGGCGGACGCCTGCACAAGTCGGCTCGTCTCTTTTTGCATGGCGTTGACCGGACGGTTCCCCTTCCGGATAATCAGTGACTTGATCATCAGATCATACACACAGTCTCCGATAAACGCCAGAGACAGCGACGAATAACTTCTGATGTCATGGTCTTCACTTTGAAATACTTCACACAAATAGGCGTCCAGTTCCATCGTTATACTCGTTTCCATTGTACTCCTTCTCTCGTGTCCTTTAAGACAATTCCCTTTTCCAGAAGCTCATCCCGGATCTCATCAGCACGCTTGAAGTTCTTTTCCTTTCTTGCCTGGGTCCGTTCCTCAATGAGCGCTTCGATATCCGCATCCAGCATCTCTTCCTTTTTTTCTACGATCAGTCCCAGAATATCGCACAGACTCACAATCCGGTCAAGAAGTGCCTTTGTGTATACTTTGGAGCTCTCTCCATCGGCCGTTGTATTGGCAAATTTCACAAGCTCAAAGATGGCTGTGATGGCGTCCGCCGTGTTAAAATCATCCTCCATGGCTTTTTCAAAATCCGCCACAAACTCTTCGCTTTTCTTTTCCTGCTCTATTTCCGCTTCCGTCATTGTTTCTGTCTTTGTTGTGTCTATCAAATGTTTCAGATGGTCTACCGCATTGGTGATCCGCTCGAAGCTGTTCTTTGCCGCCTCCATCAGCTCGGCGCTGAAATTCAGCGGGCTTCTGTAATGGGCGCTCAACATGAAAAAGCGGAATACCTGCAGATCATACTGTTCACCGATTTCCCGGACAGTACGGAAATTACCAAGGGATTTGGACATCTTCTTATTGTCAATATTTAAAAATCCATTGTGCATCCAGTAATGTGCAAATTCTTTACCATTGCATGCTTCAGACTGAGCAATCTCATTTTCGTGATGCGGGAAAATCAGATCTTCCCCGCCGGCATGGATATCGATCTGCTCGCCCAGATATTTTCTGGACATCTCAGAACACTCAATGTGCCAGCCCGGGCGGCCCTTGCTCCATGGTGCGTCCCAGTACGGCTCTCCGTCCTTTTTCGGTTTCCAGAGTACGAAATCCAGCGGATCTTCCTTTTCATCCTGGCCTGATACGAGAAGCTCCCTTCCACCGGACTTCAGGTCGTCCAGATTTTTGTGGGAGAGCTTTCCATAGTCCTTAAAACTCCTTGTTCGGAAATACACGGTTCCGTTTTTCTCATACGCATGACCCTTTTCGATCAGCTCCCCAATCATCTGGATCATGCCGCCTATCTCCTGCGTCGCCATCGGATTGGCAGTCGCCGGTTTTACATTAAGGGATTCCATATCCTTTTTGCACTCCTCAATATAGCGTCCCGCAATCTCATCTGCCGTCACACCTTCTTCCAGTGCTTTCTTGATGATCTTATCGTCCACGTCTGTAAAGTTAGAGACAAATTTCACCTCATATCCTTTGTATTCAAAATAGCGGCGTACCGTATCGAAAACAATCATCGGTCTTGCGTTTCCGATGTGAATGAAATTGTAAACGGTCGGACCACACACATACATCTTTACCTTTCCCTCTTCCAGAGGCACGAACTCTTCTTTTTTTCGTGTCATTGTGTTGTACAGTTTCATTTTCTTTCTCCTCCTTTTTTTATTGATAGATCCGTCAGTCCGAAGGACTTTCCAATGATATAAAAAACTTCGTCCCTGGCTTAGAGACGAAGTTGATCCGCGGTTCCACTCTATTAAAAAGGGCGTCCGCCCTTTTCACTCATGTATGCAGGTAACGACTGCTTACGTGGTCTGCTACTCTCTTTTCACAGATCCGGCTCCCGGGCGCACTTCACATATCCGTTCTTTCGGAGGGCTCTCAGCCGATGACCTTCCTTCTCTGTAAAGCATGCATATGCTACTCTTCCCGTTCTTCACCTTTTCCTATCCTTCTGTTTTTATAGTGTATGGGATAACAGCCTCTTTGTCAACTCCTATTCCACACATTTCTGTCAAACATGACAACGATTCCGTCATGCGGTTTGGATCCGCAGCTTGAACTTCCATCAGACTATCTCGTTCAGGAAGACTGGTGGAGCTGCAACTACACCATCTGCCAGGATCCGAAGATTCGTCCCTACACTCCTTCCGTCCTTTTCAGTGTCCTTCTCCTCGTTCTTATTCCTGCCCTTCTTGTCGTCATACCCAAACAGCGCGGTCACAAGGTCTCCCGGGGTGACTTTTTCGTCTGTATCACCGGAAGTAGTCTCTTCCTGCTTTTCGGCTCTCAGAAACGCTCCGTTTTCTCCGTAAACCTCCCAGCACCCTGTATTTTCCGGGATCCGTTCATCCTCCACCTGAATTTTGACAGTAAAATCCGCCTTCGCCCGAAAACTTTCGAGAAACTGTCCCAAATGCACAATCCGCGCCATAATCATCGGCACATCTTTTTTGACCGGTTCGGCGAGACTCCTTTCGATCCACGGCTCCAGCCGTGGGAGAATACCTGTGATATGGAGCCTGTCCACCGGCTCCTTTTCCAGAAAGGCAGCCAGACTTTGCCAGTCCTTCTCCTGATAAACGAACGGCTCCCGAAGCTCTGCTTTTCCTTCCCAGTATCCATAAAGGACAAATCCCCGGATCTGTCCTTTACACTCAGTGACAAGAATCCTGCCCCCTTCACTTTGCTGCTCTTTTACAAGCGTCCGGTAATACTCCTCCGTTCGGACCGCCCGGACCCATTCTGTCTCACTTAAGACCTCCTCCGCAAACCGGGCAAGGGCATGGCAGTCTGACAAGGTGGCCGGACGCACCGTTCCTTCTCCAACCAGACCATCTTTCACCTTGCCATCTATCTGTCGTTGACGATAAACGAAACGGAATCCATGCGGATAGTAAATCGCCTCCGCCGCCGGCATAAGAAAAGTAAACGGCTCCCCGTCACGGTACATTTCGCTGGCCGATGTTTCCAGAAGCTCTCTCATATATCCCCGCCCCCGGTACTTCTCTCTTGTAGCTACCGCAACGATATAATGCAGCGTCCGGTCTTTCTTTCCGAAACGGACTGAATACGGATTGAGCTGTAGCATGGAGAGCGGATCGCCCGCATCGTCCTCGATGACGTAGATCGTATTCTCAGTTGCTTTCACTTCATAATAGTAGTCTAAAAACGCATCTTCATCTTCGGTAAAGACTTCCTCCCAGAGAATACGGGTGACTCCATGTTCCGCCTTCGTAAGCTTTCGGATCCGCATCATATCACCTGTCCTTTGGATATGCCGCATCCCTGGCAGTTCCGGCATCCTGTACCCTGCTCCGTCACATCATAGCTGAAATTCGTCATTTTCTCAATACAGCAAATTGCCTGGGAGGAAACGCCTTCCCCTTTACCGGTAAATCCAAGCCCTTCTTCCGTCGTCGCCTTGATATTCACCTGATCCACATCGAGCGTCAGTGCTCTGGCAATATTTTCCCTCATCTCATCAATATACGGACGCATCTTCGGCCGCTCTGCAATGATCGTGGCGTCAATATTTTCAATCACATAAAGATGCTCGTCCAAAAGCTCCCCAACCCGCTTAAGAAGCTTTAAGCTGGAAACTCCCCGGTAGGCTTCATCGGTATCCGGAAAGTGCAGCCCGATATCACCGAGGGACGCAGCACCAAGCAGGGCGTCCATCACCGCATGGAGCAGCACATCCGCATCCGAATGACCAAGCAATCCTTTCTCATAAGGAATCTTTACCCCTCCCAAAATCAACTCTCTTCCTTCTGTCAGTTTATGGACATCATATCCCATCCCTATTCGCAATAAGAATCCTCCTCTCTGTCTTCTGATTTTTTCTCTCTCCTGCCATCTTTGTAATCCTGTATCATGCCTCTGACATTCATAACAATAACCGTCGCTCCAAACACAAGAAAGAGCACGGCAAACGCCAGAAAGACCCATTTATTCTTTTCGGAACTTCCGATGACCGCTCTCGTAAGATCAAAGCCTGTGTAAGCCAGGTAAATACCGGCGGCCACCATCAAAATCCGCCTTATACGGTTGTTCTTCATCCTTTTCCTCCTCCTTGTCTCTGCTGACCCTATTTTATCACATTTCCCGCAAAAGGGCAGTTATTTTACACGAAACATTTTCGGAGCAAACCGATATACCAGCATCAGCGCAACGATAATATAAGCAGTCGTCACAGCCAGCACACCCATCGTAAAGAAGACACCTCCTGTCTGGATCTCATAGCAAAAAAAGCAGACAGCATAAATTACCATGTTAAATGCCCAGAAAAACGGATTCTTCACATTCATTTCCTCCGAGTATGGCTGGAAGACATAATACAAAAAGAGATGGTGAACAGTGAAAAATACGGAAAGCACCAAAACTGCTAAACAGAATAACGCCATGTTTCCATCAAATTCCCAGATACCGCACACCATCCGGAATACGACGACTGCCGCACAGATGGCCGCGCCGATCATCATATTGTACTTTGCCACCTGGATCAGCCGGATCCGAAACATGGATAGCAGCGTCTTGGGATTGCGGTAGAATCCAAACCTCAGCATACTCTTATCACAGTTATAAAACATGACTTTACACGCCTTGTCCGCAACGGTCATCATGTACATGATAAACACAAGAAGCGGCAAAAATTCCGGAAGATTGATACCCGCGAGGTACGCCGCCTCCGGTGAAAAGATCCGAAGCGTCACACCGCCCAAAAAGCAGATCCCCACCACTGCCAGCCGGTAATACATTGGTCTCTTGATCTGCCGCTCATGTCTCAGGAAAAATAAGGCGTTAAAATAGGCATATCCATGAAGTTTCTTAATCCCGGCCATCCGGGAGGTATTCACCTTAAGATCCCGCTCCCGCACCCCGACTTCTTTTTCTATTGATTCCTGCCCGGACTGCTTCATAATCGAAGACAGCATCCATTTCTCTTCCATAGTCCGGTGAAGCTTCTGCCGGTATCCCTGATACCCTGCCATCAAGTACCAGATGGAAACAATCCCCATACCACATATCAGAACCAGACAAATCGGATGAAACAGCCATGCTGCCCTCACAAACGGATCTACTGCCCAGCAACTATAGGCACACACAAGGGAAAGACCGATGACGATCCAGACCCATCCATATCTTCTGGAAAATATAATACCCGTTCTGTCAAAATACCATACCTGGAACGCCTCGCCCGCTGCCCGGAACATCACAATCACAAGCCACAGACAAATGCCGTTCCACACACTCCCGCCCAGGAACCAGGCGCCTCCCACTACCGCAATGAGAAAATAAAACGCAAACGGTATGTACCGGTAACATAAAACCGCTTTGACTGCTTTCTGAGCGTCCATCTTCATGTAGCGGATACAAGTAAACTTCTCTTTTGTCACCTGGAACACGACACTGTCCTGGAGCGGTCCCATCAAACACGACAGGAAAAATAAAATCTGAACCATATAGTCAAACGCGTCCACATGTACTCTTTTCATCATCCACGTCGGCAGTACCACCATAACCAGTACATAAAGCACTTTGCAGGTCAGACTGACTACCTGTCCTACAATGGTAAACAGCACCGCAAGCACAATCTTGAAATCCGGATTACCGTACACACGGTCAGGAACCAGCTTTCCAATGAGCCACAGTCTTTTCAGATAATACAAAAAGGTATTTGTCATAATGGTGGCCCGCATCATAACAATCTGACGTAACGCTCTACTCATGCTTCTCCTCATCTTTCAACAATTCAATGATCTGTTCCTCAAAATCCTTGCTCTTTAACATCTCATGGTCGATCTGGCGAAGCCTGCCCTCACTTAATACGACAATCTCGTCACACAGATCTGTCGCAAGCTGTAAAATGTGGGTGGAGAAAATAATCACATGATTCTTCTGCATCCTGCGGAGAAGCTGCTTCATCTCCAGCGCCACAACCACATCGAGCGAAGTCAGCGGCTCATCCAGCAAAATGACCGGAGGCCGCGAGATCATAAAACAGATCATCTGTAACTTATTTTTCATTCCATGAGAATACCCCTTGATCAACTTTCTCCGGTCCTCCGGGTCAATCTGTACGAGGTCGAAATATGTCTCCGCACTCGCTCCCGTCTCGATCCGATCCCGGTTAATATCCATGAAAAACCGGACGAACTCTTCTCCGGTCAGAAAATCCGGAAGTACCGGAACCGAAAACACATATCCGATCTCATCCGGCAGCAGCACATGCTCCCCCTCATCATCACAGATCAGAGCATTTCCCATGTCTGGCTGGATCTCATCACTCAGACAATTAAATAACGTCGTCTTTCCCGCGCCGTTCCGCCCAAGAAGCCCATAGATTTTCCCCTGCTGAAACACAAATGAGCAGTCATCTAAAACCGTTTTATCCCCAAACGATTTTTTCACATGATTCAGTCGTAATTCCATATCTTTCCCCTTTTCTTACGATTTTCCAATATTATATCTGAAAGCTCCGGTAATTACAATCGTTTTTGGAAACCGCTCATACCAAAAAGAGACGTCGCACATTTGCGACGCCTCTATCTCTTCCCATGGTATAGTAGCGGGAACTGGATTCGAACCAGCGACACTACGGGTATGAACCGTATGCTCTAGCCAACTGAGCTATCCCGCCATATGTTTTGTTTTCATAAGAAATGGGACCTATAGGGCTCGAACCTATGACCCTCTGCTTGTAAGGCAGATGCTCTCCCAGCTGAGCTAAGATCCCATATGAATAGCGGGAACTGGATTCGAACCAGCGACACTACGGGTATGAACCGTATGCTCTAGCCAACTGAGCTATCCCGCCATATGTTTTGTTTTCATAAGAAATGGGACCTATAGGGCTCGAACCTATGACCCTCTGCTTGTAAGGCAGATGCTCTCCCAGCTGAGCTAAGATCCCATATCCTGCGGGTCGCTTTCGCAACCCGCTTGATTATTATACTATTATCATCCAGGAAATGTCAACACTTTTTTTATCTTTTTTCTATCTTGCGAAAAAGCAGCGCAACTGGCGAATCTGAGCGGTATGGCTGCATAGTTACTATCTTAGACGATTCCCTGTGCTTCCATAGCCGTCGCTACTTTTTCAAAGCCTGCGATGTTTGCTCCGGCTACGTAGTTTCCCTCACATCCATATCTTTTTGCCGCATCCGCCGCATTGTGGCAGATGTTTACCATGATCGTCTTCAGCTTCTCATCTACTTCTTCAAAGGACCAGCTCAGACGCTCGCTGTTCTGTGACATCTCCAAAGCAGATGTCGCAACACCGCCAGCGTTGGATGCTTTTCCAGGAGCGAAGAGAACGTCGTTTGCCTGTAAATATTCTGTCGCCTCCATCGTTGTCGGCATATTGGCTCCCTCAGCTACCGCGATACATCCGTTTGCCACAAGCTGCTTCGCGTCCTCAAGATGAAGCTCGTTCTGAGTTGCACAAGGAAGCGCCACGTCACATTTGACAGACCAAACGCCGACGCCGTCGTGGTACTCGGAGTTCGGACGGTATTCCTTGTACTCGGTAAGTCTTGCACGTTTGACCTCTTTGATCTCTTTGACAGCGTCCAGATCAATGCCTTCCGGATCATAGATCCACCCGGTAGAATCACTCATTGTCACAACCTTTGCTCCCATCTGCATTGCCTTTTCTGCAGCGTAGATAGCAACATTTCCCGCTCCCGAGATAGCGACCACCTTACCCTTCATATCCTTGCCGGCAAGTTTCAACATCTCTTCTGTGAAATATAATAATCCGTATCCGGTCGCCTCTGTCCGGACGAGGGATCCTCCGAAAGTCAGTCCCTTTCCCGTGAGAACGCCTTCAAACACGCCGCGGATTCTCTTGTACTGTCCGAACATGTAACCGATCTCTCTTGCTCCTGTTCCGATATCTCCCGCCGGCACGTCTGTGTCCGCTCCGATATATTTACAAAGTTCTGTCATAAAGCTCTGGCAGAATGCCATGATCTCTCTGTCGGATTTTCCTTTCGGGTCAAAGTCAGATCCGCCTTTGCCGCCTCCGATCGGAAGTCCGGTCAGGGAGTTTTTGAAAATCTGCTCAAATCCGAGGAACTTAATAATACTCAAGTTGACGGATGGATGAAGTCTGAGACCTCCCTTGTATGGTCCAATCGCACTGTTGAACTGTACGCGGTATGCCTTGTTGACGTGTACCTGCCCATTGTCGTCCACCCACGGTACACGGAAGAGAATCTGTCGTTCCGGCTCCGTCAGTCTTTCAAGCAATGCTTCTTTTCTGTATTTTTCTTCGTTTGCCTCAATCACAACCCTAAGTGATTCCAGAACTTCTTTTACAGCCTGGTGAAACTCAGGCTCATGCGGATTCTTCTTCACTACAAGGTCAATCACTTCATCTACATATGACATAATATCGTCCTCCTATTCTCTCCTAAAAAAGCCTGCATTTTCGTGCTCCGCTTTTCTTCTTTAACACTTTAAAGCATTTTTTTCGTATTGTCAAGAATTTTTTATCGCATCTTTTCGGTGCGTTTTCCCTCGCTTTCCGTTCCTCCGGCTTTTTGATAGGCGGCCTTTGCCATGATCCGAAGCTGTTCTGAAAATGGCTCCGGATCGATTGCACACTCCTCAAGCAGCTCTCCCCACCACTCCATCAGCTTATTCTTTAACTCCCGGTACAGCCTCTGCCCGCTATCAGAAAGAGAAATCTCATAGGTCTTCGCATTGCCCGGACGTTTTTCCCGGATAATATATCCGCACTGCTCCAGCCTTCTCATCTCCCTTGTGGCCATGGCCTGATCCATCGCCATAGAATCGCACATCTCTCTTTGGCTGCATTTCGGATTGGACCCAATGTACATCACAAAATAGTAACTGGAATATCCGATTCCATACTGCTCCACTAGATGATGAAGATACTTCTGAGACTGGCGGTTTAAAATTGAAATATATTTTCCGATTCTGCTGGACGGCATATTGCTTCCCCCTTCATTGCATCAACAGGCAAATTTACGTTTTTATTATACTCACCGCCTTAACTCCTGTCAAATCGGTGCCCCACAGAATGGGCTTCTTGCTTTAACACTTCTTCTCGTAATAAAAAGCTAAGATAAAAGAAGAAAGAAACCAGATACACAATAGAAGAAGCAATGGCAGTAACGCGATAACTATGTTTATATTTCTTGTTACTCCATACGCTAGCATACCTGCGACAACAGATATGTAGATTACCACAATCAATATTTTATAACGCATATTGTTAATGCGCAGGCTGATAAGTCTATTTCTCTCGTCATTTTCTTCTATAATATCTTCTGCCGTATCTGATTTTGAAAGACTTCTCGAAATATTCACAATACCAAGAGTAAAAACAATCACATTGACTACAATAAATTTTATATCTATTGTTCGGGTTATAAACATGGTTACAAATGCAACAATAGATAATATGAATTCTCCAATTCCAATAAAAAATTTCCTTTTATTATAGATTCTCATAATTCTTATCCTCTATCTCCTTATTTTCTTTTAAGCAGCATAAATCTTCAACAGTTGTATGAAATACCTGTGCCATACGGTAAGCAAGCATTAGCGATGGGCTGTACTGTCCTTTTTCGATTGATATAATTGTCCGGCTTGAAACATGAACGAAATCCGCTAACTGCTGTTGCGTAATTCCCATTGCATTTCGTAATTCTCTTATCCGTGTTTTCATATCCCACATCCCTTCTTACATGAAGCAAACTTCACATGAAGTTTATTTCATGTTATATGATAAACAGCAGAATGTCAAGTGCCCTTCCAAATATTAAGACTTCTCACATAAAAAAGAATCCTGTTTGACAGGATTCTACGCCTGCGGCGGCCGCTTCAGCGGCAGCTCCCCACTCCACCGCAGTGCGATCCACGCGGAGCATTTCTTATTTCATAGGAACACAGTTTCCTATGAAATAAGAAAAACGGTTCGTCTCTGAAGACCAACCGTTTAAACTGTGAATATGAAATTGCAATGTCCGCATCTCCTCCCTTACATAGACTGCATCAGCACTTTCCTGACATCCTCTTTGGAAAGTACTTTATAGCCGCCCTCCATAATCAGTGTACCATTGACAATATCATCGATCATTTCCATTGTCACTCCTATTTCAGAAAGTTTCATAGCAAGACCAAGCTCTTTCATCCACGCTTCCATAGCGGACAAACCTTCCTTGGCAAGTTCTTCCTCATTTTTCCCGTCAGGAGAAATATCCCAGACATTCACGGCAAAACGGGCAAATTTCCGTACGCCGTATGGCATAATCATTTTATAATATGGCAAAGAAACCGCTGATAATGTCATACCGTGTGTAGCGTTACTGCACGCCCCCACCGACTGTCCAATCATATGCACCATCCAATCGGTGCTTTTCCCTCTTGACACCAACGTGTTCAACGCCCAGGTAGCCGACCACATAAGATTACTTCTCGCTTCATAATCATTCTTGTCTTTGATTGCAATACGGCTGGAATGAATCACGCTTTTGATTAAGCCTTCACTGATATAATCGCTCGTATTGTCGTCCTCACCGGAAAAATACTGCTCGCAAATATGATTAAATATATCATAAATGCCTGCAATCATCTGATTTTTCGGAAGACTCATAGTGTATCTGGGATTTAAAATGGAAAATTTCGGCATAATCCTTTCATCCGTAAACACATGACCTATTTTCAGTTTCTTTTCGGGATATGTGATCACTGCGCCTGTATTCATTTCCGATCCCGTGCCAACCATAGTAAGCACAACGCCCACAGGAACTATTTCACAGACCGGCTCTTCAAATCGGGCATAATATTTCTCCCACGGATCTTCTTCACAGTGAATGGAGACAGACAGGGCTTTTGCATAGTCCACTACGGAGCCCCCACCCACGGCAAGGATAAAGTCGACCTTATGTGTTCTTGCAATTTCAACTCCTTCGTAAAGCTTGTGAACAGTTGGATTCGGCATAACACCTGCTATCTCTGACACCGTTTTACCCGCAGATTTTAGAATATCCATGATTTCATCATAAATTCCGTTTTTTTTAATTGAGCCGCTTCCGTAAACAAGAGCGACATTATTTCCGTATTTGGCCAGTTCAACAATTAAATTCTCAAGAGCGTCCTCGCCAAAATATAGTTTTGTAGGGTTACAGTACGAAAAATTTCCTAACATAAATATCCTCCTTGACTTTTGATTGATTTCAGCATAACATTAAACTTGAGTTTAAAGTCAATGTTTTTTGAGAAATTTTTCAAAATTTAAGGAGCAAGATCATATGGGAAAAAAATACACCATAAAGGACGCAGCCCGGATCATGGGTGTCCCGACAAGTACTATCCGCTATTACGACAAAGAGGGTTTACTGCCATTTGTAGAACGACTGGCATCAGGATATCGGATTTTTACCGAAAAAGATATTGCTACGCTTCGTATCATAGATTGTCTGAAAAAAACCGGTATGTCTATCAAAGAGATACGTCAGTTCAGCAGTTGGCTGGAACAAGGAGACTCCTCCTTACAGCAGAGATATGACATGTTTTTGGAACGCAGACGAGTTGTAAAACAACAGATGGCAGAATTACAGAAAATTTTAGATACTGTCAACTATAAATGCTGGTATTACGAAACGGCAATCGCCGCCGGAACAGAAAAAATCCACCAATCCAAAGCCCAGCCGAATCTCGATCATTCCTGTTTAGGAAAAAGCAAATGAAAGAACCGATGATACGCTCTCTTCTCTAAATAAAGGAGACAGATCCTGTTTTTAGAATCTGTCTCCTTTTTATTCAATCACTTATTTATTCGAAGTAAGCAACGCCGGATTCAAAAATTTTCAGATCCTGTTCTCCGTAAATATTGATCGCTACGCCGTCGCTTCTACGCTCGGAGTGCGCCATCTTTCCGAGTACTCGCCCGTCCGGGCTTGTGATACCCTCGATTGCACAGTAGGAGCCGTTGACGTTCCACTCTTCTTCCATTGTCACGTTGCCGTTCAGGTCACAGTACTGTGTCGCCACCTGTCCGTTTGCGAAAAGTTTTGTAAGCCACTCTTCATTTGCCACAAAGCGTCCTTCTCCGTGAGAAGCCGGGTTCGTGTAAACACCGCCAAGCTCTGCCAGTTGAAGCCATGGGGACTTGTTCGACACTACTTTTGTGTAGACCATCTTGGAAATATGACGTCCGATCGTATTATACGTCAATGTCGGGGCATCCTTTGTCTGTCCCACGATATTTCCGTGCGGAACCAATCCAAGCTTGATCAGTGTCTGGAATCCGTTACAGATACCGAGCGCCAGTCCATCCCTCTCTTCCAGAAGCTTTTCTACCGCCTCTTTCATCTTTTCATTCTGGAACGCTGTCGCAAAGAATTTCGCGGAGCCGTCCGGCTCATCCCCTGCGGAAAATCCGCCCGGGAACATAATAATCTGCGACTGCCCGATGGCCTTTTCAAACTCTGCAACCGAGTCGCGAATATCCGCTGCATCCAGATTACGAAATACTTTTGTGATGACCTTTGCCCCCGCACGCTCAAATGCTCTGGCGCTGTCGTACTCACAGTTCGTACCCGGAAATACCGGAATGAATACAGTCGGCTGGGCAATCTTGTGCCCGCAAATATACACATTCTTCGTGTTATAGCATCCGTCTTCTGTAATGACCGCATCTTCATCTTCCGGTGCAATTCCGGTAAGAACCGGAGCCGTCTCCTCACCTGATATGGTCGCAAATACATTTTCCAGCGGCGCTTTCCATACTGACTCGGCTTCTTTGAGTGTCACCTTTGTATTTCCATAAGAGAAGATACCATCGTCTGTTACTTCGCCAATCACGGTATACGTAACGGCAAGTTTTCCTACTTTGTCCGCCGGTACTTCCGCAATCAGATCTCCGAATCCAGGCGCAAAAAACTCTCTTGGATCGAGATTGTGCTCGATCTTCACACCCATGCCATTCCCAAAAGCCATCTTGCTGACTGCCGCCGCCATTCCATGGCGATCCAAAGCGTAGGCGGAAACAATATTGCCATTCTGAATGTCCTCGTGGAACTTTCCATACTGATCCATCACCTGAGCATATACCGGCAGACTGTAGGAGTCCTTCTCAATCCGAAGCCATACAAGCTTATTACCCGCTGTTTTCAGTTCCGGTGTAATCATATCCCCGGTTTTCGCAATATCAACTGCAAAAGAAACAAGGGTCGGCGGTACATCGATATCCTGGAACGTACCGGACATACTGTCCTTTCCTCCGATAGATGGTAAGCCATATCCGATCTGCGCGCTGTAAGCGCCAAGCAGAGCCGCAAACGGCTGACTCCATCTCTTCGGATCTTCCGTCATTCTGCGGAAGTATTCCTGGAATGTGAAGCGAATCTTCTGATAGTCTCCGCCGGCCGCCACGATCTTTGCGATGGACTCTGTCACAGCATAGATTGCCCCGTGGTACGGACTCCAACTGGAAAGATAAGGATCAAACCCAAAGCTCATCATGGAAACCGTATCGCATTTGCCTGTCAGTACCGGAAGTTTCGCCACCATGGCCTGCGTCTCGGTAAGCTGATATTTTCCACCGTGCGGCATAAATACAGATCCCGCTCCAATAGAGCCGTCGAACATTTCCACCAGACCTTTCTGGGAACATACATTCAGATCTTTTAAAGTTGCAAGCCATGCCGCCCTGACGTCCGGCACATCCTTTCTCTCTGTGAGGATATTGCCCTCTTCAGACGGAATCTCTACGAAAACTTCTGTTTCCTGATGGGCTCCATTCGTGTCCAGGAACGCACGGGAAATATTGACAATCTCTTTTCCTCTCCAGGAAAGCACCAGACGCGGCTCCTCGGTTACAACAGCTACTTCTACTGCCTCCAGGTTTTCCTCTTTTGCATAATCCAAAAACTGTTTTACGTCCTTCGGATCTACGACAACTGCCATACGCTCCTGAGACTCGGAGATAGCGATTTCTGTTCCGTCAAGTCCGGCATATTTCTTCGGTACTTTGTCAAGATCCACTCTCAGACCATCCGCAAGCTCTCCGATCGCTACGGAAACACCGCCCGCTCCGAAGTCATTACATTTCTTAATGAGCCGGCTGACTTCTTCTCTGCGGAACATTCTCTGGATCTTACGCTCAGTCGGAGCATTTCCTTTCTGCACCTCTGCGCCGCACGTCTCGATGGACTCTTCGGTGTGTACCTTAGAGGAACCGGTCGCTCCGCCGCATCCGTCCCTTCCGGTCCGTCCGCCAAGCAAGATAATGATATCACCCGGATCGGACGTCTCACGGATGACTGCACGTCTCGGAGCGGCGCCTAAGACAGCCCCGATCTCCATACGCTTTGCCACATAGTCGGGATGATAGATTTCCTTTACCATTCCCGTAGCAAGTCCGATCTGGTTGCCATAGGAACTGTATCCGTGTGCGGCCTCTCTAACAAGCTTCTTCTGAGGAAGCTTTCCTTTCAGTGTATCTTTCACGGACACGGTCGGATCCGCGGCACCTGTCACACGCATCGCCTGGTATACATAAGTACGTCCTGAGAGTGGATCACGGATGGCCCCGCCAAGGCAGGTTGCCGCACCACCGAACGGCTCTATTTCCGTCGGATGGTTGTGTGTCTCATTCTTAAAGTTTACAAGCCACTCCTCTTCTTTTCCGTCTACCTCGATCGGAACAACGATACTACATGCGTTGATCTCGTCAGACTCTTCCTGATCCGCAAGCTTTCCTTCCTTTTTCAGTTTCCGCATCGCCATCAGCGCCAGATCCATCAGGCAGACAAACTTATCCTCACGCCCTTTGAAAATCTCGCTGTGTGTCTGTAAATATTCCCGGTACGTCTTTTCGATAGGTTCTCTGTACATACCCTCGCTAAACGTAATCTTCGTAAGCTCGGTGGAGAATGTCGTATGACGGCAGTGGTCAGACCAGTAAGTATCCAGCACTCGGATCTCTGTCATAGACGGATCCCGTTTCTCCTCCCCTTGAAAGTACTTCTGAATATGAAGGAAATCCTTGAATGTCATGGCAAGTCCCAGCGAATTGTAGAGCTCTTTTAAGCGTCCCTCTTCCATATACTGGAAACCGTCAAAAATCCGAACGTCCTTTGGCTCATCAAACTGTGTCACCAGTGTCTCCGGCTTGTCCATGCCTGTTTCTCTTGAATCTACCGGATTGATACAGTGGGCTTTCACCGCCTCAAATTCCTCATCGGTCATCTCTCCCTCAATCACATATGTGGTTGCTGTCCGAATAACCGGCTCTTCGTCCTCCCGGATGAACTGCACACACTGTACAGCGGAGTCTGCTCTCTGGTCGAACTGCCCTGGCAAATACTCTACCGAGAACGCCCGCTCATTCTCCTTCATCGGAAACATCTCTTTATATAAGGTGTCTACCGGAGGCTCCGCAAACACACCATTACACGCCCGTTCAAACGTCTCGTCTGACAGATTTTCAATATCATAGCGGATCAGCACACGGACATTCGTTACCCCGCGAATTCCCAGGTAGCTCTTGATCTCGTGCTGTAATGCTTTTGCCTGTACGGCAAACGCCTGTTTTTTTTCCGCGTATACACGTTTTACACCACTCATGTAGTTCCTCCATTCTTCTTTCAAAAAAGATTATTCGATTCTGTATCTAGTGTACCATACTTTTCTTGATAAGTATAATTAATATAGTTAAATTTATTTATAAGCTGTTCTAATTCCCTTTCTTTTTCTCCAAATCCTTATTCCCAGACAAAGGCTCTCGAAGAAAAGAAGAAACGCCACGAAGAATCCTCCGATCCGCAGTGTGATGTCGAAAAAGAATCCTTCTGTCAACATTCGGATCATATAGTCTGAAGCCGGGTCAAACATCCATAAATCATTGTCAAAAAAGAGCTCGTGAAAGATCACGAAACACCTGTCAAAATTCACCGCAATGGCAATCCCAAGCACCGCCACCAGCCCGAGAAAAACGCAGACTGTAATCTCATACGCTTTCGGCAGAATCCGCTTCCAATCCGCTTTCAAAAAAAATAAAATCGCCACCGATATGACCAGAACAACAACGGCAATTTTCCTAAGGGCAAATCCTGCCAGGAACAGATCCCGAACCTCTCCCATATGAAAGCGGTCCTGTTCATTAAAGAAGTCCTGACGCTCTCCACCAATGATGGTCATCACAGAAAGCTCCTCCCGGTCTCCCTTTAAGTACGCCATCATCTTCTTTGTGACATCCATAATATCATCCATCTCCATGGGAAGAGTATTCTGAATCTCATACTTTTCATACTCTTTCTCATAAAAGCCAAAGTCCCCATATGCTGCCATCTCAAATGCACTCAAAAGCAGAATCAAGATCAATGACACTGCTGCTGCCGCTGCCAGGAAACCGTGGAATATTCTCGTTTTTTTCATCATTACCGCCTGTCCTTTCCGTCTGTCTTCCTTTTCTATTATACGTTCTCCTGGCTCCTCGTTCCAGTAAAACTTTTTCACCTTGTTTTTTTCTTTTTCTTTCCTTATAATAAAGATAGAATTTATAAGGAGGACTTATGATGGATATTAACTATGAATTATATAAAGTCTTTTACTATGTGGCTTCGAGCTTAAGTTTCTCCGAGGCTTCCAAACAGCTTTATATTTCCCAGTCTGCCGTCAGCCAGTCCATCAAGGCACTGGAGAAAAAACTGGATCAGGTTCTTTTTATCCGCAGCACGAAGAAAGTCCAACTCACTCCTGAGGGCGAGATTTTACTGCGCCATGTGGAACCTGCCATGAATCTGATTAAACGTGGGGAGAATCAGCTCTTAGAGTCCAACTCCATCGGCGGTCAAATACGGATCGGAGCCAGTGATACCATCTGCCGTTACTTCCTTGTGCCTTATCTGGAACGCTTTCACAGGAGTTTTCCGGCCTCTCACATTAAGGTCACGAACCAGACATCCATCAAGTGCGTGGATCTGCTGGAAAACGGTCAGGTGGATTTGATCTTCATCAATTATCCAAACAACTACATCAACCAGCTTTCTACTGTGAAGAAGATCAAGACGTTCCAGGATGTCTTTGTGGCCAACGATTCTTTCTCTCATCTGAAAGGACAAAAGCTCTCTTACCAAGAGCTTTTGAAACAACCGATTCTTATGCTGGACCGTAAAAGCACAACGAGTGAATTCCTCCATACTCTCTTTCAGCAGCACCAACTCGATCTGGTGCCGGAAATTGAGCTGAGCAGCAATGACCTTCTGATTGACCTGGCAAAAATCGGCCTTGGCATCTCGTTCATCCCGGATTACTGCCTAAGCAGAGATTCCGAAGGCCTTTTCATTGTGGAGACAAAAGAAGAGCTGCCAAAGCGACAGCTCCTGATCGCCTATAATGACCGGATCCCCATGTCCCGTTCCGTTCAGGCATTTCTGGACTACTTTTGATCCTCTCCGGATGCCATTCTCACTGATGAAAACACACCTGGATATTAGTCTGATACGGGTGGATGCGTTCTGGTTCCCTCCCAGAATGCAGCCACTTCTTTCGCTGTCTGAGAAAGCCGAATCCTCCTCACCTGGCTCCACTCCCTTGGGAACACTGCCCGGTACTGGCTCATCTGAAAACGGTCGTCCAGCAAAAAGATCATCCCCTGATCCGTATCGGTCCTGATCACCCGGCCGGCTGCCTGGAGCACCTTATTCATCCCCGGATACAGATAGGCATAATCGAACCCGCTCATTCCCTTTTCATCGAAATACTGCTTTAACAGCTCCCGTTCCAGACAAACCTGTGGAAGTCCCGTTCCTATAACCCATGCACCGATCAGTTTTTCGTCAGTCAAATCAATCCCTTCCGAGAAAATCCCTCCCATCACACAAAATCCGAGCAGGGTCCCCTCCCGCTCTTCCTCGAAATAGTTGAGAAACTCTTCCCGCTCTTCTTCTGTCATCCCCGGATCCTGGACGAGACAGAAGAGATCCTCTTCCGGCTTTCTCATTTCCTGAAATGCATCGTAGACGTCGTTTAAGAAACGATAGGATGGAAAAAACGCCAGATAATTCCCCGGCTTTTCCCGTACCGTCTCCAGCAAATACCCGGCGTATTTCCGGTACATCTCATCACTCCGCCTCGTATAACGGGTCGTCACGTCCGTCCCAATCATTACCCGCCGATTTTCCTCTGGAAATGGTGTGTGGGCGTAGACAGCATAATCATCCGTCTGAGTGCTCAGAAGCTTCTTATAATACTGTATGGGCAGGAGTGTCGCCGAAAAAAAGACAGTGCATACCCCATAATTCAGATATTCGCTGAGATTGACCGCCGGATTGACACAGAACAGCCGGACATAAAACCCCCCATCCTCTGTAAGCTCCGTGTAGATCATATAATTCTCATCCAGCTTTTCATGGATGGATAGAAAATCCCGGATCTCAAAATACAAATCCAGCACCTGCTCCCTGATTTCTTCCTTCCGGCACTCCTCCAAAAACCGCTCCACCTCACTCATCACATTCATTAGCCGGATCACCAGATGGGAAACGCTCGAATAGAGCGCATGCCCCGGACACTCCCGCTTCAGTATCAAAAGCTGCTCATTACAACCCGATAATGCTTTTGTCAGTTTCGCATCCTCTGTTTTGACAATCTTGCGGACTTCCAGGATATGCTCCTTACAAAGAGACGCACTGTACATGGAACGTCCTCTCTCCACAAGATTGTGGGCTTCATCAATCAGAAACAGATATTCCTTCTTCGCCCCCTCCCCGAAAAACCGCTTCAGATGGGCGTTAGGATCGAAGACGTAGTTATAATCGCAGATCACCGCATCCATCCAAACCGAGAGATCCAGCGCCATCTCAAAAGGACAGACCGTATGCTTTCTGGCATATGCCTCGATCTGATCCCGGCTCATATCATCAACATGGGTGAGCATGTCAAAGACCGCATCGTTGACCCGGTCAAAATGCCCCTTGGCGTAGATGCAGGCATCCGGATTACACTCGGTCTTCTCACAGAAACAGATCTTTTCCTTCGCTGTCAGAGTAATGACCTTGTAGGAGAGCCCTTGCTCTTTCAAGGTAAGAAAAGCCTTCTCCGCCACTGTCCTTGTAATTGTCTTTGCAGTCAGGTAGAAGATCTGATTGGCAAGTCCCTCCCCGACAGCTTTCACCGCGGGAAACACAGAAGCAATGGTCTTCCCTACTCCTGTCGGCGCCTGGATAAAGAGCTTTTTCTTTCTCAAAATGGAACGGTAAACTGACACCACCAGATCTTTCTGCCCTTCCCGATAAGGAAATGGAAACTCCACCCGGCGAATGGAGGCGTTGCGCTTCTTCCTCCATTCGATCTGGAACAGCGCCCACTTCTCATACTGATGAACAAGGTTCAAGAACCATTTCTCCAGCTCTGTACAGCCATACGTCTGGTAAAACCGCTTCACTTCCTCTGTCTCCATCTGACAGTAAGTCATCTGTACCCCGATCTCATCAAGATTCCTTTTCTTTGCATAAATACATGCATAACACTTGGCCTGAGCCAAATGTACCATCTTAGGTTCTTTGACCATTTCCAGATCCATCAGGACGCCCTTGATCTCATCGATCGCAATCCTGTCTTTCTCCTCGATAATCCCGTCAGCCCGCCCCTCCACGACAATCTTCAATTTCTCACAGGGCACCATCATCTGCAAAGGCACTTCCGCATGATATCCGCTTCCCATCTGCCTTTGAATCTTTCGGTGAATCCGCCCGCCAAGCAGCATAGCCTCCCGATCCGCGGTTCCACCCTGTCGGTTGTCCAGATCCCCCTCTCTTAATATAAATTCTACAAGGTTTCGGACCGAAATCCGGACAACTTCTTCCTGTATTTCTTGTACTTCTTTTTTTTCTTCCATTACCGGCTCCGCCTTTTTTCTTATCTTTTTCTATTTTATCATGGCTCGTCAACTCTCATTATACCATCTCAACTGCGGTTCGATGGAGTTACTCGTCAATTGCGGTTTTGTGCAAGCACAACCCGCACTTTCCTCGTTATTATACCATCTTTCAGAAAAAAAGAAGCCCCTTCTCTCCGTCCAGCGAAGAGAAAGAGCCTCTCTTTTCGTATACCCTACTGCCCGATCGCTTAAGCGACGCAGAATTTATTCAATGTTGCTTCAAAATGCGGGTCGATTCCTGCATACTGCACAGTCAGAGTTCTGTTCAGATCAAGACTGAATACTCCTAAAATCGATTTGGCGTCCACGGTGAATCGATTGTAAAACACATCGATATCAAAATCGCATTTCTCTGCGGATGTAACAAACTCGTGGACATCGGCAGGGGTTAATCTGATTTTACGCTTATGCTCCATTGATTTCACTCCCTTCTGTGTTCTCAAGTATTATGCCATCATCCTTTTTGAAAATCAATCTGTAAAAATACCGATATTTTCCTTCATTTTCCACTTTCTTTGTCGAAAACGCTCAAGATTCTCTCCTCTTTTTCATTGCTCCTATGGCTCTTTTCTTCTTAATGAAACTCCGGCATATCTCCCCGGTAACGCAACGGCAGATGTGTCTGCTGGAGCTTGAGATTCTTCCGCTCCTCGATCGTCACGCGCTTTTTAAATCTCTTCCATAGTCTCTGCCATTCTTCCTCTTCACCGGAATACGCCTTTGGTATTTCCCACTTTCTTTCCTCGTCCTTGACAATCAGCCACTGCTTCTGTCTCGGATGAATGAGAACCGAGGAATGGGGCTCATCGTAAACAACGTAATCCTCCAACGGAAACCGATCCGCAAAATGGCCTGCAATTCCGGGCAGTACAAAGTTCTTCGGGGTAATGCGGGCATAGAGAATTCCACCCTCCAGCTCCCGGAAACGCAGGAACTCTTTCCATGCATGGATTTCCCGGCCCACCGCCCTGCTAAGCTCAAACACTGTCCGCACTGCCGGATGGGAGAGATGTCCCATGATCCTGTATCCATCAGGAAGCGACCGTGCCTCCATCATCATGCCAAGAATAGCAGTCCCTTTCCCCGGATCTCCAGAGAGGAGGGCGTATCCGATGTCCAGATACGCCTCCTCACCCAGATGTCCCCGGATCAGCTTTCTGACAGCTCTTGCCTTCTCTTCACTCTCTTTCACCTCGCAGTACTCGCAGAACATCTCCTGCTGCATGTTCCCCCAAAATACGATCCCTGCCTCCTGATCGCTTCTGTCATATTTCCAGGCATCATAAATGGCGGAAAGAATCCCTGTCGTCGTATCGGTACAAATATATCTACGCTTCATCGGATCATCCATTCCTCCTTCCCATCGTCGAAAAAAGACATCTGCCTGTAACTGATCTCCTTCATCCCCCTTGGCAGGTTCTCTCTGGGGTCCAGCAGATTTCTCAGGATATAATCCTCCTCCATGCGCGTCGGATACATCATCTTCCCCTTGCATGTCACAAAGTAAAGAGCACGCTTTAATACGACTCCCATCTTTTTCAGATCCGGGAAATCCAGAGATCCCATCTTTCTCGCCCGTACAATGCGTCTGGCCGAAGTATATCCGATCCCAGGCACCCTGAGCAGTGTCCGGTAGTCTGCCCGGTTTACTTCCACCGGAAAATACTCCAGATGCCCCAGCGCCCAATCGCACTTCGGATCCAAAACAAGATTGAAATTCGGCCGCTTTTCCGACAAAAGCTCAGAAGCCGAGAAGTGATAATAACGCAAAAGCCAGTCCGCCTGGTACAGTCTATGCTCCCTCAGAAGCGGAGGTCCTGCATCTGTCCTGGATGGGAGGGCGGAGTCCTCATTGACATGGACGAATGCCGAGTAGAAGACCCTCTTCAACTCAAACTTCTGATACAGCGACTCCGCCACCCGCATGATCTGATAATCACTTTCCGGCGTCGCCCCAATAATCATCTGGGTGCTCTGCCCCGCCGGGACAAATCTTGGAGCATGGCGATAGAGCGCGAGCTCCTGGCTGTTCTCTTCTCTCTTCTTCTGGACATAACGCATGGGAGCCAGAATATTCTTTCGGCTCTTGTGCGGTGCCAGCCGATGAAGACTCTCTGCTGTAGGAAGTTCCACATTGACACTCATCCTGTCTGCCAGAAATCCAGTCATTCGGATCAGATCCTGGGAGGCTCCGGGAATCGCCTTCACATGAATATATCCCTGAAACCGATATTCCCTCCGAAGCCGCAGCAGCGTCTCATAGATCAGGCGCATCGTGTAATCCGGGCTCTTCCAGACACCGGAACTTAAGAACAGCCCCTCGATATAATTCCTCCGGTAGAACTCGATCACCAGACGGCAGATCTCATCCGGAGTAAAGGACGTCCTCTCCACATCATTGGACGCACGGTTGATACAGTACTTGCAGTCAAAAATACACTCATTGGTAAAGAGAATCTTCAACAAGGAAACGCACCTGCCGTCAGGAGTGAAACTGTGGCAGATCCCGGCCTGCTCGCAGTTGCCGATCCCTGTCCCATCTCCGCTTCGCTTTATGCCGCTGGACGTACAGGCTACATCATACTTGGCCGCGTCGGAAAGAATACTCAGCTTCTCATATAATGTCTTTTCTTTCTGAATCCGAAAGGTCTCCATCTCTTCTCCTCTTTTCTTTCAGAACATATGTTCTTTTTCTTATCATAGCACACATGTTCGATTTGTGCAAGTAAAAAACTCTGTGCAGAGGATCTTTCCCTCCACACAGAGTTATATTATTTCCATATACAGTTTCTCTCCAGCACTTTGACAATTTCGCGTAATCCATCCTCATCCTCCTGAGAAAACCTTCCCGTCAGAGGACTGTCGATATCCAAAACAGCAATGACACTTCCATCGCTGTGAACCGGAAGCACAATTTCTGACCTGGAGGCACTGTCACATGCGATGTGCCCTTCAAATTCGTGTACGTCATATACTCTGAGTATCTGATCTTTCTGCGCTGCGTTTCCGCACACCCCCTGACCCAAAGGGATCCGGATACAGGCCGGTTTTCCCTGGAACGGGCCAAGATAGAGGGTATCTCTTTCCATCAGATAAAATCCGGCCCAGTTAATATCACCAAGCATCTGCCAGATCAGAGCGGATGCATTCGCCAGATTTGGAATCGGGCGGCTCTGCGTCCCGGTCAGCGCATCCATCTGTTCTTTCAAAAGTGAATAATCCATCATACTTCCAATACCTTTGCCGCATCGTCCAGGTATACATTCTTCACCTGGTCAAACGCCTCGCCGTCTACCGCTTCAGTCAGCTTCGGGTCGATCGGGATCCGCCCAAGCACCGGAATATCCAGCTCCTTTGCGATCTCCCCGATGCGACTCTTTCCAAAGACTTCGATCTTTCTGCCACAGTCCGGACACTTAAGGTAACTGAAATTCTCCACGATACCAAGCACCGGGATATCCATATCTTTCGCCATATGGTAGGCTTTCTTTACTATCATGCTGACAAGATCCTGCGGGGACGTCACGATCACAACACCGTCCACCGGAAGAGACTGAAATACCGTAAGCGGAACATCTCCTGTCCCAGGAGGCATGTCCACAAAAAGATAATCTACATCGCCCCACATAACGTCGGTCCAAAACTGTGTCACTACACCGGCAATAATCGGCCCGCGCCATATGACCGGAGTATCCTCCTTTTCCAGGAGCAGATTCACGGACATAATCTTCGTACCGTCTTTTGCGACACATGGGAGCATCCCCTCTTCATTACCAAGGGCCTGCTCGTGGATGCCGTACATTTTCGGAATGGACGGTCCTGTAATATCCGCATCCAGGATTCCTGCTGTATATCCTTTCTCAATCATCATTCTTGCAAGAGAAGCCGTCACCATGGATTTGCCTACGCCGCCTTTGCCACTGATCACTCCAATGACTTTTCTGACCGCCGAATACGGATTCGCCGGCTTTCTGAAATCCTTCATCTGGCTGGTACATGTGGATGCATGGGAGCATCCGGCACAGCCCTCGGAAGGACATCCTTCCTGTTTCTTTTCTTCTGCCATTTTTGTTGCTCCTATTCCTCTACTGCCGCAATCACTTCGATCTCGCAGAGTACGTTCTTTGGAAGCGCCTTCACTGCCACGCAGCTTCTCGCCGGTTTAGATGTGAAGTATTTTGCGTACACTTCGTTAAACGCGGCAAAATCTCCCATATCACTTAAGAAGCAGGTCGTCTTTACTACATGGTCAAAATCTGTCCCTGCTGCCTTTAATACTTCCCCGACATTCTTACATGCCTGTTCTGCCTGACCCTCGATGGTATCAGCCTCTACCGTATCCGTTGCCGGATTTACCGGAATCTGTCCCGCAGAGTAAAATACGCCTCCGGAAACATATCCCTGGGAATATGGTCCTAATGCTTTTGGTGCCTTTTCTGTTGCTACTACTTTCATGTTTGTCACTCCTCTTATCGATATTTACAGTTATTGACTGCATCTTGTTTTAGTATACCACCTTTGCGCCCGGTTTGGCAATTCCTAGTAATTTGCTTTGCGGAAAATTTCCAGCACGTCTTCCGCCGAGAGTGGGCGGATGAGCGAAAGACGGACGGTATCATTCATGGTAGCGTCAAGAGCCAGTTCTTTCAGTGTCTCATCCTCCAAAACACCGATACCAAGCCCGGAAATGGAAGTCGGCATTCCAATCTCCTCAAAGTAAGCGATCGTACGCTCGATCCCTTCTTTTGCCGCTGATATCTCATCTCTTTCGATGCCCCATACCTGTTTTGCGTAATGCGCGAAACGGGCAATGTCCCGTTCCCAGACATACCATGCCCAGGCTCCCCAGACGGATGCAAGGGTAGCGCCATGGGCGCAATCAAACCGGGCGCTCAGGGCATGTCCCAGCTTGTGAACAGAGAAATCCTTCTCCCGACCCAATCCAGTCAGATTATTATGGGAAAGGCTTCCGCACCACATCAATTCACTCATGGCATCGTAATCATCCGAGCGCTTCATTGCCATCCTTCCGCTGTCAATAACCGTCCGAAGCAGTCCTTCCGCAATTTCGTCTGTCATTCTGTTTTTCTGATCCGGAATGAAATACCGCTCCAGAGTGTGCATCATAATGTCCGCTATCCCACATCCAATCTGGTATTTCGGGAGCGTATAGGTAAGCTCCGGATTCATGATTGCAAAAACAGGTCGGTTCAGCTCTGTCCCCAGACCAAGCTTCTTTCCTGTTGCCTCATTGGTCAAAACGGCAGAGTCGCTCGTCTCGCTTCCTGCTGCCGAGATGGTCAATACGGCGCCAACCTTTAATGTTTTGGTAAGAGATTCTTTCTTCGTCCAGATATCCCAAAGCGAAACACCCGGATTCGCAGTCCCGTGAGCGATGGCTTTCGCCGCATCGATAGTGCTTCCGCCGCCCACGGCCAGAATAAAATCTACACCCTCTTCGATCCCTTTCTTTACTCCCATCTCAGCAAAAGAAAGTCTCGGATTGGGTGTCACGCCTCCACACTCTACATAGGAAATCCCCTCCTCCTCAAGGGAGTGTTCCACCCGCTCCAGAAGCCCGGAATGCCTGACGCTGCCTCCTCCATAGACAATCAGCACCTTCTTTCCCCCATGCCGTTTCACCATTTTCCCACATTCCCTCTCGGTATCTTTTCCAAAAATAATCTCTGTCGGCACACAATAGGTAAATTTCTGCATGAATATGTCCTCCTTTATTGTCTCTTTTCCCACTATTGTATCATATTTCCTCTGCCTTTTCTCCTCCTCGTTCTCCAGAAGTGTTTGAACTATCACTACAAATATGTTATCCTTGTCTTTAAGGACACTATATATGGAAGGAGACATTCTGATGAAAATACAGGAATCCGCTGAAAACTATCTGGAAACCATCCTGATGCTCGGAAAAGCAAAGGGAAATGTCCGCTCTATCGACATTGCAACCGCACTTTCTTTTTCCAAGCCAAGCGTCAGCGTCGCCATGAAGAATCTTCGAGAGAACGGATATATTTTGATGGATAAAGATGGCTTTATCGCACTGACGGAAAAGGGACATGAGATCGCCGAGACGATTTACGAGCGTCACACTTTGCTTTCCAGCTTTCTTATGTATCTTGGCGTTTCTAAGGAGACTGCCACTCAGGATGCCTGCCGGATCGAGCATGTCATCAGCCCGGAAAGCTTCGAAGCATTAAAGCAGCATGTATACAGTCATAAGGAGATTATGGATATCAAGGACGTCAAAATCTGATCTTCAGATCAAATGAAACTATGCAGTTTTTGAAATGGGGGATTTCTTTTCCTCTTTGGGGGATGAGACATCCCCCAAACTTTATGAAATGTTCCAGTTACCTGAGAATCCTGCTTCTATTTTAATTCAGGAAGTTTTCAATGATGACTCCCTCCGCCTCTTCCTCATTCAGCCCGAAGGTTTCAAGTTTCAAAAGCTGTTCACTGTTGATCCTTCCAATGGCCGCCTCGTGAATGATCTGAGCGTCCACATTTCTGGCGTCAATCTCAGGAATGGAACGCACCTGTGCATCATTCATAATGATAGAATCACACTGGATGTGCGCATGGCAGGCTGTCTTTCCGATCGCCCGTGGGTGGAAAGTCTGGATAGACTCGCCCTTTGCCACAGACCGGGAAATGATCTGCGCCGAGCTTCCATCGCCGTCCATGATCACTTTCATATTGGAAACTGCCTCCTGGCGGTCATGGGTCATCAGCTTTTCTGTCACTGTGAGACGGCTTCCTGCCTCCATGGTAATGTCGGTCTCACGCTTCGTGGAATCTACACCTTCGATCTGCACCGTATCCATAGTAAACACCGAATTCTCCCCTACATAAATATCTGTTACCGGATTCAGAATCCTGGCTCCCGTACCTTCTCCTTCCCCGTAATGTTTCTCCTCATAATGGACAATGGCATCCTTGCCAATATGAAATGTGTGAATCCCGTCGTGCCTTGCATCGTTGCATCCCGAATTATGGATACCGCATCCGGCAATGATATTCACATTCGCCCCATCTTCAATATAAAAATCATTGTAGACAACGTCGGTCATTCCGGAGGCGGAGACAACCACCGGAATGTGTACCGTCTCCCCATTTGTATTCTTGTCAATATAAATGTCAATTCCCTGCTTGTCTTCTTTTTTACGGATCTTGACATGCTCACTGTCCCCGTGGCAGACGGCGATTCCGTTTTCCCGGAGATTGAAAGCTCCCTCCTGTTTAAATCCTTCTCCGTCGATCATATGAAGTACTTTTTCTGTAATTTTATCCAGTATCATTTCTCGCACCTTCTTCCTTCTTATAACGCAGCGTCCCGATGACTCAGACACTGTGGATAGCTGATTGCCTCTCCGGTCAGATATGGCAGAATCTCCTCTGTCGGTCCGCATTTTGTCACCTGCCCGCCTTCGATAATCATGACACGATCCGCCATACGGATAATACGCTCCTGATGAGAAATCAAAAGCAGGCCTTCCTTTTTCTCCGTGTGAAGCTTTTTGAACTCCTCCACTAACATAGCAAAACTCCAGAGATCGATTCCTGCCTCCGGTTCGTCAAAGATGCAAAGCTTATGTTTCTTCACAAGCACCGTGGCAATCTCAATCCTTTTCATCTCCCCTCCGGAAAGGGTAGCGTCTACTTCCCGATCCAAATATTCCTCTGCACAGAGTCCTACCCGGCTCAAAAGTCCGCAGCAGATGTGCTTCGGAAGCTCGGTTCCTGCCGCCAGGGACAGAAGCCTTCGTATTGTCATCCCTTTAAACCGCGGCGGCTGCTGAAAAGCAAAGCCGATTCCTGCCTTTGCCCGATCATAAATGGTACACTTGGTGATATCCTCCCCGTCCAGGAAAATCTTCCCTTCTGTTGCGTGATAAAGTCCCATCATCAGCTTGGCAATGGTAGATTTGCCTCCTCCGTTTGGTCCGGTCACGACAAGCATCTCCCCATCCGCCACTTCAAAGCTGACGTCTTTTAATATTTCCTGTTTCTTCCCATCTTCTTCTATTTCATAAGAAAGGTGTTCTACTTTCAGCATATTGCCCCATCTCCTTTTTGACTGCTCTCCAGAACATATGAACAACCATTCATATATCTGTTTTTACTATACCTGTATTTCCTGCCCCTGTCAACAGGGCAAAATAAAAAAGAGGAACATCTCCTTTGTAATCGAATCTGTTCCCCTTTTGCTTCTTTATTCGTCCCTTTCTTCAAAGGTCTCTTTTAATTTGTCCATAAAGCCTTTTTTCTTCGGCTTTTCCTTCTCCGGTTCCGGCTGATTCAGGGAATTTCCAGCGAGTGCGTCGAAACGTTTGAGTGCTTCTTTCGCCTCCTGGCTTAATTTCTCCGGTGTCTGGATAACGAGCGTGACGTACTGATCCCCACGTACTTTCGGATTCCGAACAGACGGTACGCCTTTACCACGGAGTCTTACTTTCGTGTCAGTCTTTGTGCCCGGTTTTACCGTATAGACGACTTCTCCATCCACCGTCTTGATACGGACATCACCACCAAGGGCTGCCTGCGCAAAAGAAATCGGCGCTGTGGAGAAAATATTCATATCCTGTCTCTGGAAAATCGGATGTCTGGACACGGTTACTTCCACGAGGAGGTCGCCCCTTGGGCCGCCATTCGTTCCCGGCTCTCCTTTATCCCGTATTCTCACGCTCTGGCCATTGTCAATTCCGGCCGGAATGGATACCTGAATTGTCTTCTTATTGGAAACATATCCGGTTCCTGCACAGTCCGGACATTTGTCTTTGATGATCGTTCCGGAGCCATGGCAGTCCGGACAGGTCTGTACGTTTTGTACCGTTCCAAAGAAGGACTGGGATGTGTAAACCACCTGTCCCTTACCTCCGCATCTCGGACAGGTCTCCGGGCTGGTTCCCGGTTTTGCCCCTGTTCCATGACATTTTTCACATGGATCTTTTAAGATAATATCAATCTCTTTCTCACAGCCGAATACCGCCTCCTCAAAGGTGATCCGGATTCCTTTCCGGATATTCATACCTTTCATAGGGCCATTATTCGTTCTGCCTCCTCTTCTTCCTCCACCGAAAAAGTCTCCGAAAATATCGCCAAAGATATCGCTGAAATCTGCTCCGCTGAAATCAAAGCCGCCAAATCCGCCTGCACCGCCTGCTCCACCACCTTCAAATGCCGCATGTCCAAACTGGTCATACTGGCGACGTTTATCCGGATCACTTAATACAGCATACGCCTCAGAAGCCTCCTTGAATTTTCTCTCTGCTTCCGCATCTCCTGGATTCATATCCGGATGATATTTTTTCGCAAGCTGACGGTATGCTTTTTTCAGTGTTGCGTCATCGGCATCTCTGGATACTCCCAGGACTTCATAGTAGTCTCTCTTTGCCTCTGCCATAATCGTTACCTTCCCTTTCTATACAGTAGACGCTGCCGCATGTTCTGTCTGCCGGTGTCAGATTCAATATCCAACCGGGAATCTACACACGCACAGAGATTGCGCCGCGCGCAATCTCTGCTTTTCTTATTTTACCGTACCGGATTATACTTCTTTATAGTCTCCATCTACGACGTCGTCATATCCTTCCGGCGCCGGTCCGGACTGAGCACTGTCCTGCGGACCTGCTCCCTGTGGGCCGCCCTGTGGATTGGCCTGCTCATACATCTTCGTGAAGAGCTGCTGAGAACTTGTCATCAATTTCTCTCTTGCCGCCTTGATCTCAGCGATCTGAGCGTCTGTCATCTCTTCCGCGTTCGGATATTTTGCAAGGATGTCTTTGAGTGCCTGAATATCAGCTTCTACCGCGGATTTTCCGGCTGCGTCGATCTTATCCCCAACATCCTTTAATGCCTTTTCTGTCTGGAAAACGATCGCATCTGCTTCGTTCTTTGTATCAACTGCTTCTTTTCTCTTCTTATCTGCTGCTTCAAACTCTGCCGCTTCTTTCACTGCTCTGTCGATATCGTCGTCAGACATATTGGAACCTGCTGTGATCGTAATGTGCTGCTCTTTGCCTGTTCCAAGATCTTTTGCAGAAACATTTACAATACCGTTGGCGTCGATATCGAACGTAACCTCGATCTGCGGGATTCCACGTGGTGCCGGCGGAATTCCATCCAGCCGGAACTGTCCGAGAGACTTATTATCTCTTGCGAACTGTCTCTCACCCTGCACGACATTGATATCTACGGCTGTCTGATTGTCTGCTGCTGTGGAGAAGATCTGGCTCTTCTTCGTCGGAATCGTTGTATTTCTCTCGATCAGTCTTGTAGCTACGCCGCCCATCGTTTCAATAGAAAGAGAAAGTGGTGTAACATCCAAAAGAAGGATATCGCCTGCGCCTGCTTCTCCGGAAAGCTTACCGCCCTGAATAGAAGCACCAAGCGCTACACATTCATCCGGATTTAAGGATTTGCTAGGCTCTTTTCCTGTAAGCTGTCTTACCTTGTCCTGAACTGCCGGGATACGGGTAGATCCACCTACCAGAAGTACCTGGCCAAGATCAGACGGACGAAGTCCTGCGTCGGAAAGTGCTCTTTGTACCGGCTCTGCTGTCTTTTCTACGAGGTCGCTTGTAAGCTCATCGAATTTGGCTCTTGTCAGATCCATATCAAAGTGCTTCGGTCCTTCTGCTGTCGCAGTGATGAACGGAAGGTTGATGTTTGTTGTTGTTGCGGAAGAAAGCTCCTTCTTTGCTTTTTCTGCCGCTTCTTTTAATCTCTGTAACGCCATCTTGTCATTAGAAAGATCTACGCCTTCTTTTGCCTTGAAGTCAGCCAGCATATAGTCTGTGATCTTCTGGTCGAAGTCGTCACCACCGAGCTGGTTGTTTCCGGCTGTGGAAAGTACTTCGATGACACCGTCCCCGATATCGATGATGGAAACGTCGAAAGTACCGCCTCCTAAATCGTATACCATGATCTTCTGCTCTTTTTCATTGTCAAGTCCATAGGCAAGCGCCGCTGCCGTAGGCTCATTGATAATACGCTTTACATCCAGACCCGCAATCTTGCCGGCATCCTTTGTTGCCTGACGCTGTGCGTCGTTGAAGTAAGCAGGAACCGTGATGACTGCTTCTGTCACTTTTTCACCCAGGTATCCTTCTGCGTCTGCTTTTAATTTCTGAAGGATCATCGCGGAAATCTCCTGTGGGGAGTACATCTTTCCGTCAATATTTACTTTCTCATTTGTACCCATTTTTCTCTTGATGGAAGAGATCGTCTTGTCTGCGTTTGTAACAGCCTGACGCTTTGCAGGCTCACCTACGAGACGCTCTCCTGTCTTTGTAAATGCCACAACAGACGGCGTTGTTCTTGCGCCTTCTGTATTTGCGATGACGGTCGGCTGTCCACCTTCCATCACGGCAACACAACTGTTTGTTGTACCTAAGTCAATACCAATGATTTTGCCCATAATGAATTTCCTCCTGATTTATTTCATAAAATTTGTTAGTTTGCTACTTTTACCATACTGTGTCTCACAACACTGTCACGGTACAGATACCCTTTCTGGAACTCCTCCACGATGATATTTTCACCTGCTTCATCGTCTTCCACATGCATCACCGCATTGTGGAACTCCGGATTAAACTCCTCGCCCAGGGCCTCGATCTGCTTGACACCGGCGTCTTCCAGCGTCTTCATTAGCTGTTTATATACTTTATCCATGCCGTCTACGAACGGATCATCTTTTTTCCCGTCCTCGACACTTTGGAACCCTCTCTCGAAATTATCGATCACAGGGAGGATCTTCTCAATGATGTCCTTTGCCCCAATCTCATACATGGCCGATTTTTCTTTTTCTGTACGCTTTCTATAATTGTCGAACTCCGCCATCTGGCGCGTCAGCTTATCGGTCAGATCTTCGATTTTTTCATCTTTCGGATCCTTTTTATTCTTTTTCTTGAAGAATCCTTTCTTTTCCTTGCCGTCGTTTGAAGCTTCCTGCTCCTGGCCATCTGAGGCTTCCTGCTCTTCGGACTCAGAACTCTTTACCTCTTCCTCTGCCGGAACCTCTCCGCTTTCCGAAGCCTGTTTTTTTGCTTCCTCTACGGCTTCTTTTACCATTTCTTCCTGATTCTTACTGTCTCCCACCAGGATACCACCTTTCTGCTTTTGCTCTATTCTTTTTTGTGAAATATCGTATCCAGCTCGGTCTGTAATGTTTTCAATGTATCCATGACGCGCTCGTAGTCCATACGTTTCGGTCCGATAATTCCTATCGTTCCCTGCATTCCTTCGCCTAATTCGTAGGTAGCCGTCACAACACTACAATCTTTCATATTCTGTACCGGTGTTTCATTTCCGATATACACCTGTATGCCCTTGCTGTCGCTTGACAACGTCTGGGTTACAAGCTCTGAAAGCTGCTGCTTTTCCTCAAAGGCACTGATGATTTCCTGTGCGCTTTGCTTATCGGATAATTCCGGATAACGGAAAATATTGGTCGCTCCGCTTGTGTAGATCTCCATATCCTGCTCAAGCTGAATCACATTGGCCACCGCGTCCAGCACATCGCTGATGACTCCACTGTGAATACCGGCCTGCTCTTTGAGCTTTGCGATGAGCCCCAGGGTGATCTGATCGATCGCCATTCCATTGAGCGTCGTATTCAGAAGCATATTCAACTTCAGAAGTGTCTCGCTGTCAAGCTCCTCGTCCACCTTTAAGATCTGGTTCTTCACAATATTGCCTTCCAGAACAATCACCGCAATCAACTGCTCTTCGTCTACCTGAGAGAGCTGAATGAACTTCAGCCGGTTCTTCGCGCTGACCGGGGCTGAAACCATGGTAGCATAATTCGTACTGTTTGCCAGCACTCTCGCCGCCTGCTTTAAAAGCTGATCCATCTTATCAGCTTTCTCAAGCATCTGCTCTTTGATCTCCGTTACTTCCTGCTCCTTATCCTGCATCAGCATATCGACATAAAGCCGATATCCTTTGTCCGACGGAATCCGTCCCGCGGATGTGTGAGGCTGTACAATATACCCAAGCTCTTCCAGATCTGCCATCTCATTCCGTATAGTAGCGGAACTCAAATTCAGATCCGTATACTTGGAAATCGTCCTGGAACCAACAGGCTCTCCTGTCTCCAGGTAGTTCTGAATGACTGCTTTTAAAATCTTTAGTTTTCTTTCATTCAGTTCCCGGATGAATTCCATGTGGTGCCTCCTTCCGTCTTATTAGCACTCGATTATTCCGAGTGCTAATATCTACGTTTACTAATTTAGCACTCTCCCGCACATTTGTCAACACTGATTCTTCATCTTTTTTTGCAACATCGTAACGATTCAGTCCTGCATTTTCTATTCTCTACATATTTAACAACCCGACAGCAAGAATCACAAGGAGATACGCCCCCCACTGTCTCTTTGTCAGCTTCTCCCGGAACATCAGGACGCCCGCCGCGCCGATCAAAGCCATGGCAGCGATACTGTACGTCGGATATGTGATAACTGCCGGGATGTCTGCCAGCGCCCACAAAAGAAACCGGGCGGAAAAGTAGTTCGGAATTCCGATCAGAACGCCAAAAAGCACTTCGTACTTTGTGATCTTCTCTCCGCCACGAAAGACCAGAATCCCACTGATGATTCCGGACACGAGGAATGACAGCATTAAAAAGAAGCTCCCAAGCCCCGGATTCCCATACACATCATAAAACTTCGCCATGGAGTCTCCAAGCCCTCCTCCAAGCAGCAGAAGGAGAAGTCCTATCGTATATGCTTTTTCAGTCCTGATCTTTCCCTTCTCAAGATGGATCATCAAAATCGCTGTAATCGCAAGGATAAAACCAAGTCCCTGGTTCCACCCCGGGCGTTCTCCAAACCAGACGACCGCCAAAACAGCCGGAACGATGACGCCAAGTTTCATAAAAGTAGATGAAAGAATGACCCCGTTTTTCCGTACATTCCACTGAAGCAGAATAAAGGAGCCACAGTATAGAAGCCCTGTTACCACACCAAACACGATCGTCACCGGCATCCCTTTTCCGTCTGTCTGCGTCAGCCCCCGCCCGGTGAGGATAAGTCCTGCCAGCACACACACAACATAATTCATCAGCAAGATACCATAATGCCCCTGACACTATTTCTCGCTCGCACGCATAAAGATGGAGACTCCTGCACTACAAAGAATCGCCAAAATCAAATAGATCATTCCTCTTCCTCCTCATCCTGTAAAAACCATGTCATCACCGTATTACTGATATCGATCCCCCGATCCGTGAGAAAAATCCTTCCTCCTTCTCTTTGAACGAAACCGTCCGCTTCTAACTTTTTCAGCTCTTTTCCGTAAACATCCTCTATGGCGCAGCCAAAAGTATCCTCAAACCGAGATTCCGAAACTCCTTCCATCATCCGAAGTCCCAGGAAGAATGTTTCTTCCTGCGCTTCCCGAACTGAGATCATCTGCATGTTCTCCCTGATCATCCGGGACGCTTCCCGCGGCTTATGTTCTTTCCAAAGCGCCACATACTGCCTCCGGTCTCGAATGTTGCTCCATCGCTTTTCCTTCCAGAGTGAAGCCGCTCCCACACCAAATCCCAAATACGGAACCCGCTTCCAGTAGCCGATATTATGGCGGCACATTTTCCCTTCTTTTGCATAGTTGGAAATTTCATATCGTTCATAGCCATATCCGTGCAGGATCTCTTTCGTCCGCTCGTACATCTGACGCTCCGTCTCCTCATCCGGCAGCGGGGGATGCCCCGCCGGATGAGGAGACTTTTCATACCAGTTTCCAAACGGCGTCCCCTCCTCCAAAATCAGGCTGTAGGCTGAAACGTGATCCGGCAAAAGACGGCATATCTTCTCAAGCGTCCTTTCGTAACTATTAAGAGTCTGCCCCGGAATAGCAGACATCAAATCGATATTGATATTGTCACACCCGGCTTTTCTGGCTTCCTCATAGGTCTTGAGAAACTCTTTCCAGGTGTGGATTCTTCCCAGGATTCGAAGTTCCCCGTCATCGGCAGACTGTAAGCCGATACTCAGACGGTTGACTCCGGTCTTTAAGTAGTCCGCCATACGTTCGCTCTCCCCTGTACCTGGATTATACTCCATTGTAATCTCCGCATCTTTCGCGAGAGTGAAAGTCTCCCTCACCGCATAAAGAATCCCGCCGATCTGCTCCGGCGTAAGGATGGACGGCGTCCCTCCGCCAAGAAAAACACTTGATACCTGACACCCTCTTCCCATATCGCCGACGCTTCGGATCTCCTTTACTAATGCCTCCAGATATTCTTCCCTCTCTGGCTCCCCGGCAGGGCCGGACAGGAAATCGCAGTAAGCGCATTTCCTGACACAAAATGGAATATGGATATAAAGTTCAAGTTCTTTCATGATTGTTTATCCTCATTTCTGTCTTACATACTCTTCTTCTACTTTACAGGAAACAAAAAGGAAATGCAAGGAATGAGACCGGGAATCGTTCCAGACAGCCTCCCGGTCTCCTTTCCGGCTTACAGCCGGTACCCTTTTAAATTGACATTTCGTTTAAACCCTGTATAAGTCACCGCCAGATATAACAGGACAACCACCATCAGAACGGCGGCTGATCCTGCGAAATAAGCCCAGATCTGGGAAGCAATCCCTGTATATAAGACGAACCGTTCTCCCATAAACAAAACGATCATAGCTCCAAGAGCCAGTGCAAATAAAATCGGTATTCCATAATACCACAAAAGCTGCTTCTGGATGATCCGGTTGACCTCTCCCCTTTTCACCCCCAGCTTGGAAAGCACATCATACCGGTAACGGTGGCGAGACGCGTCACTTAACTGCTGAACCGCAAGCACCGTCAGAGCAGTACAGACAAAAACTGCCGCCACATAGATCAACGGATAGGCGATAGCAGTCAGCAAATAATTCAGCTCTTCTTCCAGATCTGTCTGTACAAGCACCGGAGTCGTCATGGAGATCACTTCGTCCGTCCCACTGCCCCAGATAAATTTTTCTGCTTCCTCCGCCTGTTTCTTTCCCCCATATGTTTTAATCTTTTCCTCTATAATCGTTTGTTCCCGCCGGCTTTCCAGTCTTTCCAGTTCTTCCAAAAGCCCCCTAGGAGCCTCCCCCTTCAGATCTGCCGCCAGAAGTGTATAGTATGGCTCCATGGAAGCGGCTGCTTCATCCGGCAAGACGATCACATAATCCGCCCCATTATGTCCGTTCTGTCCGAACGCCTCCGTGTAAATCCCCTGACACGAATAAGTTCTGCCTGCGGCCTCCACCTGATTTTCTCTGGAAAACTGTTTCAGATATTTTTCCATTCTCGGCTTCGTCTGAATACAGTACTCTCCGTCAGAAAGGGCTACCGGCTCATAACCCAACATGCTCCGCAGGCGATTATAATCACTCTCTTTCATATAGGTATCCATCTGAAAATAGGCTTCTGATGCCATGGCCTCCACGATCCCATCCTGCACATTCATCTTCACATCCCGCTTGTTCTCACGCCTTACAGAGTCAAACTCCCACTTCATATATTCCAAATGATCCATAAGATACCTGTTTACTGTATCCTTCCCATTTTGATAAATATGATAAGTAAACAGGTCTTTCACCTCTGCTTTCTCCTCGATGACGTCCCTGTCTTCTTTCATGGTCTCCTGAGGATCCTGTGCAAAAACCAGCACGTCAAACGGCATCTGATAGGTCATCATTTTATTCTGATAATCGTAGAGCATCATAGCACAGCTCGTTCCAAGAACCGCACAGGCAAACAGAATCGTCACTGTTCCCATCGTAAACTTCATAGAATGGATTTTGGACGCCAACTGTCGCAGTAAAAACAATCTGTCCTTTTTATAGACGCCTTTTCCTCCCCGCTCAATATACCAGAACAACCAGGCGGCCAGCCCCTCAAAGAACAGATAAATCATAAAAACCAGTACTGCCGAAAGAATCATCCCGTTTACCATATGCATCCGATGCGTATAAAGGATCACGCCATACCCGATTACATAACAAATCGACAGCGGAAGAAAGATCCGTCTCCATTTCCGGACTGGCGCCTGATCCCCCTCGTTCTTCTTCTCCAGATCCATAAATTTTCGGATATTCATCTTTTTCATCCGCCGTTTCACCCGCCACAGTGCCAGCAGATATGTACCGGCATAAAGCCCGCTTGTCAGAAGAAACGTGGAAAGTTCCATATGAAAATGGATCGTGTATTCCTCCCCGAAAATATGATAAAAAACAGAGGTCAGAACCTGTTCCAGAAAGATCCCCGGAACCATTCCGATTACAAAGGCAAGCAGACCAAAAATCGTATTTTCCTTCATAAAGATTTTACGGATCTGTTTTTTGTTCATCCCGATGAGGAGATAAATTCCAAACTCCCGGCTCCGTTTTTCCATCATAAACGCCACAATATAGCGTACAAGCCAGGAGACAATGAGGACGATAAATCCCGCTGCAATCCCGATCATCGCCTCCATAACTCCCGCCACCGTAGCCAGTTTTTTGATCTGAGGCGAAAACATCATAGAATGAAAGGCAAACATCAGTGCCGTGACAAGAATCATGGTGATCAGATACACCCCATAGTCACGAACCGTCTTTCTGACATTACGAAACGCCAGCTTACTCAACATCCAGATCACCTCCCGTCAGCGAGAGCACATCCAGAATCTGATTCAAAAACGTACGTCTGTCCTGCTTCCCACGGTTGAGCTCGTGGAAAATCGCACCATCCTTCAAAAAGAGAATTCTCTTACAATAACTGGCAGAAAAGGCATCGTGTGTTACCATCAGAATGGTTGCTCCAAACTGTACATTCATCATTCGGAAAGTTTCCAGAAGCATCCGGGCCGACCTGGAATCCAGCGCCCCGGTTGGCTCATCCGCAAGAATCAGCTTCGGATGATTGACAAGTGCTCTGGCACAGGCACAGCGTTGCTTTTGCCCGCCGGAAACCTGATAGGGAAATTTCTTTCTGTACTCCCAGATCCCTAAAGCTCTCATCACCGACGCTACTGTCTGCTGGATCTCCTGTTTTTTCTTTTTGTGAAGTGTCATGGCAAGAATCACATTTTCTTCTAAGGTCAGCGTATCCAGAAGGTTAAAATCCTGAAATACAAAGCCCAGATTCTCCTTACGGAACTTTGCCACCTCTTCCTCTTTCAGTGTTGTGATATCCATATTGTCATAAAAAATATGACCGGACGTCACCTGATCCACCGTAGCAAGAAGATTCAAAAGAGTGGTCTTTCCGCTTCCGCTGGCTCCCATAATAGCGGTGAACTCTCCCTTTTCCACTTCAAAACTGATCCGGTTGACTGCTTTTGTGATCGTATCTTTATTGCCGTAAAACTTTTCCACCTCACATACTTTGATGATCGTATCCATCCTGTATCCTCCTTTATCTTACGAAGCTTATGCCCCGTCTTTTTGATAGATCCAGTTTACAGAATATCTTCTCCTTTCGGTATCGGTTTTCCTTTCTCCAATCTTACAGTTTCGAAAGAAACGTCCCTTTGGGAAATGTCAGAAGGAATCTGGTAAATTTCCCTTCCTCCGATTCCGCCTTTATGGCAATTCCAAGCTTATCGCAGAGTTTCCGGGAAAGATACAGTCCGATCCCGGTGGCGTGCTCATGCGTCCTCCCGTTCGTCCCGGTAAATCCCTTTTCAAAGATCCTCCGTATCTCCTCCTGCCGGATCCCGATTCCGTCGTCTTCCACTATAAGAAGAACCGCCTCCTGTTTCTTTCTTGCGCTGACCTGGATATGTCCGCACGCTCCCTTTTTGTATTTCACCGCATTGGCAAACATCTGTCCCAGTATGAATTCAATCCATTTCTCATCACAAAATGCTGTCGCATCCCCACAGTCTATGTCTACCGACATCCCATTGGAAATCAGAAGCTGTTTTTGTCGCTTTACCGCTTCTCTTACCGTATGTTCAAGCGAAATCTCCCGGATCCGGTAATCCTTGCTGACCTGATCCGCCCTCGCATAGTAAAGAGCCATCTCCACATCCCGGTCAAGCCGTTCCGCCAAGAGCCGCACCTTTCTGGAATCCAGCTCTTTTTGATTCGCACACATCAGCTCCAACACGGAAAGCGGCGTTTTTACCTCATGGATCCATGTCTCAATATACTCTTTGTACTCCTGCTTCTGACTCTCCAGATCCCGAATCTTCTCTATCTCAGATTTATTGGACCGGCGGAGCATATCAAAATAGATCTGATCTTCCAAGTGATACTCTGGCTGTGCAACCTCCGCGATCAGATACTTTTCGTCAAGAGCCCCAAACGTCTCCTCCAGCTCATCGAAATATCGTTTTCTTTTCCAGAAATCAGCCCCATAAAAGATGAACACACCAAACAGCCAGACGATCAGAATAAGCGACGCGTCGTCTTTTCCCACGCCAATAATAAGAAGATAAAAAAACAACAATACGATGCCTGTCATCTGTCCCAGAATTCCAGGCAGCCGGTCTCTGATATAGTTTGCGAGATTCAAACCTGATACCCCATTCCTCTCTTTGTTTTAATCATATGGTCCACACCGAGGGCTGATAGCTTATTCCGGATCCGTGTCATATGAACGCTCAGAGCATTATCGTCGATAAAGACGTCCTGATCCCAAAGATACTCTGTCAGATCCCCACGGGAAACAATCTCCCCCGGATGCCGGAACAAATAGTACAAAATCTTCAACTCATTCCTGGTCAGATCCACCCTTTGTCCCCTGTATTCCAGGCAGGCCTCCGGCACAAAAAGCCGTACTCCCTGGCAGCAAAGCTGCTCCTTTTCCTGTTTCTTCGGCTTTGATCTTCTTAATACTGCCCGGATATGGGCAAGAAGAACCGGAGCCTGGTATGGCTTCGCGATAAAGTCATCTCCACCCCGGGTCAGGCACTCCAGCTCATCCATCGCAGAAGAACGTCCTGTCAGAAAAATCACCGGTACTTCCGACGTTTCTCGGATCCTGGCGCACAACGTAATCCCATTGACCGACCCAAGCTGTACATCCAGAAGCACCAGATCCGGACTCTTTTCCTCTACAATCCTTGGGATTTCCGAAAAATCATCCGGTACTGACGTCTCAAATCCATTCTGCCTAAGCAGCACACAGAGTTCCTCTCTTAGCAATGCGTCATCTTCCACAACCAATATTGACTCCATTTGCTTCCCTCCTGATATGATGAATTGGGGACGTGTTCCGATGCATCGGAACACGTCCCTCTCTACACTTCAAAACAATTCTGACTATTTATCGTCCAGTTTGAGAACGCTCATAAATGCTTTCTGCGGAATTTCTACATTTCCCACCTGACGCATCCGTTTCTTTCCTTCTTTCTGCTTTTCGAGGAGCTTTCTCTTTCTGGAAATATCTCCTCCATAGCATTTTGCGAGGACATCCTTTCTCAATGCCTTGACCGTCTCTCTGGCAATAATCTTGCCGCCGATTGCCGCCTGGATCGGAATCTCAAAGAGCTGTCTTGGGATCTCTTCTTTTAGTTTCTCACACATCCTGCGGCCTCTGTCGTAGGCACTCCCCTCAAAAACAATAAAGGACAGAGCGTCTACCTCTTCTTTATTGACAAGAATGTCAAGCTTTACTAGAGAGGACTGCTGATATCCAAGCATCTCGTAGTCAAAGGATGCATAGCCTCTGGAGCGGGATTTCAAAGCATCGAAGAAATCATAAATAATTTCATTCAGCGGCAAATGATAGTGAAGCACCGCCCTGGTTGCCTCGATATATTCCATCCCTTGGTACTCTCCTCTTCGCTCCTGGCAAAGATCCATAATGGCCCCGATGAATTCGGACGTCACCATGATTTCCGCTTTTACCATTGGTTCTTCCATGTACTCGATCTCACTTGGCTCCGGCAGATTGGAAGGATTCGTAAGTTCGATCACTTCTCCGTTCGTCTTGTGTACTTTGTAGATTACGCTCGGTGCGGTGGTGACGAGATCCAGATTGTACTCCCGCTCCAACCGTTCCTGGATAATCTCCAGATGCAAAAGTCCTAAGAATCCGCACCGGAATCCAAATCCGAGAGCAATGGACGTCTCCGGCTCAAACTGAAGGGAAGCGTCGTTTAACTGTAACTTCTCCAGGGCGTCCCGAAGATCCGGGTACTTGGCGCCGTCCGCCGGATACATCCCGCAGTATACCATTGGATTGACTTTCTTGTATCCCGGCAGCGGTTTTTCGCATGGACGGTTTGCATCCGTGACCGTATCACCTACCCTGGCGTCTTTTACATTTTTAATACTGGCTGTAATGTAGCCGACCATTCCTGCACTCAGCTCTTCACATGGAATGAAACGGCCCGCGCCGAAATAACCGACTTCCACGACTTCTTCCCTGGCGCCTGTCGCCATCATCTGAATCTTAGTTCCTTTCTTCACGGTTCCCTCTTTGATCCGGCAAAAGACAATGACCCCTTTGTAGGAATCATACACAGAGTCAAAGATCAGCGCCTGCAGCGGCACCTGAGGATCCCCATTTGGAGCAGGAATCTTGTGGACGATCTCCTCGAGTACCTGATCCACATGCAGCCCGGTCTTGGCGGAAATCTGCGGTGCATCCGTGGCCTCAATGCCGATCACGTCCTCGATCTCCTCGATAACACGTTCCGGTTCCGCACTTGGCAGATCCACCTTATTGATAACCGGGAAAACGTCCAAATCGTGATCCAGCGCCAGATAGACGTTGGCAAGGGTCTGTGCCTCCACACCCTGAGCCGCATCCACCACAAGGATCGCCCCGTCGCAGGCCGCAAGACTTCTGGACACTTCATAATTAAAGTCCACATGTCCCGGTGTGTCGATCAGATTGAAAATATATTCTTCCCCATCCTTTGCCTTATAGACGGTACGAACCGTCTGCGCTTTGATTGTGATGCCTCTCTCCCTCTCCAGCTCCATATTATCAAGAACCTGGGACTGCATCTCCCGGCTTGTCAGAAGTCCGGTCTCCTCAATGATCCGGTCCGCCAAAGTCGATTTCCCGTGATCAATATGTGCAATGATGCAGAAATTCCGTATATGTTTTTGATCAATAACTGACAATGTAAGTTCCTCCCATCAACTCATTTTAACTACTGTATTGCATAATCAGAAGCTCTACCGCCATGGTGTCGGCAAGCTTCCCTGTCTTAACTTCTTCTTCAGTCCCCGCACAGCCTTCCAATATCTGCCGAAGCTTACGTATCGAAAACTTCTGCGCCTGTGCCAGGTATTTTCCAACCGCAAACGGCGGGATTTTCACATGCTCACTGATCTCCTTTTTGCCGTATCCCCGTCTGCTCATTTCGGAGACTTCCATTAGGATGCGGAACTGCCGGACCATCAGAAATAAAATCCGCATCGGCGGCTCCTTTAAGGCAAGCAGGTCATAATAATATAGAAGCGCCTGCTTTTGCCTTTTCTCTGCTACAGCATGGATCATCTCAAAAATCTGATTATCAATGTGTGTCGTACAGATCTCCTCCATATCGTGAATAGTAATCTCTGTCCTTCCCATCGTGTAGCAAAAAAGTTTCTCCAGCTCTCCGTGAATATTCTCCATATCGTCACCGACCTTGGTGAGAAAGAACCGGACCGCGGACTGCGTGATCTGCTTTCCTTCCTTCTGGATCATAGAAAGCACCCATTTCTGCAGGGTAGCGCCGTCCTGCCTTGTCATTTCCACAATCCGGCCTTTTTCTTTCACTGCTTTGTAGAGCTTGCCACGCTTGTCCACCTCGCTCTCGACAAAAAGAAAGCACGCCGTCTCCGGCATACTGCGGATATACTCAGAAAGCTCCGGAGAGGCACTTTTGAAAAACCCCGTGTCCTCCATGACAATGAGGCGGCGCGGCGCAAAGAACGGCAGCGTCTCCGCCAGGTCTATCACCTGCTTTACGTCCGTCCCCTTTCCCTCATAATATGCATAGTTCATTGTATCCCCTTCGGGAAGCATAGCTTTAGAGAGCCTATCCTTATATTGCTTTTTCAGATAGCTCTCTTCGCCATACAAAAGATATACCTGTTTGAATTGTCCTGTTTTGAGATCTTCATTTAAACTTTTCATAACGCTATTCTAGCATAGAACGTGTTTTTCCGTAAACACCCTATCTGAAAATTTTCCGAGTCCGATTTCATCATGCTCTTTGATGATCCTGTCCTATCCTGTTTCGTTCCCTCCTGCGCCAGAAAAGCGCTCAATCCACATCTGCTTTCCGTCACTTCGGATCGTCACCGCCCCGGTATCCTTTGTGCAAAAAATTTTCATATCCGCTTTTTTCAGCCGCTTGATGAGTTTTTCTCCCGGATGTCCGTACGGATTGTCTTTCCCAGCGGAAATGAGCGCCACGTCCGCATGATTCTGTTCGAGAAACTGATCCGTCGTAGCACCATCGGAGCCGTGGTGTGCTGTTTTCAGCACTGTGTATATCCCGTTTGCGTATGCCCCGGATAAAAAATCCTGCTCTCCGGCCCCTTCCAGATCCCCGGTAAAAAGCATGGAAAACCGCTGATACTCAAGCTTCAGGATCATGGAAGCCTCATTTCCGGGCTCCCCCTGGTACGCTTCTGACGGTCCCAGGCAGGACACAACCGCTCCCTTTTCATCTCTTACTGCCATCCCCGGCTTTATACATTGTACCCGGACGCCGTTCTTTCTTGCCGTTCGGGCAAGTCCATTCAGTCCCTCATCCCACAGCCGTTTCTCTGGCAGAAAGAGGGTCTTGATTGGAACTCCCAGTCTCCCCCTCTCGATCATCTCTTGCACACCGCTGATGTGATCGGCGTCCCCGTGGGAGATGAACACATAATCCAGTGTCCCCACGCCCCGGCTTTTTAGAAACGGTTCCAGAGTATAGCGGGCAAGATCCTGCCCGGAAGTACTTCCTCCGTCTACAAGGCAGGTCCATCCTCCAGGCATCCGGAAGAAGATTCCATCTCCCTGCCCTACATCCACCATGGTGATCTCTAGTTCGCCGCGATGCTGATTGCACGGTCCCAGAAGACAGCAAAGTCCAACCAGAAGAAATCCTGTCCCAAGCTTTCTCTTTTTCTTCCAGCACAAGGCATAGGCAAGGATCAAAAATGCCAGGTAACAACAGATCCGCACCCATCCCGGTTCCCCGGTAATGACCCTGGCCGCGGGAAGCTGGAGCATGATCTGGCAGTTCCACTCGTAAAAACAAAGTACCAGCTTACTGATCCACAGAAATACCGTCGCGAACGGCGGCAGGATAAGACAGCACAGACTCCCCAGCAGCCCCGCACCCATAACAACGGACATCAGGGGAATCACCCAGAGATTGATCAGCACGGAATAGAGCGGAAATTCAAAATAGGATGTAAGCAGCACCGGAAATGTCAGCAACTGGATACAAATTCCCGGCCAAATGGCCGCCAGAAACTTCCCATGGAACCCTTTCTTTTCCTTTCCGGTCAGATGTATCCACAGAGTCTCCCCTGCCCAGATAGCAAAGATCGCCCCAAAGGAAAGAAGAAATCCCACATCATACACCGAGCGCGGATGAGCTCCCAGGAGAATCGCCGCTGAGACGGCAAGGCTTGTCAGAAGGTCGTAAACCCGCCCGCTCACCTCGGCTCCCATCCGTATCAGATACATCAGCACTGCCCGTTTTGCTGAAACACTGAATCCTGTCATCACCGCATAGGGAAATAATATCAGTGTTCCGACAAGAGCTCCCGCCAAAAATGGTGCTCCTGCTTTTCTCATCAAACGATAGAGCATCAGACCGATAAAGGACACATGCAGACCGGACACTGCCAGCAGATGGGCGATCCCGTTCTTCTGATAGAGCTCTTTCGTCTCCGGTTCCAGTCCGCTCTTATCTCCGAGAAGGATTCCACTAAGCACTGCTCCTTCATCTCCCATCCGGGTCAGGAGCTCGTCTTTCCACTGTTCCCGCAGACGGGCAAGCCATTCTTTTCCATATTGTATTGTCGTATCATTGACTTCGATTGATTCCGGAAGGATTCTTCCGCAGATCTTTTGATTTAGATAGTAAGAACGGGAGTCAAACGCTCCCGGATTGGACGGCCTTTCAAACAACTGAAAGGTTCCTGTGACTGTGATCGTATTGCCGATCTTATAACCGCTCCATGTGGAGCTGTAGACAATGTAGCCTCTGTCTTCTGAACGGAGATACCATGTCGGACCTTTTTCTCTTTGCTCTCTTTTGTAAATCTGTCCGGTCACCCGGACGGTCTCCCCATCCATCCGTAGGACTTCGGGCGGGAGCTCTTCCTTTGCTCCCACCCAGAAGATCACATACCGAATCATCAGAAAAACAAGGCATATCATCACCAGAGGCCTGTTTTTCAATCTTTTCCTTCTCCTTCCACAAGATCCAGATTACGCGAAAGCGGCTGGTCCAGAGGTACGCTCTGTCCAAAACGGATATCGCTCTCGCCGTTGATGGAAATCTGCACCTGTCCTGCCGTTCCGCTCTCCACAATCGAATTGACAATGGAGTAGATCAGAATCTCCGGCTTAACGTTGGACTTCATATTCATCAGTTCCTGGTCAAAATTGACGTAGCAGATCTGATCCTTTGTAGAAACACTCAAAATCTTGGTGTTGGCCGGTAACGTCTCATACGCTCCTGAAGAAGACGGACCTTTCAGAAGCTGTTCGATCACCAGCCGTTCCATCGATATATTACTGTTATAACGTACATTATTGACCGTTTCTTTTACGAGTCCGTCTCCGGCTTTGTTGGCAAAATAAAGTGTCAGTGATGTGGATTGATAAAAATGCAGCGAGGATCCGACATTCTGAACGAAATCCTCAGAACTCATCAGGCCGACCGGCATCTTATCTGACCTCAGAAGCGGCTCCCGCTCAATATAAAAGGAAACATACTGGATACCGGAAATCTGTACCAGGCTCTTTACGACTGCTGCCCGTAAGAGTACCTCCTCAGTCGTGTCAAGAGAACGGTACTTCTCATTGAACGACAAATCTACCTGCTTTCCATCCACCTCGAACTCCTTCACACTTACATCCTTTATGAACGGACTCTGATAATCCTCAGACTCCTCCTTTGGCTTTTGGAGAACATCCAGAACATGCTTTATCTGCTCTTCCTTTGTCTTTCCCTCTTTTTCAGCGGACACCTTGACAAGATCAGTCTTATCAGCACTCAGATAGTACAGCCCAAACCCACTCTGCTTGACCTGCTCTCCTCTCCCGCATCCGGACAGCAGACCAAAAGCCAGAAGCAGGACAAGCAGAAATGATACATCCTTCTTTCTTTTCATGGTCTCCTCCTTCTAGTTCGTACTTGCAACATACTTCAGCGGGATCCGCACGGTGAAAGTCGTACCTTCTCCTTCCTCACTGTATACCTTGATGGCCCCCCGGTGCATGACAACGGCGCTTCTCGTAATGGCAAGACCAAGTCCGGTACCTCCGATCTCACGGGAATGGGACTTGTCCACACGGTAGAACCGTTCAAAAATATGCTCCTGGGATTCCTTTGGTATCCCCATCCCGGAATCCGCCACTTTCAAATAGAAAAACTTATGGTCTGCATTCAATGACACATGTACCCAGCCGTTTTTATGATTGTACTTGATCGCGTTCTCCACCAGATTGCTCACCGCAAGAGATAACTTTGTCTCGTCCACTTCCGCCTCTACAGTACGAAATGTCTCAAATACAAGCTCGATATTCTGCTTCTGGGCAATCGGACGAAGTCTCTTTAAAATCCGCTCCACAATTTGGTTGATATCCAGTGTCTCAATATTCATATCATGGGACGTCTTGTCCATCTTTACCAGCGAAAGCAGATCATTGATGATCTTGTTCTCCCGCTCGATTTCCTCGGACATATCTCCCATAAATTCCCGGTAAAGCTCCGCCGGGACTTCCTCCTGGGACAGAAGAGAATCTGCCAGCACCTTCATGGATGTCAAAGGCGTCTTCAGCTCATGGGACACATTCGAGACAAACTCCTGCCTTGTCTCATCCAGTACCTTGAATCTTCCGATCAGCTTGTTAAACGCCTCCGAAAACCGAATGGTCTCCAGAAAAGCATATTCATGCAGCTCGTTTCCCTCCGAACTCTCCGTCATACTTTCCACGGATTTCGTAATCCGGTTCAGTGGCCTCGTAATATAAAAACTTACCAGAATACCGGACACAATCAGCACAACAAGAGCTGTAAGAATAATAATATCCATCGTCTGTTTTAAATTCTCCTGGATTCCGACAATATTATCGGTGGAAACGCTTGCCAGCATCACGCCCACGATATCTTTGGACGCCGTCACCCGGATCGGAGCCGTCACCTCGATATAACTGTTGCGCTCATCATAGTTACTGATAGACTCGCCTCTGAGACACTTGATGACATTGCCGGAGACAATCGTCTTACCCACGTCCTGATCGTAAGAATCCTCGATGATCTGATAGGACTGGTCAATAATCATAACACGCCCATTATAAATATTGGAAAACTGTGTGATCTCCGCATCGATCGACTCAGGTATATCCCCGGTCAGCGTATCCAGCACCGAGAGCTGGTTGCAGAGAATCGTACACTGATTCTGAATCTCTGCCATGCGGATAGACACGGAGTAGCTCTCGTTGGAACGAAGAACCACACCCCGTATAATCAGACACGGCACCATACCTACAAAAAGGATCAGCAGGAAGATCAACACCCTGAGACTTTTGAACGGATGGCGCCTGAGTTTTAGCTTACCCCCTAAAATAGTAACCAACTCCCCATTTTGTATATACATATTTCGGATCGCTTGGATTCACCTCGATCTTCTCCCGAAGTCTTCTGATATGTACATCCACGGTTCGCGCGTCGCCCGGATACTCATAGCCCCAGACCAGATTCAGAAGATCTTCCCTGGAGTAAACCTTGTTCGGATTGTGGGCCAGAAGCTCCAGAAGATCAAACTCTTTTGCCGTCAGGTTGATCTCCCGGTCTTTTGAGAATACTCTTCTGCTCTCGCAGTCCAGTTTCAGATCGCCCTTGACAATCATCTTCGTATCTTTTGTGTCCTTTTCCTTCCTGCCTGTCCGCCGCATAATCGCCTTGATCCTTGCTTTTACTTCCAGGATATTGAACGGCTTTGTAATATAGTCGTCCGCCCCATATTCCAGACCCAGGATCTTATCCATATCGTCTCCCTTTGCCGTCAGCATGACGATCGGCACATCCGAAAATTCCCGGATCTGTTGGCATACCTCAAAGCCATCCAGCTTCGGAAGCATAATATCCAGAAGAATCATATCGTAAACATGATCGCGCGCATAGGAAAGGGCCTCCTCCCCGTCGTAGGCGCAGTCCACTTCCATGCCATCCTGCTCCAGACTGAAACGGATTCCTTTTACAATCAGTTTTTCATCATCTACAACCAATACCCTTTTTGCCATGTTTCTCCCTCGCTACACTGTTATCTTGTCTTTCATCTTTTCAAATACTCCGTCCTTGATTCCGGAAATATTTTTAATCTCTTCAATAGAAGCAAATTTCCCCTGCTCTGTCCGGTACTGAATGATTGCATCCGCCTTGACTTCGCCAATTCCCGGAAGTGTCATCAGCTCCTCTTTGGAAGCCTGGTTTATGTTTACCTTTCCGTCTGTCTCCCCTGAAAAGCCTCCGGCCGTGTTTCCCTGCGGAATACTCGAATTCCCCACTTCTGCATCATCTGTTCCAGGGACATAGACTCTCGCTCCATCCGTCAGCACCTCCGCCAGATTCAGATATGAGGCTGCAGCGTCGTCCGCCATCCCCCCTGCCATCTCAATCGCCTGGTAAATCCTGCTGCCGGCCGGAAGTGTCACGACCCCTTCCTTCCTGACCTTTCCGCAGACATAGACAACGATGGAATCTGCCGCCTCTTTCGGACTCTCCTTTTGCTCATCCTCTCCGGCATCCCTCACCCCGCCGTCCTTTGCCTCTTTGCCGTCCTCTCCGGACGCATCTTCCAAAACGACAGGGGCTCCCTCCGTATCCTGTCCTTTTCCGTGACAGCCCGACAGCCCGGACAAAACAAAGACTGCCGCGGCCGTCATGCAGAGCAGCTTTTTTCTCTTTCTTTGCATAGTTCTCCTTTCTCTTCGATGAGAAAAGCCCCCTCTATGCAGATAGTTCTATTGTAACGAATTTCCCTTTAAATTACAACTCTATTTCCATTGGAAAATTGCAATTCCAATAAGTGCAATCAAAAGACCTCCTGCCCGTTTCCAGTCAAAAGGTGTCTTGTCCACACCAAAAAGCCCCAGAAGTTCGATTACATAAGCCACAATAAGCTGGGCGATTACAATGAGAAGCGCTGCTTTGGCTGGCCCTAACTGGTCCATGCTTTTGATAACAGTCCAGGTGATCCCTGCTCCGATTGCTCCTCCGAGCAGCATATAGCGTGGCTGTACCTCCAGAATTCCTCCGATCGGATCTCTTCCCGCCACAAACCAGACAACAAGGCAGACGATGAAAGCAGAGAACTGCACCCACATATTGCTGACCCACATTCCAGTCGTCTTCGTTACCTGGGTATTAAAGACCCCCTGCACACTCATAAGCGCACCGGAAATCAGGGCAATGATAAAACCGGTCATTTCTGGTCATTCCTCCTTTCCATTTGAGAAAGTAGTGTCCCCGAAACACCGGTTTTTATTCACTATTCCAGGATCTCGTCGAGAATCCGGATCAGTTCATCCACTTCTTTTTCCGTGATAATCAGAGGTGGTACAAAACGGATCACATCGCTTCCCGCACCGATCAGCAGAAGTCCCCGATCCAGCGCCTTTTTTGTCACATCTGCAAGCGGGATACTGAGCTGTATTCCCTGCATGAGTCCCTTACCCTTGCAGGATACGATGCAGGTGTGTCGTCCCGCAAGATTTTCAAGCTGTTTGCGAAGATAAGCGCCAATCTTTGCAGTATGCTCCGGAAGATGCTCGCGCTCATAGATCTCCACAGTCTTTGCGACTGCGGCACAGGCAAGTGGTCCTCCCCCATATGTTGTACCATGGTCCCCTGGATTCAGCGAGCACTCTGCCACCTTCTCTGTGAGGGCAAAGGCGCCCACCGGAAATCCATTTCCAATCGCCTTTGCCATCGTCAGAATATCCGGCCGTACTCCATACTGCTGCCAAGCGAAGAAAGAGCCTGTCCGGCCCATACCACACTGTACTTCGTCACAGATCATCAGAATATCATTCTCATCGCAAATCCGGCGGATCCCCGTTAAAAATTCCTCTGTAGCGACATTGATTCCGCCTTCGCCTTGCACCGGCTCCAAAATGATGGCGCAGGTCTTATCGGTAACGAGCTCTTTGACGCTTTCCAGATCATTGTATTTTGCAAACCTCACTCCAGGAACGAGCGGCTCAAATGGTTCCTGATACGCCTTATGTCCGGTCACCGAAACAGCGCCGAACCCACGTCCGTGGAACGACTCTTCCATGGCAATCCACTCATATCTTCCGCTCTTTTTGGTGTATGCATACTTTCGTGAAGCCTTCAATGCTCCCTCGATTGCCTCTCCGCCGCTGTTGCAGAAGAAAATTCGATCCATTCCGGACACTCTTTTCAGCGCTTCGGCCGCCTCTTTTGTCCTTGTATGATAGTACAGGTTGGAAGTGTGCGCCAGATGATCGATCTGACTTTTCAGGGCCTGATTCCATTCCTCATTTCCGTATCCCAAGGAATTGACTGCATAACCGGCCGCAAAGTCCAGATACGCTTTTCCTTCCGTATCGTACAGATAGGCACCCTCTCCATGATCGAGCACAATCGGAGCCGGATTGTAAGTGTGCACCAAAGCGTTCTGTACTGATTCCATATATGCTTTATCCATGATAATACCGACACTCCTTGTCATTTAAAATCGCGGTACCGATTCCCTTGTTCGTGAAGATCTCAAGCAGCAGACAATGAGGAATCCGTCCGTCCAGGATATGAATTCTTGAAACTCCGTTTTCCAGCGCGTCGATGCAGCTTCTAAGTTTTGGTAGCATACCGCCCTCGATGTAGCCGTCGTTAATCAGACGGATCGCATCCTCCGCTGAAAGTTCCGGAATCAAAGTCGCAGGATCTTTCGGGTCTTTATAAACACCTTCAATATCTGTTAAGAAAGCCAGCTTTTCTGCCTTGACCGCCTTGGCAATCGCACAGGCCGCCTCGTCCGCATTGACATTATATGCCTGGAAATCGTTATCCAAACCAACAGAGCAGACAACCGGAAGAAAGTCTTTTTCCAGAAGATCAAAGAGAATCTTCGGCTCCACGTCGCAGACACTTCCCACATAACCAATGTCTTCGCCATCTACATATTTTTTCGTTACCTTTAACAGACCTCCATCAATTCCGCTGACACCAATGGACTTGATTCCAAGCTCTTCTACAAGCTGTACAAGCTTTTTGTTGACTTTGGAAAGTACCATCTCAGCGATCTCCATCGTCTCCTCGTCCGTCACACGGAGTCCATTCACAAACTTTGTTTCCTTACCGACTTTGTCCACCCACTTACTGATTTCCTTGCCGCCGCCGTGTACAATAATCGGCTTGAATCCGCAGAGCTTCAGCAGTACGACGTCCTGAATGACTCTTTTTTCCTGCTCTTCGTCAAGCATAGCGCTTCCGCCGTATTTGACAACGATGATTTTCCGGTTGAACCGCTGGATGTACGGGAGGGCTTCGATCAGAACTTCCGCCTTGTCCAGATACTTCTGCATACTCTTATCCATTTTTCCTACCTCCTAGCTTCTGTAGTCCGCATTGATTTTAATATAATCGTATGTAAGATCGCATCCCCATGCGGATGCTTCTTCTGTCCCCATCTTAATATCGGCAATGGCTGTGATTTCCGGCTGGGAAAGAATTTCCGTCGCCTTCTCCTCGCTATAGCCTACTGCCGTGCCGTCCTCTGTAATCTGAATCTTGCCTGCCCTGCTCTCAAAGAACAGATCCACTTTCTCTGGATCAAACTGTGCTCCGGAGTAACCCATAGCGCAGAAGATCCGTCCCCAGTTGGCGTCGTGCCCTGCGATGGCAGTCTTCGTCAGATCTGAGCAGACGATGGATTTTGCCAGCGTTTTTGCCTGCTCTTTCGTCTTGGCGCCGATCACTTTCGCCTCAAACAGAGCGGTAGCACCCTCTCCGTCCCCGGCGATCTTCTTTGCCAGGTAGACGTTGATCTCATGGAGCGCTTCTGTAAACGCTTCATAGTCCGGTGTTCCCACCTTGATTTCCTCGTTTTGGGCCGCACCGTTTGCCAGGAGCAGCACTGTGTCGTTTGTGGAAGTATCTCCATCCACGGAGATCATATTGTAAGTATTCTGCACGTCCTCACTCAGCGCCTTTTGCAATGCCTCTTTGGAGATCACAGCGTCTGTCGTAATAAAACTGAGCATGGTACACATATTCGGATGGATCATTCCGGAGCCTTTTGCCATACCGCCGATCGTCACAGTCTTTCCATTCACCTCAATCTGGGCTGCCAGCTCTTTTTCCGTTGTATCTGTCGTCATAATCGCTTTGGCTGCCAATGTACCATTTTCGATTGTCCCATCCTTCTTCCGGGCTAGCGCTTCCACGCCTGCCCGGATACGGTCAATCGGAAGCTGACGTCCGATCTCTCCTGTGGAGCCAAGCGCTACGCTGTCCGTCGGGATTCCCAGTGCCGCTGCTGCTGCCTTTGCGGTCTCTTCACAGTAGTACATCCCTTCCTCTCCGGTACATGCATTGGCGATTCCGGAATTGACAACGACCGCCTGAACCGGTCTGCCGGAATCTACAAGCTGTCTGTCCCACCTGACCGGAGCTGCTTTGACCACGTTTGTCGTAAACGTCCCCGCCGCCACACACGGTATTTCACTGTAGACAAGGGCCATATCTGTCCTGCCCTCGTATTTGATCTTCGCCGCGGTACTGGCTGCCTCAAAGCCTTTTGCCTTTGTCACTCCACCTTCTACTATCTTCATCTTGCCGTCCTCCCGTCTTTCTTCTTTCTAAAACATGATTATTCAATAAACACAGTGATGTTTTCTTCATTCAAAGTAAAATCGTAATAATTCAGATCTTCCCGCTTCGTCCAGCCAATACGGTTCCAAAACGCATTTCCTACATCGTTCTTCGTAAATGCGATGAGGGACACCTTGTTAATCCCTTCTGCCTGCAACGCCCTCATGGACGCCCCCACCATCTGCCGGCCGATGCCATGTTTACGGTAGGACTCCTCAACACAGACATGGTAAAAACAGCCCCGTCTCCCATCGTGTCCACAGAGAATACAGCCTACGATTTTACCATCCTCTTCTGCCACTACGCTGGATGTAGGATTTCTCTTCAAAAACCGCTCTACCCCTTCTCTGGAGTCGTCAATACTTCGGATTCCGAATCCGTGGATTGTTTTCCAGAGATGGTAGACCTGATCGTAATCCTCGATTGTCATTTCTCGAATCTTCATCTTTCTTTTATGGAAACATCGGCACCAGATTCAGTCCTTCCTTCTCCGGAAGTCCAAACATCAAGTTCATATTCTGTACCGCCTGTCCTGCTGCTCCTTTCACCAGATTATCCATCGCCCCCATCATAATCACTCTGCCTGTGCGCGGATCAATCTGGAAATTTACGTCTACATAGTTACTTCCCTCTACCCATTTGGTCTGCGGGCAGACGCCCTTTTCCAGTACCCGGACAAACTGCTCGCCTGCATAGTAACGGTCGTAAATCTCTTTTACCTTGTCATAGGAAACTTCTCTTTTCAATGAAGCATATGCCGTCACAAGGATGCCCCGATTCATCGGTACAAGATGAGGCGTGAAATTCAGTACCGTCTTTGTCCCAGACGCAAGGGTGAGCTGCTCTTCGATCTCCGGTGTATGCCGGTGAGTCGCTACGCCGTAAGCCTTGATATTTTCATTGACCTCACAGTAAAGATTATCTACCTTAGCTCCTCTTCCCGCTCCGGATGTTCCGGACTTCGCGTCGATAATCAGCGTATTCATATCGATCAGTCCTTCTCTGGCAAGCGGATAGATGGAAAGAATCGAGCAAGTCGGATAACATCCCGGATTTGCCAGAATTCTTGCCCCCTTGATCTTCTCCCGGTTAATTTCACACAGTCCGTACACCGCTTCCGGTAAAAACTGCGGACTTTTGTGCTCGATCTTGTACCACTCTTCATAAACCTTCTGGTCTTTGATACGGAAGTCCGCACTTAGATCGATGATTTTAACTTTGGATAAAATCTCTTCTTTTAATAAAGAAGCACAATACCCCTGCGGCGTCGCTGTGAAGATCACATCCACCTGATTCGCCAGTTCTTCCATATTATCATCTTTGCAGACGCCCTCTACTATCTGAAACAGATTCTGGTATACTGCCGCATATTTCTGATCGATATAGCTTCTGGAACCGTACCATTTGACCTCCACGTCCTTGTGACCCATCAGGATCCGGACCAGTTCTCCTCCGGCATATCCAGTCGCCCCGATGATTCCTGCTTTTATCATATTTTTCGTTCCTTTCTTTCTATAAAATCATATAGAACGCTCCTCTGGAATCGAGCAATGTTACTTGTAGTCTTTAGTATACAACCTGTTTTTTCCTTTCGCAAGTATAAATACGCATCTTTTTTGTATAATTATTCCTATTTCATGAATATTTTTTTGTGAATTATGCATCTATATTAAAAAATCTCATCCCATTTTTCTAATTTCCGCATTTATGTATTGCATAATTATAAAAAAAGGTGTATAGTAACACATGTGAATCGGAACATCAAATTCAGGAGGAATATAGATTATGAAAGAAAAAGTGGTACTCGCATATTCAGGAGGCCTGGATACGACAGCCGTCATTCCATGGCTGAAAGAAACATTTAACTACGACGTCATCTGCTGCTGCATTGACTGTGGGCAGGGGGAAGAATTGGACGGATTGGAAGAGCGCGCAAAGATGTCCGGCGCAAGCAAGCTCTACATTGAAAATATCGTGGATGAGTTCTGCGAAGACTACATTATGCCTTGCGTACAAGCCGGTGCTGTCTATGAGAACAAATATCTGCTCGGCACAGCAATGGCTCGTCCGGGAATTGCGAAAAAGCTCGTTGAGATCGCAAGGAAAGAAAACGCAGTAGCAATCTGTCACGGCGCAACCGGAAAAGGAAACGACCAAATCCGTTTTGAGCTTGGTATTACCGCCCTGGCTCCGGACCTTAAGATCATCGCTCCTTGGAGAATGACTGATCTGTGGACCATGCAGTCCCGTGAAGATGAAATCGAATACTGCAAACAGCATGGTATTGACTTGCCGTTCGACGCAAAACACAGCTACAGTCGCGACCGGAACCTCTGGCACATCAGCCACGAAGGACTGGAACTGGAAGATCCTTCTCTGGCTCCGAACTACGATGATCTGCTTGTGCTCAGTGTGACGCCGGAAAAGGCACCGGATCAGCCGGAAGATGTCACCATCACATTTGAAAAAGGGATTCCGAAGAGTCTGAATGGGAAAGAGATGAAACTGTCCGAGATCATCACAGAACTCAACAGTCTTGGCGGCAAACACGGTATTGGTATCATCGATATCGTAGAAAACCGTGTTGTTGGAATGAAATCCCGCGGCGTTTATGAAACACCTGGCGGAACAATCCTGATGGAAGCACACCAGCAGCTTGAAGAGCTTGTTCTTGACCGTGCGACGCACGAAGTAAAGAAAAACCTTGCCAATAAGCTGGCTCAGGTTGTATACGAAGGGAAATGGTTCACACCGCTTCGGGAGGCAATCCAGGCTTTTGTGACATCCACACAGGAGTATGTGACAGGAGAAGTGAAATTCAAGCTGTACAAAGGCAATATTATCAAGGCTGGAACGACCTCCCCATACTCTCTGTACAGCGAATCCCTCGCAAGCTTCACAACCGGTGATCTCTACGACCACCACGATGCGGACGGATTCATCAATCTGTTCGGACTGCCGCTGAAAGTGCGTGCCATGAAGCTGATGGAAGAAAAACACAACCAAAAATAGTACAACACGAAAACATACAGCCAAACCAGACTTCCGGGGAATCATCCTTCTCCGGGAGTTTTGATATTTTCTGATTTTTGAGGTAAAAGCAAATGCGATTATTATACGGTACGACAAATCCTGCCAAACTCTCTTCCATGAAACAAGTACTTGACAAACTTTCCATTGATATGATCGGGCTGCGTGATCTTAACACTCGGATTCCGGAGGTAGAAGAAACCGGAAACGATCCCCTGGAAAATGCGGTTTTAAAAGCACATGCGTACTATGACACCTTCCATCTCCCTGTCTTTTCCTGCGACAGCGGACTGTACTTTGGAGATCTTTCACCTGATCTTCAGCCTGGAACCCACATCCGCCGGGTCGGCGGGCGCTCCCTGAACGATGAGGAAATGACGGCATACTATGCCAATCTTGCCAGAATCCACGGTGGTCTTCTGACCGGCCGATACAAAAACGCCATCTGTCTTATCCTTGATCCGGAACATATTTATCAGAGTATAGATGAATCCCTATGGACAGAACCGTTTCTCCTGACAGATACCCCACATTCTAAGCGAGTTCCCGGCTATCCCCTGGATCGGCTTTCCCTGGATATCGCTACCCGGAAATACTACTACGATCTCCCGGACAGAGTCGTAGACTCCTCGGCAGTTCACACCGGATACTACCAGTTTTTCCGGGCTCACTGCCATCCAGAACACAGATAGCTTGGGCATATAATTTGCAGTAGATTTCCCACTCTATTCCTGTTAAAATAAATATATAATATCTGCAAGGAGGGAAATCAGTTGGAAAAACTAACTTTAATAAGACCGAACCTCTCCTTTTCCGATGAGATTCGTGCTTACCGTCAGGAATTTCTTGATCTCGGCAGTCCGTTAAATGGCTGCGGCCCCCTGGCTGACATGGAAGACCCGGCCCAGTGGGTAGTTCACACTCAGCGTTTTGAACTCGGAGAAGACATTCCTGAGGATATGGTTCCATCTACCCAATTTATCTATGTAAGAGAATCCGACCAGAAGATTCTTGGAACGATCCAGATTCGTCACACATTCACTCCATTTCTGGAAACTTACGGCGGACATATCGGCTATTCCATCCGCCCAAGTGAACGGCAGAAAGGATATGCAACAAAGATGCTCCATGACTGTCTTCCATACTGCCGCAGTCTCGGCCTTGACCGTGTGTTGGTTTGCTGTATGGATACCAATACCGCAAGCCGAAAAACAATCCTGGCAAACGGCGGTATCTATGACGGTACTGTCTATGAGCCGGAAGGCCAGGTCAACTTTGAGCGGTATTGGATTACAGTAAATGAAGGAAGCCGGTAATATCTGTATGACCTGCTATATACGGATAAAAAGGGAGAAGAAACAATGAAGAAGAAATTATACCTTGTCATTTTGTCCGGTATTCTATTTGTCATTGGTTTCATTTTTATTTATTCTAAAACGGTACACCATGAATATGCCCTGCATGGATGCTATGAAAACGACGACGTTTCCTTTTCTCATATCTCATTCGATATTAGTGAAAACATCTATTATTATGATGAAGTGGACGGAGACTCTTCTGTACATTATACAGGCACGTATGAATATACATACAAATCCAATACCGGGAAAATTCTGACCGGGAAATTGAAAGGCTGGACGATCCGGACGCTTAGCGACAGTCAGATGGAACTGGATACAGGATCGAAAACCATGTCCTTTTCCAGGGTGTCCGATATCCCAATCTTGCATGATGATAAGAATGTCTATGACAGCGGAGAATCACCCCTGTGATTGGCACCAAAAGCAGCCTTTACAATCGTACAACAGAAATCTGTTTATAAAAGCGGTTCATCCAAAACAGACGAACCGCTTTTGATAATTCTATGTCATTTCCTTCGCTTCTCAAAAAGATATTGGATTCCGGCAATCTCTTTCCCGCCAATTTGTACTGTTTTCTCCAATCCCGTCTCTCCTCCATTGGCCTCATAAAATGTTCTGTTAGGATTTTCTTTCACACACCAAAGGGAAATTTGTTTCTCTTCTCCTAAGACATGCCTCATATAATCCAACATCTGCAAGCCGTATCCTTTCCCCCTGTCACTCTCCTGAAAATAGAGGGTGTCAATCTCCGCATGAAATGCATCCACCTCATGCCCCGAAGCAAATCCTACGATATTCCCCTCCTGTTCACAGACATACAGCTTTGCACCTTTATCGAGCTCTTCTCCCCACACGATTTGCTGTGCATCCAGATTCCTTGCGTCCAATACTTCATCAGGCATGATCCCACGATAAACACTTTTCCACGCCTCCACGTGGATACGGGCAACGTCCGCCAAATCCTTTTTCTCAGCTTTTCGTATCTTCATACTTTTCACCCTTTCCCGTCATAAAACGGTGTCAATCATCCGCTTTGCATTTCCATACCAGATCTTTTCAATCTGCCGCCAGGTAAATCCCGACTTTTTTAACGCCTCGGATAGCAGTGGCATCTCCCCGATATCTGAAATCTCCATCTCTTTCGCCCCGCTAAATCCGTCAAAATCCGTCCCCACCGCCACAAAATCCTCTCCACCGATGCGGTACATATGCCGGACATGTCCGACCATCTCATCGATTCGGCATGAACCGCTCTCTCCCAAGAAATTCTGATAAAAATTCAACCCTGCAACGCCTCCCTTCTCCGCCAAAGCCCGGATCTGGCGGTCAGACAGATTACGAGGATGATCCCGAAGCGCTCTCGCATTTGAATGGGATGCCACCGGAGGAGTCTTACTGTGGGACACCACATCCCAAAATCCACCCTCCGACAAATGGGAGACGTCGACGATCATACCGAGACGGTTCATCTCATCGATCACAGAAAATCCAAACGGTTTCAGTCCTTTTCCCATGTCCTTCAGATCCCGGCTGTTAGGATACCCGATACAGTTTTCATAATTCCACGTCAGTGTGATGAGCCTGATTCCCATATCGTAAAGTCCCTTTACCCGGTCCAGATCCCCGTGGATGACGCCTCCCTCCTCCAATGTCAGAAATGCTGACAGTTTCCCCTTTTTCCGGTTTTCTTCCAGATCAGCTCCTTTTCCGGCAAAAGCGATGTCGTCGGAATAAATCCAGATCTGCTTTTTCAAATAAGCCGCCATTCTTCTGACATATTCATATGCCTGCTCATACCTGGACTTCCCCAGAAATTCATCCATTGCCACAAAACAGGCAAAAAACTGAGCCGCCGAACCTCCCTTTTTCAGTTTTTCTATATCTACTTTCAGATTATTCTTCTTCAGATCCTGACCCGGCGTTTTCTCCGAAAGCAATTCACAGATTGTGTCACAGTGCATGTCAATCAGATTCATAAGAAACGACTCCCTTTCATAAACTGATACCATTATAATCTAATATAATCAGAAAGGAAATCAGATATGAAACAGAAATCCCCTTCCATTGGTATCGTTGTCTGCGCCAGAGAACGCGGACGCGTCTTTGTAAGTCTCCCCTATATTCAGGCGATTGCAGATCACGGTGGTCTCCCTTTTCTGATTCCCTTCTTCGAAGATGCAGACGTCTCTTTTTTCCATGCGTGCTGGAAACGCTGCGATGGTTTTCTTTTCTGCGGAGGCGAGGACGTCACCCCCCTGTTGTTCGATCAGATGCCTTCCCGCCATCTTGGCGCTACGGACTATGAATTCGACCGCTTTCAGCTCGATTTTGCGTCTTTTCTATTCCATCATTCTGACAAACCCGTACTTGGGATCTGCAAGGGGATGCAGATATTAAATCTTGCCTGCCACGGCACGATCTATCAGGATCTGTCCGAAAATCCGAGCTTCTTTAACCATAATCCCAATGCCATGTTTCGGCATGATCCGGTTCACCTGATCCAGAGCGAAGAGCAGACTCTCCTCTCCCACCTCATCGGTAAACAGGCAAAAGTCAACAGCTTTCACCATCAGGCTGTCAAGGAACCCGGATCCGGTCTTCGCGTCTGTGCTGTATCTCCGGACGGAGTGATCGAAGCCATTGAAGACGAATCGCACCCGTTTCTCCTTGGCGTCCAGTGGCACCCGGAATGTATGTACCTTTCCTCCCGGAAAATGAGCCGAATCTTTTCCTCTTTCCTTGAAGCATGCTGATGAATCCTGGCTAATTCTCATCAAGCGACCTTCTATGACAGCGGATCCTATTTTATATGAATCTTTGCTGTTATTCAAACGGATACCGGACGCCCCATCTCTTTCGTAAGCCGTCCATGAGCCGCATCATATACAGGGTTTCGCTGTGAGGCATCTGCGGAGATTCCATTTTGCCGTCCCGGATTGCCTCCATAGCCGCCCGGACTTCATACTCAAATCCCGTGATTTGGGCCGGAACTTTCTCTTCCCTAAGCAGTTTCCGGTCGTTGTCAAAGATCTGGATATGACTGACATTATTGATATTCCATGCAATCAAATATCCCTTGTCTCCATACACGATTCCCGCCTGCTCCGTACCTCCAAGCATACTACTGTGCATCGTTGCCATACATCCGTCTTCAAAGACAAAAGTCACTGTATTCTGAGCATCTACCCCGGTTTCCAGTTTCACGCAGGACGTATCTATGGAGGTGATCTTCGAACTCGTAATCATTCGAATAAACGTCAGCGGGTAAATACCTACATCCAGAAGCGCGCCACCTGCCAGAGCCGGATTCCGCAATCTTTCCACCATGCGGATGTCGTATCCCAGATTTGCGGTAATCATATGTACCTGTCCGATCTCCCCGGAGGAAACCACCTCATCAATCATCTTCCTTGATGGAAGAAACCGCGTCCACATGGCCTCCCCGACAAACAGCTTTTTCTCCTCAGAGATACTCAAAATCTCTTCCGCCTGCTCTGCATTGGCGGTGAACGCTTTCTCACAGAGAACCGGTTTTCCATAGCAAAGCGCCAGCTTCATACACTCATAATGGTGGGAATGGGGCGTCGCCACATAGACAAGCTCTACCTCCGGATCCTGTAACATCTCTTCATAAGATCCATATGCCTTTTCCACCTGGTGTTCCTTTGCAAAGGTCTCTGCCTTTTCTAACGACCGGGACGCTACCGCATACGCCGTAGCGTCCTCCATTTGATTCAGTGTCCTTGCCATAGTAACGGCGATCCCGCCTGCTCCAATAATTCCTACTTTCACTGTATCTGCCTCCTATCGTGTTATTTTTATATGATTACAAGCTCTTTCTCCCCGGAAATCCAGCGATCTACCATTCGGCGATCATACGAGGTAACTGTATCCGGGATCTCGCTTTTTGCAAAAAAGCGATGTTCCCACGTCTCATTCGTCTCTTGCAGCAGCTCTCCCATAAACTGGGTAGTATAGAATACAATCCCCGTATAGCAGCAAACGTCCCCATTGGGATAAGTAAGAATCTGATCCGGTCCGGAATAAATTCCAACCAGCTTCAGTTCCCCTACAAGAAGTCCCGTTTCCTCTCTTACCTCTCTTCTGGCAGCCTCCTCAAACGTTTCTCCCGGTTCCATTGCCCCTCCGGGAAGCCCCCAAAGTCCATTATCCTTCCGGCGCTGTAAGAGTAATTCTCCATTCGGATTTTCGATCAGCACTCCACATGCTGTCATCACAAGCGGTGCGTGCCCGATCATCTTCCGCATTGTTCTGATATAATCTTTTTGAAATTCTTCTGGTATGTTTTTCACAGTAAGTCTCCTTTCACTCTACTTTTATTGTACCAGATTTTCCTCTTAAGACAAGCTGCCGGTAAGATTCTCTTCTCTTTTTCTGATGACAAAAAGGCAGACTTCCTGTACAATAGGAAAAGACTGTAGAACAAGGAGTTTTATTGTATGAGTATTTTAACTGTAGAACATCTGACACACGGTTTTGGTGACCGTGCGCTCTTTTCGGACGTTTCTTTCCGCCTTCTCCGGGGCGAGCACATCGGGCTTGTCGGAGCAAACGGTGAGGGAAAGTCCACCTTTTTTAATATGATTACCGGCCATTTGACACCGGATGAGGGTAAGATTGAGTGGGCAAAACACGTCCGTGCCGGCTACCTCGATCAGCATACCGTTCTGAAAAAAGGGATGACCATCCGGGACGTGCTGAAATCCGCTTTTTCCTGGCTCTTTGATCTGGAAGAACAGATGAACCAAATCTGTGATCGTCTTGGAAGCGTATCTGAGGAAGAGATGACTTCCATGATGGAAGAGCTTGGGACGATCCAGGACATGCTGACCATGCACGATTTCTACACCATCGACAGCAAAGTGGAGGAAGTCGCAAGAGCACTTGGTCTTCTGGATATCGGCCTGGAGCGGGACGTAACAGATTTAAGCGGAGGCCAGCGGACCAAGATTCTGCTTGGAAAGCTTCTGCTGGAGAAACCGGACATCCTTTTGCTGGACGAGCCGACCAACTACCTGGATGAGGAGCATATTTCCTGGCTGAAGCGCTATCTCCAGGAATACGAAAGTGCCTTTATTCTGATTTCCCATGACATTCCGTTTTTAAACGATGTTGTCAACATCATCTACCATATGGAAAATCAGGAACTGAACCGGTATGTGGGAAACTATAGTCACTTCGAGGAAGTGTACGCGGTTAAAAAAGCGCAGCTTGAGGCGGCCTACCGTCGTCAACAACAGGAAATCAATGAACTCAAAGACTTCGTGGCCCGCAATAAGGCGCGTGTCTCCACACGAAACATGGCGATGTCCCGCCAAAAAAAGTTGGACAAGATGGAGAAGATTGAGCTGGGAACAGAGCGGCCAAAACCGGAATTTCATTTCCGTTACGGAAGGACTCCGGGGCGTATCCTCTTTGAGACAAGGGATCTGGTGATCGGGTACACCGAGCCTCTCTCCAAAGCACTGTCCATTTCCATGGACCGTGGACAGAAAATTGCATTGACCGGGGCAAACGGAATCGGAAAGACGACACTTTTAAAGAGTATTTTAGGATTGATCCCGTCGCTTAGCGGGTCATGTGAACTGGGTGAAAATCTTCAGATCGGCTATTTTGAACAGGAAGTAAAGGGTGAAAATTCTGCTACCTGTATTGATGAAATCTGGGCCGAATTCCCATCCTTTACCCAATATGAGGTACGGTCCGCTCTCGCCAAATGCGGATTGACAACCAAACATATCGAAAGCCAGATCCGGGTATTAAGCGGAGGGGAGCAGGCTAAAGTCCGTCTGTGCAAACTCGTAAACCGTGATACCAATCTTCTGCTTCTGGATGAGCCGACCAACCATCTGGATACGGACGCAAAAGATTCCTTGAAAAAAGCGCTCCTGGAATACCGGGGAAGTCTTCTTCTGATCTGCCACGAACCGGAGTTTTACCGGGACGTTGTATCGGAAGTCTGGGACTGTACCAAATGGACGACGAAAATCATATAAAAAGACATAAAATCTCCCCGCAGGACTCCGGATCAAACGACCAGTTTGATGTTCCCTGCGGGGAGAATCTTTCAGGATTTTCCGATTCGCCCGGGCTATTCCCGATTTACAATCCGCAAAATGTGGATTGCAAGAAATCCGATCTCTTCGATCCTGACTTCCTTTTTCAGTTCTTGTTCTATCCAGGCACAGATTTTCTCTGCCGCCGCAAATTCTTTCGGATATTTTACCTGAACAAAATCATTCAAATCTGCCTTTACCTGCTCACCTTTTCTCGTCCGCACAAGCATATAGTAGATGTGGCTCATCATCCGGTTATACCCTAAAGAATCCTGCTCCAGATCAATCTGGAAATATTCTTCAATCATGCGGATCCCCTCGTTGATAAGCCTTGTATTATCCAGTGTCTCGGAGACTTTCTCATCAGATCGTGCCGAATGGATGTGCAGGGAAATAAATCCTACCTCATCGTCCGAAATCTCAGCCCCTGTCATCTCCCGGATGATTTCTCTGCCCTTAAGGGCGACTTTATATTCTTTCTCAAATAATACTTTGATATCCGGGGTGAACGGATTCGGAATCTGCATTTTCTCCTCTGCCCGTTTCGCCGCAAGGGCGATATGGTCTGCCAGTGGAAGCAGGGAATCATGGCTGACTTTCTCAAATACCCTCTCCGCTTCCTCCAGAATTCTGCCTGTGGCCTCCAGGTATACCGGCTTGATCCCATTGACGACTTTCAAGGCAGACGTCTGCTTCTTCTTTGTCACCAGCGTATAGATCTTCGCACTTTGTATCATCTTGATCTCTTCGCCCGGATGCTTGCCAAAGCCGATTCCGTTTCCAAGCAGAATGATTTCCCGCTTCTTTTCCTGATCCAGTGCCAGGATTGCATTATTATTTAACACTTTGATTATTCGATACATCTGACATAAGCTCCTTTACAATCAGCAGCTTACGATTTCCGCTATCTCCTCCTGCTCGTTTACATGGCCGGATCTTTTCATCACAACTTCTTCCTCTTCTGTCAATCCCGTGAATACCGCAATGCAGGCTTCGGATTTCGCATGCTCTTTTATATATTGTATATCAAAAGCCATCAGTTTGTCTCCCTTTTTCACAAAATCCCCGTCTTTTACAAACATTTCAAAGCCTTTTCCTTCCAGCTTCACTGTATCCACCCCGATATGAAGCAGATACTCTACTCCGTCAACCGTTGTCAGACCAATCGCATGATTCGTCGGGAATACAAATGTTACATTGCTGTCCTCCGGAGCATAGACCACACCTTCCACCGGCATCACCATATATCCGTCTCCCATCATCTTGCCGGCAAACGCCTCATCCGGCGTATCAGCAATCGGATGCACCTCTCCGGTAAATGGAGAACATAATACTTTTTTCGTTGTCTTTGCTTCTGTATTTTGGGGCGTTGTTTCCCGCACCTCTTTTTCCTCTACGTTTTCTTCATCCGGCGCAAGATACTCTTCATCCGGTGCGTTTACAAGATAGTCTTCCAGATTAGATTTGACTACCGTTACGGACGGGCCATAAATTATCTGAATCCCCTGTCCCTTCTTTACAATTCCGGACGGACCCGTCTGTTTTAGAATTTGGTCGTTCACCAGCTCCGGTTTCACAACAGTACACCGCAGTCTTGTAGCGCAGCAGTCCACATCGGAAATATTTTTCTTTCCGCCAAGTCCCTGCGTGATCAGAATACTTCTCTCATCGCCTGCCGGATCCCCGCTTTTTGTCTGCTCTCCCTGTCTTGCCTTATAATCGGCCTTTGTATAGAGTTTTGTCTCGCCGTCTCCATCTTCCCGTCCCGGAGTTTTGAACTGAAACTTCTGAATCAGGAAACGGAATATTACATAGTACAGGATAAAATAAATAACACCTGCCGGAATAATGAGCATCCAGTTCGTCTTCGCATTACCCTGCAGAATTCCAAAAATAAACAGATCGATCAATCCACCGGAAAATGTCAGTCCCACGGCAATATTTAACATGTGTGCGATCATGTACGCCGAGCCTGCCAGCACGACCTGGACGCCAAACAGCAATGGCGCTACAAACAGGAACGAAAATTCCAAAGGTTCTGTAATTCCTGTCAGCATACAGGTCAGTGCCGCGGAGAGCAGAAGCCCGCCCGCCTGTTTTTTCTTTTCCGGTTTCGCACAGTGATACATGGCAAGAGCCGCCCCCGGAAGTCCGAAAATCATAAAAATAAATTCACCCGAGAAATATCTCGTTGCGTCCGCACTGAAATGTACGGTGCTTGGATCTGCCAGTTGGGCAAAGAAAATATTCTGTCCTCCCTGTACAAGCTGTCCTGCTACTTCCATTGTTCCGCCCACAGCAGTCTGCCAGAACGGAAGATAAAATACATGATGCAGGCCAAATGGAATCAGAGCACGCTTGATAATACCGAAGATCAATGTTCCGAAATATCCGGTTCCCGTCACCAGTCCTCCCAGTGCGTAAATTCCATTCTGCACAAACGGCCATACAAAAAACAGAAGAATTCCGACTCCAACATATACCAGAGTGGAAATAATCGGTACAAACCGGGAGCCACCGAAGAAGGACAGCGCATTCGGCAGCGTGATTTTGTAATACTTATTGTGAAGCGCCGCCACGCCAAGTCCGACGATAATCCCGCCGAACACACCCATCTGCAATGTCTGGATACCAAGTACACTTGCGACCGTACCACTTAACGCATCTTCAGAGATGGTTCCGTCTGCCAGCACGGTTCCGTCGATCTGGAGCAGTGCATTGATCGTAACATTCATTACAAGAAATGCAATCATTGCGGAAAGCGCCGCAACTTCTTTCTCTTTTTTTGCCATACCGATTGCGACTCCTACAGCAAAAATGATCGGCAGATTATCAAAAATCGCATTCCCCGCCTTCGTCATAATGGTAAATAGCGCATTTAAAATCGTTCCTTCTCCCAGGATGCCCGTCAGATTGTAGGTCTCGATCGTCGTTGCGTTTGTCAGCGAACTTCCGATTCCAAGCAAAAGGCCCGCAACCGGGAGAATCGCGATCGGGAGCATAAAGCTTCGCCCGATTCTCTGAAGCACACCAAAAATTTTGTCTTTCATGTTGGTCTCCTTTCCCTTCCTGTGACAGCATGTTTTTCCCTGCTTTGTACCCAAACTCAGGAAACTCCCCATTCCCCCATCCCTTTTCTGAGAACAAAAAAGCATGAACTGTCCTTTTTACACTTCGTCTTCTAAACGAAATACAAAGGATAGTTCATGCCTGAAATTCAGTAACACGCTATCTTATTTTCTTTACTGTTGCCAGTATAACGTACACCTGTAGTTCTGTCAATCTTTTTTTAATTTTTCTTTAATTCTATAACCGTATTTGCAATTCTACGTTTTTACCGGGTACTGCCTAATGCTTAACAAGCTTTCGCCCTGAATGGCATCAGCGCCTGCATAAAATATTCTAAATAAAATAGTAGCTCGATGATTATTAGATAGAGACATTTTATTTTCTATTCCCTTTTCTTACTGCTCACGGATGTGTTCCAGCAGCGTTTCCATCAACTGAATCGTATCCTCGACCTCCTCACCAAGTGTCTGCAATTTCGTCTGTACAAGGTAATCTGTAACTGGGTTATCAAAAGCAAAATCCGCAAATGTCAGGAAACTGCTTACTTCCATCTTGAGCTCCGCCGGGATCTCCACGCCTCGCAGAGTCTTCTGAAAATCCGTCAGTTTCATTCTGGACTGCTCAATCAGTCCCTCCACTTCGTTGATTTTGGAATGTTTCACATAAGAACTGATCAGATTTCCACCAAAGATGTCCAGAATTCCCCATTTCTTCGCACTATTTAACTTTGCTCTTACTGCGTATAGACTCGCAAGTGCCTGCTCTCCTGACTCCTCTGCACACCTTAAATCCTCTTTTAAACGAACTTCTCCCATATCGTTTTCCTCTCCTACATTTAATCTGCTGGCTTCTGCCATGAAAAATGCCCATATGAAATAATCATCGGAAGCGCTGAAAAATACCTTTCGAAATTGTAAACAGTCCCCAATACAAAAAAGACTTCTATCATGACATCTGTCACAATAAAAGTCTTGCTATCTCATTTGCTACGGGTACCTCTCGGTACCGGCTGACGATTACAAATCGACCTTCCGAAGAAGGCTTAAGCTACTCCCTTTCCATTGCTTGGAACGACTATAACACATTTGCATTTACTTGTCAATCCGGTTTTCTGCTTTCTTCCCGCATCGTACCTGATTTCTTTGTCTTCTTCCGCTTCGACTATCCGCCTCCACCTCATCTGTATATTCCTTTAGGACTGGCAGTTTGCGGCATCAATCGCCAGTACCAGCATCAGAGCCATCATTTCATCTGCAGAATTAGCAATATCTATTACATAAGTGTCTCCCCAGTGGAAAATCTCTTTCGATATATGCATGACCGGAACCCCGCCAGCATAAGCATCGTACTCCCATCCCATCATATTGCCCTCTACTTCCCATCCATTGTAATCCACTATGTATTTGGGCCGTAAGAATGTTATTTTTCTGGAAACTTTTCCATAAAACTGACCACCTACATAAACCTCAAAGGTCGGGAGCAGGTGAAGCAGCTTTTCCTGAATCAGACCGATCTCGTTCTGAGAACTATCAAACACTCTCAATCTGTGTCCGATAGAGAAAAAATCTCCCTTTACAAAGTAACGGACATTCCCATCCTCATCGTAAATATCATAGGTATCCGTCCATGAAAATACCCTTTGTTTGATTAACAATTTCATACTTTTTCTCCTTTACTTTTTTCTTTTGCACATAACATAGTTTCTCAGAGTGACTCCACTCCGCTTTACTTCCTGTTCCCGTATCACCTCGTACCCCCTTGATTCAAAAAACGGCCGCGCCGTGATGGAAGCGTAAGTTTCGAACCGATGCACTCCAGATTGTCTTTCCAGTTCATTGCAGATCGCCGTGGCGATATGTCGTCCCTGGAAGTCCCGGTGGACATACAGCCGGTCCAGATACCCGGTTTTGTCCATATCCCCAAATCCCACAATCTGTCCGTCTAGTTCTGCCACCACCGTCCGGTGACGTAAAAAAGACGCATTCCATGCTTTCAAATCTCTCTTTTGGGGCGCCCAGACATCAAGCTGAATCTTGGTATAATCAGCCACATTGACAGTATGTACAGTCTGGTAGAAAAGCTTTGCCAGTACCGGGCCATCCTCCTTGCGATACTCCCGAATCCTGAGACTATCGCCTTCCTTTTCTCCTCCTATAAGCATCTCTTACTCCTCCTGATGGATATACATCCTTGACATCTTCTCTTCTCCGTCACCTTGAGCCATACAATAGAATTTCCATCCATAACGCTCATAGAATGTATCGTGATCTGTGATGAGATAAAGAGTGGAGATACCCCGTGCTTTCATATCCCCACATACATAAGCCAGCATGTTTCCGGCAATTCCCCGGCGCCTGTATGGCTCTTCTACATACACGGCACAGACGTTAGGCGCCAGATCTTTCCGATCGTGAAAATCATTTTCAATCACACCAAGCCCACCGATGATCTCCTTTCCCCTGATTGTCAGATACCACTGGGGAACTGCCGCTTCCCCCGTAAGGCTTTTCTCCATACTTTTCTCATATTCCTCCAGAGGTACCTTCCACTTTTGATGAAACCAGTCTGCCGCCTCCTGTTTTCTCTCTGGGGATTCTCTCAGATTGATGATCCGAAATCCATTTATCATAACACTTTGCTCTCCTTTTTATCTTCGCTGTTATATTCAACTTCTACTGCTTAAAATTATAGAAAAAATGCTCTTGATCTTCCGGTAAAATCAAGGATCGCTTACTGTCTGCTTCCGTAATTGGACGAATCGGTCTGCACGGATTTCCAAATGCCAAGTAATGTGCCGGGATATCTTTCGTCACTACACTTCCCGCACCGATCACAGCCCCATCCCCTATATGGACTCCGCCAAGAACAACCGTGTTGCATGCAATCCACACTTGATTCCCAATCACGATCTCCGGAGCATATTCTGCCATTGTAGTTTTCCCTTCCTGATTCAGTCCCATCCTTTCCTGGGAAATCAATGGATGAGAGGTCGCCATCAAAGAAACATTTGGTCCAAAGCAAACATGATCTCCAATTATAATTTTCCCGTCATCCATCACAGTTAAATTAAAATTGGCAAAAAAATTTTCTCCAATAAAAGTATGCGAACCGTAATTAAACTGAACAGGACCCTGAAAATAAAACACCTGTCCTACCTTTCCCAGCATACCCCTGAGAATCTCCTCCCGCCGCGGGTCATATTCATCCAAAACATTATACTGCCGACATGCTTCATGCGCTTTATGCTTGATTTCTCTTAGCTCCTGTTTTCTCGGATCAAACATATAACCTGCAAAAATTTTTTCTTCCTCTTTCATAAGCCTCTCCTCTTTTCTACTTACTATCCATTTACATCTGTTTCCTCACAATTCGGTACTCGTCTCCATTATGGTAATACGGACAAGAGTAATGAGGCTCTAGCTGAAGTCTCATATAATCATCTTCGTCCATGGCAACGTCACAGATATATTCGCCATATTCCTCGTCAAAAATATAATAAGCACAACTATTGCAGCTTTGCGTCGATCCTTTCCGCATGATTTTACTCCCTTCTCCCTATCTTATTATCATCAGTGTATCATATACCGTATTCCAAGAAAAGTATTTGATTTTCCCTGAAAATGGTGTAAAATGAAAAAAACCGGATAAAAGGAGAATCTTATGGAAATCAAAGAATTTTTTCGATCGAAGGACCGGACACACTGGCTTGCAATGATTCAAACATGCGACTGGCCCGCCGGACAATTTCTGTATGAACTGCTGACCACGAACCAGATACATAAATTTTGCGGAGAACATGTGAGACTGTTTCTTTTGACAGATGGCACAAAACTTGCGGCATTTTGTACCTTATCGGATGTAGATGATATCAAAAAGACGGACAAGTCTCCATGGATTGGATTTGTCTATACCTATCCTGCTTACAGAGGGCGCCATTACATGAGAACGCTATTAAATTTTGCATGTGAAACTGCCCGAAATGATGGGGCTGAAGAAGTGTTCGTTGCCACCGGGGAAACCGGACTTTATGAAAAATATGGCTTTTCCTTTTACGACATGATGGAAAATGCCGTAGGTGTGCAATCTAAGGTGTATCGGAAAGAGCTGTCTTGATCCAAAAATCATTGGTCTCTCAAGCTTATCTGTTTGCCTTTGATTTTACTCTTACAAACCAAAACAAGGGCAACTTTTCATTGATAATAATTTCCTTCCTTTTTCCCGATCATCATAAGCCATCGTTGATGAAAATATATTTCTCCATCTTTTTGATAAGAATGAAAACCTGTTAATCCATTGCCTTTCATTTCATCTGTAAGCCGTTTGGATATGTCTGCGCATATCTCCGCAGGTGTATTTGTGAGATTTCGCCAAGCGGATAACGAAACAGGAAGTTCCGTGCACTCCAATGTCATAATGGACAAACAGTTCTTTCGGAACATTTCTGTAAATTCCTCCTTGCTCAATTTACGCACATGCGAGGGATCACGCAATGTTTCTATCTCATTTTCTGTATTACGCAATGCTTCTTCGGCCGCTTCCATATCAATGACAACCAGCTTACCACCTGTTTTCAAAACCCTTGCCATTTCTGAAAAACAACATTTTGGATTGGGAAAATGATGAAAAGCAAGGCGAGAGATTACAATGTCAAAGCTGTTCCTTTCTTCGGTACGAAAAATAAGGACATATCTGTTTTTTCTAATGTTAACAACTGCACTTTTTTCTCAATGCCGCCGGCATATCCTGTCAGGCTTCCGTTCGTACCGACAACACGATGACAGGGAATAATGAGAGAAATAGAATTATGTCCCACAGCACCGCCGACAGCTTGTGCAGACATTTTAGATAGCCCTCTTTGTTGTGCTATTCTTTTCGCAATTTCACCGTAAGTCATTGTCTTTCCAAATGGAATAGTCAACATCACTTCCCATACCGCTTTACGAAACGGCGTTGTCTGCATAGATAGCGGCGGCGTGAAATCGGGCGCTTTACCACTAAAATAAATATTCAGCCAACGGGCAGACTGCTCAAATATCGGCAAAGACTTTTCTTCATAGTGTTTCGGAAGTGTATCGCCAAAATATTTTTGTCCGTCAAACCAAAGGCCTGTAAGTTCTGTTCCATTACTGGAAAGTGTGATACCTCCTAAAGGTGAATCATAGTGATTTGTATAGGTCATAAGCTTATACCTCCATATATTCATCAGAGTCCGCAGGGGCTTTTATTCTATCAGACATGGTATAGGTGTGGTCTATCCCTGTTTTGGATTGCTCGTAATTTTTCGTGTTCGTTCACTTTTCTTATTTCCTGTTTTGGGAGCGTAATCTTTCATTATCCGTTTTCTCCCAAATGCCCTGTAAATCAAAAACACCACTTCGTACTCTCACCGCAAAATCCATGATATACTCCGCTTTTTTGAAAGTCATTCCAAAGGCCTGTAAACGTTCAATCCCTGCAGTAAGAATGGTATCGTCATTTACTACGCCAAGATTTTCTTTCATTCTCTTCCATATTGTTGCTTGTGCCTTTGTAGAAATTTGCTGACCAATAATATGATGAATAACCGAAGAAAACAAATCGCCGTCAACCTCACGCTCGACTTTTCCGATTTTATCGATCACTTCCGCAAGGCATTTATCTTTTTGTTTTAAGTATGTAATTTCTTTTTCACCATACTGGAAAAACATACCCGCTTAACCCCCGACTTGGCTCTACTCTTATTAAACAATATAATAGTATCATAATTTAAGACAATGCAATACCAAAATATCGTCCAATACTATCATAATATATCCAAACAAGGACACAACAAAATAACACACACATAAAAACGGCTACAGCAACTCTATTTATATAGCAACATTTCGTTGCATTTCATCATTAAGATACGTTTTGTTACAATCTCTGAATTTACAGCAAAAAACTGATATACTGCTAAGAAACTGGAGGTATGTTATGGCAAATGTACAGCTTGCAAAAAATTTAAAAACACTTCGCAAAAAATACAACTATACCCAGCAAGACGTAAGTACTTTTTTGAATATTACCAGACAGGCATACTCTCACTACGAGCAGGCACTTCGGGAGCCGGATCTGAATACACTGGTTCATCTCTCCCGATTTTATCAGGTCACTTTGGACGAACTTATTGCAGGCAACATTCATGCCGACCAGATCCGGGAATCTATGCCCATCTATAAATACCGTCATAGCGAAACTGTCGATCACATCCACACGCTATATCTTACGGATCAGGAAGTAAACCTGATCGAAAATTTCCGTGATGCAAGTGAAAATGACAGGCAGATGCTCCTGATCTTTCTGAACAGAAAACCATAACCATCTGCACTACCCTTCCAACCGATTACATCCTTTCGGACATATAGATTCATCACGTAAAAAACCTGACAGTTCCTTATCCTAAACCGCCAGGTTTTTCCATTTTCACCCGTCATATCTTATTTTCTTTTAAACAATCAACATCGCGTCCCCAAAGCTGAAGAATCGATACTGCTCCTTTACCGCCTCTTCATAAGCATGGAGCACATGCTCTCTTCCCGCCAAAGCGCTGACCAGCATAATCAGCGTGGATTCCGGCAGATGGAAGTTTGTCAAAAGGCAGTCCAGTACTTTGAACTGATATCCCGGATAGATGAAGATCTCTGTCCATCCGCTGCACTCCGATAGCGTCCCATCTGGCTTTGCCGCAGACTCAATGGTCCTACAGCTCGTCGTACCCACACAGATGATACGGTGTCCTTCCCGTTTGGCCCGGTTGATCTTTTCCGCCTCGGATGCCTCGATATGATAAAATTCTGAATGCATATGGTGTTCCTGAATATTTTCCACCTTGACCGGACGGAATGTACCAAGTCCCACATGGAGAGTGACATGGGCGATATCCACACCACTTTCTTTGATCTCTTTCAGAAGCTCTGGTGTAAAATGTAATCCTGCTGTCGGCGCCGCCGCAGATCCGCTGTGTTTTGCATACACGGTTTGATAACGGTTCTTATCCTCAAGCTGATGGGTAATGTACGGTGGGAGAGGCATCTGTCCAAGCTGATCCAAAATCTCCTCAAAAATCCCCTGATAAGAAAACTGAATCAGACGGTTTCCCTCTTCTACGACGTCGATCACCTCACCGATAAGAAGGCCTTCTCCAAAACTGATTTTTGTACCCGGTTTTGCCTTTTTCCCTGGCTTGACAAGAGTCTCCCAGATATCATTTTCCTTTCTCTTTAAAAGTAAAATTTCGATCTTAGCATCGGTTCCGATTTTGGATCCGATCAACCTTGCCGGAATGACTTTCGTGTCATTAATCACCAGGCAATCCCCGGGCTTTAGATATGCTTTGATATCCCGGAACATTCTATGTTCGATCTTCCCGGACTCCTTGTCAAGGACAAGGAGCCTGGAAGCGGATCGGTCTTCCAGCGGATCTTGAGCGATCAATTCTTCGGGAAGTTTAAAATAAAAATCTTCTTTTTTCATCATGGCCCGATTCCCTCTTTACTGTCTCAGCTCGATTCCCATACTTTCCAGACCGTTCAGGATTTTCTTCATAGCCTTTGTCACGTCAGCATCCTCAAGCGTTCTGTCTTTTGCACGGAATACGATGGAATATGCAACGGACTTATGTCCTTCTTTAATCTGAGCCCCTTCGTACAGGTCAAACAGATGGTAGCTTTCCAGAATGGAACCACCTCTCTGCTCAATCATTTCCTCGATTTGTCCTACCAGAATTTCCTTTGGTACAACCATACTGATATCTCTGGTCACAGCCGGGAATTTGGCGATTCCTGTGTACTTTCTGTCAAAGGTTGCACGTACTATAATCTCCGGCATATCGAGAACCGCGACATAGGCGCGTCCGCCGATTCCGTAGTTTTCCGCCACGGCCGGATGGACTTCTCCAAGATAACCTACTACGGTTCCGTCATAAAGAATGTTCGCTTGTCGTCCCGGATGGAGGAACGGCTTTCCTGCATTTGGATCGTATACTTCCTTTTTGTGCATACCGATTTTTTCAAAAAATTCTTCTACAACGCCTTTCATACTGAAGAAGTCTCCCTCTCCGTACATACCAAGGGTAAACTGCATTCTCTCTTCCGGAAGTTCTGTGAGTGGAAGAGTCTTCGGCAGATAGATATTACCAAGCTCATACAATCTGACGTCTTTATTTCGCCGATTAAAGTTTGTTGCAAGAGAAGTCAACATTCCATTTAAAGAAATCGTACGCATAATACTATAGTCTTCTCCCAGAGGATTGGAGATCTCGATTGCCTGACGTTCCGGCGCGTCCTCTGGAAGCAAAAGCTTATCAAATACTTTCGGACTTTCAAAAGAGTAGCTCATACCCTGGCTGAATCCACAGAATTCCGCAATATTTCTTGCTGCCGCCTCAATGCGCTGTTTAAACGACAGTTTTCCGATCGTCGCCTCTCCTCTTGGAAGGGTGGTCGGAATATTGTCGTATCCATAAAATCTTGCTACTTCTTCTGCCAGATCCGCAAGGCGGAAAATGTCCTGGCGGAAAGTTGGCGCTACGATCTCATTTGTTGCTTCATCGTATGCAAGCTCTACCTTCTCCAGATAAGCAATCATGTCTTCTTTGGAAATATCAGTTCCCAAAAGCTGATTGACGGCGTTTTCGTCAAACGGCACCCGTACAGGCTCCTTTACCTTGCTGTAAACATCCACAATCCCGCCTACCACTTCTCCGGCTCCCATCTCTTCTAAGAGCTGGCATGCACGGTCGATAGCTGCTTTTGCATTATTCGGGTCCAGTCCCTTTTCAAACTTTCCGGATGCGTCCGTACGCAGTCCCACACGTTTGCTGGATTTCCGGATGTTGGTTCCATCAAAACATGCCGCCTCAAACAAAACGGTGTGAACATGATCTGTAATCATGGAATTCTCCCCTCCCATGATTCCAGCGATTCCGATGGATTTTTCTCCGTCGCAGATCATCAGGACATCCCGGTCAAGCTGTCTTTCCTGTCCATCCAGTGTGGTAAATGTCTCACCGTCTTCTGCATTTCTGACAATGATCTGATGTCCCGCAATCGTATCCAGGTCATATGCGTGCATCGGCTGTCCGTATTCTTCCATCACATAATTGGTAATATCAACCAGATTATTGATCGGACGGATACCAACGGAAGCAAGTCTTCTCTGCATCCATTCCGGTGACGGGCCGATTTTGATATTTTTTGCCACTCTCGCACAATAACGCGAGCAAAGTTCCTGATTCCTTACTTCTACCTTGATATAATCGGAAGCATCCTCGTCGTTTCCAGTCTCTGGTACAATCGGAGGATAAAAACTTTTTCCAAAAGTTGCTGCCGCCTCTCTTGCGATTCCTATGACGCTGAAACAGTCTACACGGTTTGACGTCACTTCATATTCAAATACCGCATCGTGCAGTCCCAATACTTCCACTGCGTCCGCTCCCACTTCCACGTCGTCCGGGAAGATATAGATTCCGTTTTCCGGCGCTTCCGGGTACATGTCTCTTGTAGAGCCCAATTCCTCGATAGAGCACATCATGCCACAGCTCTCCACGCCTCTTAATTTCCCTTTTTTGATCTCAATACCGCCTTTTGTCAGGCTTCCGTCGTGGCCGCCTGCCACTCTTCCGCCGTCCAGAACAACCGGGACTTTCTGTCCCTCTTCTACGTTCGGGGCACCTGTCACAATCTGAATCTTTTCACTTCCGATATTAACCTGGCAGACGACGAGCTTATCCGCATCCGGATGCCGTTCGATCTTTTCGATCTGACCGACTACGATCTTATCAAGATCCGCGTCCATCTTTTCATATCCTTCTACTTTCGTTCCGGACAGCGTCATCGCATCGGTATATTCCTGCTCTGTCACATTCAAATCCGGAACATATGCTTTTATCCATGATAATGATGTATTCATGTTGTCTGTTCTCCCTTCCTCTTAGAACTGCTTTAAGAATCTGATGTCGTTTTCGTACAGCAGTCTCATGTCGTCGATTTCGTATTTCAAAAGGGCGATTCGCTCAAGCCCTACTCCAAACGCAAATCCGGTATACTCATTCGGGTCGATACCACACATTTCAAGAACGTGTGGATGTACCATCCCGCAGCCCAGGATTTCGATCCACCCAGATCCTTTACAGAAACGGCAGCCTTTGCCTCCGCACTTAAAACAGGTCACGTCCACCTCGGCGCTTGGCTCTGTGAACGGGAAATGATGCGGACGGAATTTTGTCTTTGTCTCCGGGCCGAACAGCTCTTTTGCAAACACTTCCAGCGTCCCCTTTAAGTCAGCGAAAGAAATATTTTTATCGATAACCAGTCCTTCAATCTGATGGAAAGATGGGGAGTGGGTCGCGTCCACCTCGTCAGAGCGGAACACACGCCCCGGAGAAATCATACGAATCGGAAGTTTACCCTGTTCCATGACACGGGCCTGTACCGGGGAGGTCTGGGTTCTGAGGACGATATCCTTGTTAATATAGAACGTATCCTGTTCATCCTTTGCCGGATGATCTGCCGGAATATTGAGTTTTTCAAAATTATACAGGTCGTACTCAATTTCCGGTCCCTCGATGACTTCATATCCCATTCCCACGAAGATTCTCTCCACCTCTTCCTGGGCGATCGTGTTCGGGTGACGGTGTCCGACTACATTTTTCTTAGACGGAAGGGTGACGTCGATCACTTCTGCTTTTAACTTTTCCTCCCGGATCTTCTCATCCATCTTTTTCTTCGTCTCATCCAGAATACTTTCGATCTCCTGGCGAACTTCATTGACCATCTGTCCAACCTTAGGACGCTCTTCAGCGGCAACATCCTTCATTCCTTTAAGAACGGCCGTAAGCTCTCCCTTTTTTCCTAAAAATCTGACTCTTACATCATTTAATTTTTCCGGCATATCAGCAGAATGGATCTGCTTTAACGCCTCTTCTCTGATACTTTGAAGCTTTTCTTTCATGTTGTTCCTCCTTTAACTACCAATATCTGTTTCACAGGGACTTCTGATATATTACTTGATTTTCAGTAAAATAAAAAACTCCGCCCCAAAAAGGGACGGAGAATCAATCCGCGGTACCACCCTGATTCCTGCGTAAAAAGACAGGCTCTCTTCCTATGCGTAACGTGCACGTTGACGTCATTTCTTACTACTTGTTCGGAAATGCGGCTCCTGCGGGAAATTCAGTATATCTGTCGAATAGAAAGGAGCTTCCAGCCTCCGGCCCCTTCTCTCTGGCAATGATCAGATACCCTACTGACACATTCACAGCCTTTACTATATCTTCTTTATTTTAAACATCCCTTTCCCCTTTGTCAAGACCGGATCCGCCAAATCTCACTGTAAAAGTCAAAGTCCAGCCCAAATGTGACTTTGTGCATGACTGAACTGTTACCTCTAAATTCCCGTACCGGACGCTTCGTCCAGATACCGGATTTCAGTTGCAGTGCGGCTTGTAAAGACACTGTCATGCTCCACAAAGACCATTGTCGGCTGGCGGGAAAGAATCAGCTCCTCTATCTGAATCCTCGTAAAAATGTCGATATAATTGAGCGGTTCGTCCCAGATATACAGATGGGATGGTTCACAGAGGCTTTTTGCCAAAAGAATCTTTTTGCGTTGTCCCTCGCTATACTCCTCCAGCCGTTTGTCAAACTGATCTCTGGAAAGATCCAGCTTTCTAAGCACCGCCCGAAACAGTGCCCGGTCCAGCCCTGCCCTCTCTTCCATCTCCTCCAAAGTTCCTTTCAAACCGGAAGAATCCTGGCTGACAACGGAAATCTTCAATCTGCTGCCAATACGGATCTGCCCCGCGTCCGGCTCTTCCACCCCCGCGATCAGCTTCAGGAGGGTAGATTTCCCACAGCCGTTTCTTCCCTTCAGGGCGATCCGGTCGCCACTGCGGATTTCCAGAGAGAATTCCCGAAAAATCTGTCGTTCTCCTCTGGCAAAGGAGATTTGATCCACCGTCACCAGACGCTCTTTGTCATAGACAAGCGGAAACATTTTCAACGCTTCTGTTTCCTCGATATTTTTCAACAGTCCGGCCTTTTCCCTTGCCGCCCGCTCCATCCGATGCTCCAGTACCTTGGAACGCTTCATCATCTTGGCCGCTTTGTGTCCGATCGCGCCACGGTCCGGCTTTAAGCCTCCTATCCTGTGTCCGGTCTTTTCCTTCTCCTTTTTTCCGGCCCATCGTCCCGCTTCTCTGGCAGCGTCCTCATAGTGCCGGATTTCTTTCTTTAATTTCTCGTTTTTTCCCAACTCCATCTGATCCCGCAGCTTCTTTTCCTGCTGCCACGTACTGAAATTTCCCCGATAGATCCGGATGCCGGAGCGCTCAAGCGCCATTGTATGATCTGTACAGGAATCAAGAAGTTTCCTGTCATGGGAGACAAGGAGAAATCCCTGTTTCTTCTTTAAGTAGGAGGCAAGCATCTCTCTTCCTCCTTCGTCCAGATGATTGGTCGGCTCGTCGATTAACAAAAAGGCATGCTCCTTGGCAAACAGTACCGCAATCTGAATCCGGATCTGCTCTCCCGGACTGAGCGTCCCGTATCGCCTCTCCAGTATCCCAGCGTCCATACCCATCCATTCCATCTCTCTTAATACCTTCCAGAATTCATACTCCGGATCAATCTCTTCCAGAACTTCCATTGCTGCTCTGTCTTTCTCCCGGATCACGGTCGGAAAATACTCCGCCGTCTCTGCCATCTGAATGTTACCTCTGTACGGGTATTCCCCCTTGAGAAGCTTTAAAAATGTTGTCTTTCCCGTCCCATTTCTGCCAATCAGACCGGTCTTCCAGCTTGTGTCCAGAAGGGCATTGACATGATCAAAAATCATCTCATAATGGGTGTCATAGGAAAATGTAAGATCTGTAACCTGAATCTGTGACATGATATCATCCTCCTTTACGGCACACACGCAGAAAGCTGCATACCTCCGGACCGCTGCCATAAAAAGAAGCCATGAAAAGCTCCTCTTTTCATGGCCGCTGCCTGTTCTTCATCAAATATAGAAAAAAGAATGTCGCTTCCTGCAATGCGTACACACAGAATCTGCCTCTCGCATCTTCCGTGTACTTATCTGTTTCATTGTCTTAAAATTTGCAGGAAGTATCGATCATCCTTTCACCTCATTTCTGTAACTTTGCGCTTTTAGTATACTGTCCGAGATGTCTTCTGTCAAGTCTTATCCTGATCATTGCAAAAGATTACCAAAATCCCGCACATCAGGATCATGTGGAAGGTCTTTATCCAGATTGTCACGAAAGACCGTGATATTAATCACGCCGCCAAGCAAAATCATATACATGCAGAAATACAGCCAAAGCATAACTAAAATAATCGTTGTCAGGCTACCGTACATGGTCGAAAACCCTTCAAAAATATCCAGATAGACGGAAAAAATCAGGGAAATCACCTGCCATCCGACAGCACTGAATACCGATCCCGGAATCTGATGTTTCCACTTCGTCTTGATCTTCACATCCGGAAGAAACCGATACAACAACATACAGAACAACATCATCACTCCGATTGTCAGGGTCGTCCGGATTCGGATCAAAAACTCCACCGCTTTTTCCAGAACCGGTACATTCATCTCTACAAACACACTGATTTTATTCCCGAATACCGCCAGCAGCAGGCAGGAGATAATCACCAGAAGAAAGAGCACCGTATAAACGGAAGCTCTGAGACGCAGATAAAAATAATTCCTGGTCTCCTTGCTCTGGTAAATACAGTTAAGCCCTGATGTTATGGCAAGTACACCCCGTCCCGCAGACCACAGCGCCACCAGGATCGTCACAGGGATCATCGCCTTAGACTGGCTGTAAACCTCATTGATGATGGAAATCAGAAACGGCGTGACTGTTTTTGGAAAAACTTCTGTCACCGCTTTCATCACATCTGTCCTGGTTACCGGCGTGTACTGTACCATCGTCAGAAGCAGTAAAATAATCGGAATCAGTGACAGCACAAAGAAAAAAGCGGACTGAGACGCATATGCGCCCACATGATTTAGCACAGCCCGGTCTAAAATTTTCTTTATCCATCTCCACTGTTTTCTGATCATAACGTTCCTCATTCCAGTTCATTTCCAGTTATCATACCATCAATTCGCAGCAATTTCCACTCCATTGTAAAACATTTTTAATATCGCTTTATAATCTTTCCCTCTTTTCGCCATTTCATTCGCCCCATTCTGACTCATTCCGATCCCATGTCCATAACCTCCTCCTTCAAGATGAAAGGAGGCCCCGTTCTTCTCAATCGTAAAAAAAGCACTTGGCAAAAGTGCGGCGGATGCCGCCACAGAGCCGTCCTGCTTTTTAATCTCGTATCCGCTTCCCCCAAGAGCGGACCGAATCTTATTTTCCGTCTGAATGGTGGCGGTTCCTTTGTCTCCGGTGACTTTCATCTCCAACGCCACTTCGCCCTCTCCCCGTCTGGTGATCTCGATTTGAGAGATAGTTCCCACATCCTGTCCGGTATTCAGTCCAAAGAGATTGGAAAGCGTATCCACCGGGATATCACAGTTCCAGGAAAACCACGGCAGGTCCTGTTCATAACAGACCCCTTCTTCCTCCACTTTTACAGCTTTTAAATAAGAGTTGGCATCGGACACCTTCGTCCCCCAAGCCTCCACATTCGTTGTCCTGCCGCATGACGTGGAGAAATAGTACGCCTTGACAACTTTGCCCTGGTAGAGAAGTTTCTCCCCGCGCGTTGCATCCACCGCCGCGATGGTTTTCTCCTGTTCCTTCGAATTCCCATAGACCTGATAAGCGGTACTGTCATCTACATTAGCCCTGTACTCTGGATAAGCCTGCCCCTCCATATGACAGTAAGCATAGCTCCTTGCACAGACTGCCTGGGCTTTTAACGCCTCTTCTTCATAGGAAGCTGGCATCTCGCTCGGCACCACGGCATAGAGATACGATTCCAACGGCAGTTCGTTGATTACCGCAATTCCCTGCGCCGTCTGATAGAGCTCCAGCTCTCCCCGGTAAGACGGAATTCCAGAGCCCCGCTTCAGACTGGAAATTGTGATCTTTTCCCCCTCCTTTTTCGGACGGACCCGGATCGTCCCACCCTGAAAGAGCGTATCGTCCGGAGCAATCGTCACAGACTCACCTTCCTTTGTCTCCCGCTTTTCCTTTGTCCCCTCCAAAGTGAGTCCTCCTGCCGCCGAAAGCGAAACATTGGGATGTACCTCTCCAGCATAACCGTTCGTCCGAAGGAGCACCCGGATCACAGTCTTGTCCGCCTTCCCATCTGTTTCCTTCTCTTTCTGGTTTTCTTTCTCCTTTTCCCCGGGCTGTTCCCCGGACTTCTTCTCTTGACTGCTCTCGGCCAGTTCTGTCTTCTCGTCCCGGCTTTCTCCTCCTGTTATCATATGTACGAGCCCCACGCATAAAAAAAGGCTCAAGATAATACCGCCGAAATAATACAGAAATTTCCCATCCCAACGCTTTTTCATCTTCCGCACCTTGTCCGATCACATTTATCTTAATGTATGTCTCTGCTGATTTTTATATGTATCTTTCTGTCCTTTACCCGGACAGAACGTAAAAAGCAGCCGTAAAACGACTGCTCTTTCTCTTTGATGTGTATCCCCCCAAAATGCCGGCTCCTGTATTTTGACTCCTAGCAGTCCGCTAGGTGGGCAACCGCATCTGCTTTTCTGTCTTCCACTGATTAGATGAGGCCTGACATATTACAGAGATAATAGGAATCCCGTTTAAAGTATTGTAGGTTCAAAATTACAAGAGTTATCGTACATTTCAGGTTAGATTTATTATACCGTATCCGCCTTCATCTTTCAATATTTATTTAGAATCCTTTCCCAAAGAGGAACAGAAATTTCTGGAAAAGTCCTTTTTTCTCCAGAATCTTCACCCGCACCTGGCGGCAGAGTATTTTCAATTCTCTATACGCAGTCTTTTCGGTCCTCCCTTTCCCAAACGCTGTCTTCAGCACCTGACGGATTACCGGTTCCGTTTGGCTTCGTTCAATCTGGTACTTCGTTTCTAAAACTGTACAGAATGCTTCCTGTTCTTCCGGAAGCGCTTTATTACCGTCAAATTCCAGCATCCCATAGAGAATCCGGTACATACGCAGATACTTTTCCTCCTTTGTGCGAGACGTGCGGATCTTTTTCCACTGTCTGCCATAAGCGAAGAACAGCCCTGACGCCATCACGAACGCCGACACAGGAACTACCCAGAGGAAGACCGGTATCGCCCCTTCTTTTCCAGAGCTTCCCCTGACGCCCTCCTTCCCGGACCTGGCGTCATTTTCCGGCTGCTTTGGCTCATCTGAAACTTCCGGTATATTTTGCTGTCTGTCAGGTTCCGGGGATGAATCGGTCTGCGGATCCTGGACCTGCACATCTTCTCCTTCCGGATCCTTATCCAGGATGATCTTCTCCAGTCCCTCTAACTGATTCTCATAATATCCCGGCGTCATCTCTGCCGGAAACCATCCGAATCCGGGCAGATAAATTTCTGCCCAGGCGTGAGCGGCATGATCCGTAATCTCTGCCTTGTATGTTCCATCCTCCGTCTCGTGAAAATCCGACGGTCTTGCAACATATCCAGACACAAACCTGGCCGGAATTCCATTCATCCGCAGAAACATTACGCCTGCGGAAGCAAAGTGTACGCAGTACCCCTCTCTGCTTTCATCCAGGAAATACATAATGAAGTCCTCGCCCGCAGGTGTCCGCCCCGGACTTTTTGTATAACTGGCTCTCACATCCAGATAACTTGCCATAGCCTGGACCGTCCCCCGAACCGTACGCCCGCTTAATGCAGTCGCAGTACTCTCCCATTTTGCGCGAAGCTCTTCTGGCACTTCCAGGTACCTGTCATATACAAACTCCTCATATTCCTGCGCTGCATCGGATGGCTCATATGCAATCCCCGAGATATTCTTTTCCATCGCTCCCACGTCACCGGCAAGGATCGCTTCCACCGTGTAAGTACGTCCCTGGCCTTTACTGAAGGTGTCGCCATACATCTGCTCTGTCTGATCGTGTTTATATGGAAGATACCCGTATTTTCGACTGGCTCCTCTTCTTATAATCTCCGCCTTCACAGGCAAAAAGTCAAGTCTGTCCCGGTTAGCGTATGCCGTTTCATACTCCCTTTCCCGAACCGTCTTGATTTCCCGTTCGGAAAGGGAGCCGGTATCCCCGGATTTTACCCAGCTATTCTTGCGGTAGTCCGTTCCGATATATCCCTGGAAATAAACGGTACTCTCCGGGCACCCGGAAAGCGTGACCTCAAGCTGGACTTCCCCGCTTTCTTTCATCTCATCGACCGTCCCCATTCTCCCATCTGTTACACCGCCGATGGCCGTCCGGGTAAAAAAATCGGCAATCCGACCCTGCCAGACAATCGGATTAGAAAAGAATGACTCCATCTCCCCCTTCGGTATCACAGCCCCAATCAAAAGTGCGGATGCCGCTGCCAACATAAGGGGCCTTCCGGCACTATCCGGGCTTGCCAGAAGCAGGCACAGTACCGCGCATCCAAAGAACGCCGCACCTTTCATCTGGATTGTCAGACCGTGAAGAAATGGAAAGGAAAACGCCGCCGCATACAGAATCATCGTGATGATCCGCAGTTTCCGGACAGAGCCAGCCAGCATACAGACTGTCAGAAAGATTCCACAAATTCCAAGCAGTCCCCATGTCAGAGCCTCCCCTTCCAGGGAAATCTGAATCCTGCTTTCCTCTCCTTTCATATATGCTAGGACTGCCCAAACAGATCGTTCAAGCATTTCCTTGCCATCCCCGGCCGCCTCGCTTTTCACAAGAAAAAAGCAGATTACCGGGAAGATTCCCACAAGCCTCCCTACTACAGAATCGTTTTCCAGCCAGACATATGGTAGCCAGAAAACTCCAAAAGACACAATCCCTGCCGCAAGCACCGGCATGAGAAAGACATCCCCAAACACCGGCACAAAGGCAAAGATCAGTCCCGATCCTGCCAACGATGCTGATAACAGAAGCCAGAAGCGTTCCCCTCTATTCTTACCCATCGTTTTTGTGTCCATACTCCCTCATCACCTTATATTTCCAATACCGTGCCGCTTAGTTCCTGTACAAACGTGTTCTCGTGAAACCACAGCGTATCCTCCTCTCCACAACGGATGGAGAGATCCCCGCTGATTCTCACTGCTTTCCGGTAAGGTTCAAAAAATTCGTACCGATACATCGCCTCATCCAGCACATCCAGATCAGATACCCGCGTCGAGGAAAGCGCTAAAAGCCAGTCATAAAACGTCTCTTCATCCTTTACAAGAAATCTGCGGAAAATCTGGCTTTCCCGCTCTTTCCACACTGCATAGAATCGACAGGATTCCTCCACAAGGGCATGTCCGACTGATGCCGCCAGATTCAGAAAAACCGTATTCTTTGCGGGAAACCTGTCTTCCTCTTTCCGGGAAAGCAGCACCACCACCGCCGCCCCAAGCGGAAAGCTGAATTCCTTTAAGTAAAGCTCCTCCGTACGGGCACTCAGTTTCCAGTGGATCTGTGCGATTCTGTCCCCGGGCTTGTACTCATGGACGTCAAATACCTCCGATGCATCGTCCCCTCCCCGGTCTTTTGCATACTCCTCCCCCTCCGTTACGAAGAGACGGACGGCCTTACTGATCTCGGCAAATACCGGATAGGCCTTCGGCACGACATGAATCTCCACCGGCTCAGAGACAAAGCGACGAATCCGGATATAGAACATCCCGGAAGCATCCCTTGTCACCGCTTTTTTGATTTCCCACACCTGCTTCCCGCAGACCGTGGCATGATACGGGAAAATCAACGTCTGTCGCCCGCCTTTTTTCAGATCCCGCACAACCTTCCTGTTCTTTCCCATCCAGAGCCACAAAACCGGAATCCGAAACGCTCCGCAATTTTCCACCACAAAGGGGATATGCAAAGTCTCCCCCTCTTCTGCCATCTGTAAATCTCCCTGAGGACGAATCTTGATACGAACGCTCATCAACTTGGCTTCCAGATAAAGTACTGCCGGAAATACCAGTTCCACCACAAGAATCGTTCTGCCTTCCGGCCAGTCATAGACAAGATTCAGATAACATGTGGCGAGCAGTGCCGCCAGGTACAACCATTTTTTCATTCTATTCTCCCTTTTCCTGCCTTCGGCTTTTTCGTCCCTGTCAGGATTTCCTCAATCACCTGGGTCGAATCCATTCTGGCCGCCCGCGCCTTGGCGCTCAAAAACAGTCGGTGCACCGTCACATCCGGGAAGACACTCTCCACATCATGTGGGATGCAAAACGTTCTTCCCTCCAGATAGGCATAAGCCTTTGCTGCTTTAGCAAGAGCAATCGTCCCTCTTGGGCTGACGCCAAGCCGTACCATCTGGTGATTTCTGGTCGCCTCCACAAGATTTCCAATATATTGGTAGACTGCATCGTGAATATAAACCTCCTCCACCTCTTTTTGCATTGCAAGCAGAAGGTCCTTGTCCATGACAGAGCGGACCGCATCCGCCGGACTACCTTTCTGATTTCCCTTAACGATCTCGATCTCTGACTGAATATCCGGATATCCCATGGAGATACAGATCATAAACCGATCAAGCTGGGACTCAGGAAGCATCTGAGTTCCCGCAGAGCCGAACGGATTCTCCGTAGCAATCACAATAAACGGCTCCGGAACCTCGTACGTCCTCTGATCTACCGTCACCTGCCGTTCCTCCATGACTTCCAGAAGCGCCGACTGGGTCTTCGGAGACGTCCGGTTGATCTCGTCCGCCAGAAGCAGGTTACACATTGCAGCTCCCGGCTGATAGACAAACTGCTGCGTCTTCTTGTCATAGAGGGAAAAACCGACAATATCCGCGGGAAGCACATCCGGGGTAAACTGGACACGGTGCCGCAAAAGTCCCATACTTTTTGAAAACGCCACTGCCATGGTCGTCTTGCCAACGCCCGGAATATCCTCGATCAGGATATGACCTCCAGCTAAAATCGCAGCCATCGCCTTTTTTATACAATCCTGTTTTCCAATGACCGCCTTTTTCACTTCCTCTATCACCGAGGCGGCAACCATCATTCCATATGTTTTTTCCATAGCCTGTCCCCTTTTCTTTTTTCTTATTGTATCATATCAAGATAAGAAGAACACTCTATATAAAAAATTTAACTTGTTCCGGCCAGATCGAATCTCTTGTCATCATCTCAGTCCTAAAATTTCCCGCACTGTCTGCTCCATCTGCGCACCGTCACATTCTCTCGTATGACAGATTTTCGCATGCCGGATCTCCTCCACAGCCAATGGGATCTCTGTCCCCGAAATACGGCTCAGTTCATCGGCAAGATCGATCTCCTCCTGTTGCTCATATGCACCCGGATGAATCGCATCCAGCACGCTTTTTGCGAACTTGTACGGACTCGCCGTTGATGCGATGACCGTCTTCGTCTGATCGCCGCAATCTTTTTTATATGCATCGTACACCGCCGCCGCAACCGCCGTATGTGTATCCATCACATACCCGGTATTTTCAAAGGTGTCCCTGATCGCCTGTTTCATCTCTTGTGCGGAAGCATAGCCGGCTGCAAAATCCGAAAGCTTTGCCTTCATCTCTTCCGTGATGCCGTAGCTCCCTTTCGTTCTAAGCTCCTCCATCAACTCACAGTTCTTATCGGCGTTTCTTCCGGAAATCAGATAGATCAGACGCTCCAGGTTACTGGAAATCAGGATATCCATAGATGGGGATTCCGTCAGGACAAACTCACGATTCCTGTCATAGGTACCTGTACAGAAGAAATCAAAAAGCACCTTATTTTCGTTGGAGGCGCAGATCAGTTTTGCAATCGGAATCCCCATTTCCTTTGCAAAGTAAGCTGCCAAAATATTTCCAAAATTTCCTGTCGGTACGACTACATTGACCGGATCGCCTTCCTGGATTTCTCCATTTTTCAGGAGACCACCATAAGCGTAAACATAGTAAACAATCTGCGGCACCAGACGACCGATATTGATAGAATTGGCGGAAGAGAACCGAAATCCCGCTTCACGTAGCTCTTCTCTGAGCTTCGGATCCTCAAACATCCGCTTTACTCCGCTTTGTGCCTCGTCAAAATTACCGTGAATGGCGACAACCGCTGTATTCTTTCCTTTCTGTGTCACCATTTGAAGCCTTTGCACCTCGCTGACTCCACCTTTCGGATAAAAGACGATGATTCTCGTCCCTTCCACATCCGCAAAACCCGAAAGCGCTGCTTTTCCGGTATCTCCGGAGGTGGCGGTCAAAATCACAATCTCGTCCGTGACCCCTTGCTTTTTCGCCGCCGTCGTCATCAGATGCGGCAAAATGGAAAGTGCCATATCCTTAAAGGCAATAGTCGGGCCATGGAACAGCTCCAAATAGTATGTGCCGTCCACATTTGCAAGCGGAGCGATGGCTTCCGTATCAAATTTTTCATCGTATGCCAAACGAATACAGCTCTTTAGCTCTTCCTCCTTAAAATCAGTGAGAAACTGCTTCATCACCATATAGGCAGTCTCCTGATAGTCCATCCCGGCAATCTCCGAAAGAGACACGTTCAGCACCGGAATCCTCTCTGGCACAAACAGTCCACCTTCGTCGGAAAGTCCCTGCAAGATCGCCTCTGAGGCGGTCAGCATGACATTTTCGTTTCTCGTGCTCCTATAAAATAACTCCATGGCCTTTCCTCCTTATCTGGCTTCTCAATCTTACTGCAATGATCCCACAAACCGTGGAAACATTCTATTCATTGTCCAAAAGGGCGGCACGCTTTGGGAATATGGTGCCGCCCTTTTGATTTCGTCTGCCGGATACCAAAATCCAGCTAGCCCTTTAATTTCTGATTCGTGTAGTTGACAAGTCCGCCTGCCGCAATGATCTTCTGCATAAATTCCGGGAACGGCTGTCCCTGATACTCCGTCCCTTTCGTACGGTCATAAATCTTGCCGCTGTTAAAATCGATTTCGACCTCGTCGCCTGCTTCGATCTCCTCAGCCGCCTCCTTACACTCAATGATCGGAAGTCCGATATTGATAGCATTGCGGAAAAAGATTCTTGCGAACGTTTCTGCAATAATGCAGCTCACGCCTGCTGTTTTCAAGCAGAGCGGCGCATGTTCTCTGGAAGAACCGCAGCCGAAATTTTTTCTTGCGACAATCATGTCTCCAGGCTGTACTTTCCCGACAAACTCAGGATCAATATCTGCCATGGCATGGGAAGCCAGCTCCTGCGGGTCAAAAGAATTCAGATATCTTGCCGGAATAATCACATCCGTATCAACGTTATCTCCATACTTAAATACATGTCCTCTTGCTTCCATGATCTATTCACCTGCTTTCTCTGGATTTGCGATATAGCCTTTGATGGCACTTGCGGCCGCCGTCTCCGGAGAAGCAAGATAGATCAAAGAGTCTACATGTCCCATACGCCCGACGAAATTCCGGTTCGTGGTGGAAACACACTTCTCGCCCGCCGCCAAAACGCCCATATGGCCACCCATACACGGTCCGCAGCTTGGTGTGGAGAACGCACATCCGGCGTCCACGAATATCTCCGCAATGCCTTCTTTTAAACATTCCTTGTAGATTGCCTGAGTACCCGGAATGACGATCACACGCACATCCGGATGAACCTTATGTCCTTTCAGGATCTTAGCCGCTCTTCTCATATCCTCCATTCTTCCGTTTGTACAAGACCCAATGACGACCTGATCGATCTTGATCGACTCCATCGCCTCTATCTCATCGATGGTATGTGCATTTCCCGGAAGATGAGGAAAAGCAACTGTTGGTCTTACTTCAGAAAGGTCGATCTCGATGATCTCGTCGTATGCCGCGTCCGCATCCGGTGTATAGATCGTATATGGTTTCTCAGAATGTTCTTTCATGTATGCTTCGGCTTTCTCATCTACAAGAAAAATCCCGTTCTTTGCCCCTGCCTCAATCGCCATGTTAGCCATGGTGAAACGATCATCCATAGAAAGCTCAGAAAGTCCATCTCCGACAAACTCCATGGACTTATATAATGCTCCGTCCACTCCGATTTTTCCGATGATGTGGAGAATGATATCTTTTCCGCTCACATACTTTCCCGGCTTTCCTGTGAGGACAAACTGGATTGCTGACGGCACCTTAAACCAGAGCTCTCCGGTTGCCATCCCTGTGGCGATATCCGTCGTACCGACTCCTGTGGAAAATGCGCCAAGAGCGCCATATGTACATGTATGGGAGTCTGCTCCGATAATACACTCTCCTGCTACAGTGATCCCTTTCTCCGGAAGAAGTGCATGTTCAATTCCCATCTGTCCGATCTCGTAATAATGAGTCAGTCCCTGATCTTTTGCGAATTCCCGGATTGATTTGGAATTCTCCGCCGATTTGATATCCTTGTTCGGTGTAAAATGATCCGGTACCAGTACAACTTTATTCTTATCAAATACCTTATCCGCCATCTGCCGAAATACCGGCACCGCCATCGGACCGGTAATATCGTTTGCCATTACAACGTCCAGCTTTGCCTCGACAAGCTGGCCTGCTGTTACTGCGTCTAATCCCGCATGTGCCGCAAGGATCTTCTGCGTCATTGTCATTCCCATGCCTTTTGCTCCTCCTGTTATTCTGGCTTACGCCTTTCTTCATATTTTATCATACTTCCGTATAGATGTGCAAGAAAAATCAGAGTGCAATCTGTTTTTTCGGCAGTCCAATCATCCGGAATCGCATTTCATATTTACGCTTTTTCAGATTTATTATATAATGGATATTGCATGAAAAATTTGTCGTTTAAAGGAGAATGAGCATGACGTTAAAAATGGGAACCAACCAGCACACCTACATCGTCCGCTCCATTCAACTGGAGCTTTCGCTCGAACGCAGGCTCGAAGCCCTCGGCCTTACCGAGGGTGCTCCGATTACCATTTTAAATAATGATAAAAAGGGAGCCATGACTGTTCGGTTCCGTGGGACCCGATTTGCCCTCGGGAGACGGATTGCTGACCATATTGAAGTGGAGGAGGCCAAGTAATGGGTGAGGTAATTAATGTAGGGTTCATCGGGAATCCAAACTGTGGAAAGACAACCCTGTTCAACGCCTATACCGGTGCCAATCTGAAAGTGGCAAACTGGCCGGGTGTGACAGTGGAAAAAAAAGAGGGCATGACAGAATACGAGGGCGATCGTTTCAAGCTGATCGATCTCCCCGGTATTTACAGTCTGACCTCCTACACAATGGAAGAGACTGTTTCCAGAGAGTGTATTATGAGTGATGACGTAGATGTGATTGTGGACGTTGTAGACGCTTCCTCTCTGGAGCGCAATCTTTATCTTACACTCCAGTTAATCGAGCTTGGGAAACCAGTCGTACTGGCTCTCAATATGATGGATATCGTAGAAGAGCGAGGAATGGAAATCGACCTGCACCGTCTCCCTGAGATGCTTGGCATCCCGGCAATCCCAGTATCCGCAAGGAAACGGACCGGACTTTCTATCCTGATGCATGCAGTCAAGCATCACGAAGGTCTTATCACCCAGGATCCGCTGATCCATCATCATCAGGAGAAGGAGGAACACTCCTCCCACCGTCACAATCACCATGCAGAGTACGCAATGGTGTACAGTGATGAGATTGAGGACAAGATTGACATTCTCATCGACCGTCTGTCGGCGCAGGATCCTGGTCTCACCAACAAACGTTGGCACGCTATCAAACTTCTGGAGCATGACCCTGTCGTGATGGAACGCCACCCGGTACAGCTTGCGGATGTGGCGGCAGAAAGTATGGAAAAAGAAATCATTAACCAGAAATATGATTTTATCGAGGAGATCATTCAGGAGGTACTCGTCAATAAAAGCCAGAAAGCAGAGCGGACCGAGCGGGTAGACCGCATTATGACGAGCCGTTTCCTCGGCCTTCCGATCTTCCTCTTCATTATGGCTTTTGTATTTTTTATAACTTTTACAGTGGGTGACTGGATGAAGGGATACTTTGAGCTTGGTCTTGTCTGGTTCTCGGATCTGGTGTCAAACGGCCTGGAAGCTCTCCATGCGAACCCGCTGATCCGCTCCTTGATCGTGGACGGTATTATTTCCGGGGTCGGAGGCATCCTGACTTTCCTTCCGAATATTTTTATCCTCTTTCTGGCGCTGGCCTTTCTGGAGGACAGCGGATATATGTCACGTGTAGCCTATATCATGGATGATCTGATGAGCCATCTTGGACTTTCCGGACGTGCTTTCATCCCGCTCCTTCTTGGTTTTGGCTGCTCTGTTCCTGCTGTCATGGCATCACGGGCTCTGGAGCACCGTAAGGACCGCTTAAAAACGATTCTCGTCACCCCGTTTATGTCATGTAGTGCGAGACTTCCGATCTACGTCCTGTTTTCTTCCATGTTTTTCGGAAAATACAGGATGCTGGTCTGTTACTCCATGTATCTGCTGGGTATTGTAATCGCCATCGCGGCAGCCTTTATCGTCTCCCGGTTCGATGGCAGTAAGGCAGAACATGCCCTGCTCATTGAACTTCCGGAGTACAAAACACCAAACGCACACACGATTGCCATCTATGTGTGGGAAAAAGTGAAAGATTATCTCTCCAAAGCAGGTACGGTCATCTTCATCGCCTCCATCATTATGTGGGGTGTGATGAATCTCGGCCCGCATGGATTTGTATCGGATATTTCCGAGAGCTTTGGCTCCATCATCGGAAAGGCTCTCGTTCCGGTTCTTGCTCCGGCAGGGCTTGGCTACTGGCAGATTGCCGTGGCGCTCATCTCCGGTATCGCCGCCAAAGAGGTGGTGGTCTCAAGCTGCAGTGTCCTCTTTGGCATTGCCAATATCACGACTCCGTCGGGAATGGACAGCATGGTGGCCGTCCTTGGCTCCATGGGATTCGGAGCGGCGAACGCTTATGCGCTGATGGTCTTTTGCCTCCTCTATGTTCCATGCATGGCGACGCTTGGAACGATTCACCGGGAAGTAGGAAAGACAAGCATTACTGTTGCATTTGCGTGTTTTCAGCTCGTCATTGCCTGGATTTTCGCTGTGATCTTCTATCGGATCGGAATGATGTTTTAACAAAGCCCATATAAAAAAGAATCCTGTTTAGCAGGATTCTCCTGTCCATCGGGAACATTTAAGAACTAACGAAACCGTAGCCGACTCCTCATTTTTCTGTGGACGTTCTGCTACGGTTTCTTTTTACATTAATTTCTTTCTTGTTTTCAGATAATCCCAAAATGGCGGATACCAAAGAGGGGGATCCTCAAGAAGTGATTTCCTGATAATGCTCTTCTCATGGGTAAACGTATCAAAGCTTGCTTTTCCGTGATACTTTCCCATTCCGGACTGTCCCGCTCCACCAAACAGCAAGTATGGCGTCGCGAGAGGAACGACAGTATCATTGATACATCCCCCTCCATAAGAGAACTCTCTTAAAATGAAAGACTCCCTTTTCTTGTCTTTCGTGAACAGATACAAAGCCAACGGTCTCGACTGTGCGTCGATAGCAGAGACTGCCTCTTTCAGATCGTAATACGACATAATCGGAAGAATCGGTCCGAAGATCTCTTCTTTCATCACGGCATCATCCCAGGTGACGCTATCCATCACGGTCGGCTCGATCTTCAGCGTCATACTGTCTGTCCGCCCTCCGTAAATAACCTTCCGCTCGTCCATCAGCCCACAGATCCGTTTGAAATGTCTCTGGTTAATGATGGAAGAATACTCCTCATTATCAAGCGGAGCAAATCCATACATCTTCTGGATCTGCTTTTCGATGTAGTGGATCAGCTTTTTCTTGACACTGTGCTGTACAAGGACATAATCCGGTGCCACGCAGGTCTGTCCCGCATTTAAAAACTTACCCCAGACAATCCTTCTGGCCGCAGTCTTCAAATCCGCAGTCTCATCCACAATACACGGACTTTTTCCGCCAAGCTCGAGAATGACCGGTGTGAGATGTCTGGCTGCTTTTTCCATCACGGACTTGCCGGCTTTCGGACTTCCCGTAAAGAAAACATAATCAAATTTTTCACTCAGAAGCGCCTCGTTTTCTTCCCGTCCCCCTGTCACTACCGTCACATAGCCGGATGGGAATACTTCCCGGATCATCTCCTGAATCATAGCCGATGTATGTACTGAATAGGAAGACGGCTTCAGCACCGCACAGTTCCCGGCGCTGATTGCCCCGATCAGCGGGGCCACGGTAAGCTGGAAAGGATAATTCCAAGGAGCCATAATCAATACGACACCATAAGGCTCTCTGTAAATAAATGAGAAAGATGGAAACTGCGTTGCCGGAGTTTTGACTCTTTTAGGCTTTGCCCAAAACGTCAGATGCTTCATGTTAAAACGGATCTCCTCTTTTACCATTCCGATCTCAGTCATATATCCTTCCGTACTGGATTTCCCAAGATCCTGACTCAGCGCTCTCAGAATTCTGTCCTCGTTTTCCTCCATCCATTTCAGAAGTTTTCTAAGGTAAAATATCCGAAATCCTGGTTTCTTTGTCTTCCCCATCTTAAAAAACTCTTTCTGCCGCCTTACTAATCTTTCGTACTCCATTCCTTCTCCTTTCCAACTAGTCTTTTAACTTCTGCATCTTTTCCTTTTTAGCTTCCCGGAGGTACGGGATCTCGATCGGATCGATCGGATCCACCGGACTTTCTACTTTCATCTTTTTCTGCCGGCTCCGGCGCTTTAAGAGCTCTCCGCCCTTATTGTAAAACCAGAAGCTGTAGGCAAGAAGCTTATTGGCCTTTCCGATCTTGTCTTTTACAGTCTTGTCATAGAATCTTCCTCCGGCTTTTACAATCTGATTCTTACGGATCAGATTAATGAGTTCTGTCTCGCAGGCTGCTGTTCCTGAAAACTCTGTATAAGCCGTACTCACACACTCGATCTTATGTGCGTCACTCCCTCCGATTCCTGGCTTATGGTATTTTTTCGCAAGTTTTGCCGCACCCTCGTTGCTCTCCTCCGATTCACACGCATTAAATACTTCGATAAAATCAAATCGCTTGATCAGCTCCGGGGATTTATAGAAACGCTTTGTATTGGTAAAGCTTAAATATTTCTCACCGCATGGATGAGCAGGCCCAAGCACACCCCCGTTTTTGTGTACAAGATCAATCAACATCGCAAGCGGAAGTCCCCTCATTTCCAGGAGACGCATCTTGCGCCCCTCCGGCATGATAACAAGAAAATGTCCCGCATCTCTCGTATCGTACTCGATCCCTTTAAACACGATAAAGTCCTGGTATTTCTTCCCTTTCAGTTCGTTCTTCCAATACCGATAACCATTGTACGTGTCGTGGTCTGTTACAACCATCCCGTCATATCCATGATCAATCAGCTTATCAATATACTCTTCCAGTCCTACTTTGCTGTCAATAGACCCCTCTTTTACATGACAATGCATGTCCAGCTTCATATACAAGCCCCCTTTTGCTTCCAGGCTTATTATACCCTTTTTTTCAAAATACCAACAAGCTCATCGGCATTTTTTCATTTGCGTATTCTGTTTTCTCTCTTTCTTCTAGTTGTCCGACTCTTCCTGTTCATCGGAATCCAAAACGTTTCTCGCCATCTCAATTTCAGACTCCACCGATTTCTTTTCCCGAATCTCTTTTGCCTTCTTCCGCTCCAGTCTCGCGATCTTACTGGACTTCATGGCATACTGGATACAGATTCCGACAACCGCAAGTACGGCGCTTACCGCATAAAATACAATCCTGCTCTCATATGGCAGATAATGGTAAGCGACAATTCCCCCAAGTACGCCTCCGCTGATTCCCATCACCGGAATGATCAGAGGATCTCCGAATACAGCCGCGAGAATCGCAAATATGAGCGCCACGCCGCCTGCGATTCCAAGTACCAGATAACCTTCTCCGCCGCCCAGCGCAGCCACACTTACAAAAACTGCGATCAAAGAAAATACAAATGCACCAAACTTCCTAAATACCGCTTCAAATGCGGCAAGCACCAGTCCGGCCCCTGCGGATACACCGATCATCACCCAGCCTTCCAGATGCAGGAACCAGGAAGCCGTAAGGCCGGCTGTCACACCAAGCAGAAATCCCTGTATCGCAAACAGTACATATTTACACTTGGCGCCAAACAAAATCATCAGAAGCGCAATCACACCTGTCACCACAAAGGCTGCCGTTCCTCCCTTCGAAAAGATCCATGAAAAATCCATATTTTTCAGACCATCCTCAAAAAGCAGACGGCTGGTCTGATCTGCTGCTTCAAATATTCTTTCCATCTTTGTCTCTCCTTTGTATCTAATTACTCATTAGTTCTTTTTCTTCCTGCCTTTATTTTAATACAAAACTGATCTTCCCGCAACACGAAAGATGGACGCCGATGCTGCTCTTATCATCAACGTCCATCCTTAATTTGTTGGTTCTTCAGTCATTCGTTAACCTACCTTTTCTCAGATTATGTGAACTGTTCTTCTCTTTTCGGTGGTCTGTACCTCCTTTTCTGAAATCCCTTGATTTCTTTTCGTTTATCTTGTCTTGATAGTAGCACGTGCAGTTTATTTTGTCAATATATTTTTTAGTATTTTTTATTTTTTCTATATTTTATAATGCTTTGTATAAATTATCAGTCGATTTATATTCATTACCAATATAAAAAGATACCATACTGTCTCTGGGACTGTATGGTATCTCTTCCATACTTTTCTTGTATTAAAATGCAACTTTTCCGGAATCAGTTCCGTTAACCACATAATAAACTGCTGCTTCCTCCGGCTTTACATAAAGTGTGATATCTTTGATATCTCCCACTTTCTTTCCGTTTACCTTTGTCCAGTCTTTCTTGACTGCGGCAATCATCTCTTTTTCCTCTACTTCTTTTCCATAATACTGAACGAATGTCCGTACTTTGATCTCTTTTTTCGCTGGTTTCTTTGCAGTTGTCTTTTTTGCCGTTTTGACTGTCTTTTCTGTCGCTTCTTTCACCGCGTCCTTAACCGCGTCTGTCTTCTCTGCCACAACTTCTTTTACAGCTTCCGTCTTTTCCGCTACGACTTCTTTTACAGCTTCTGTCTTCTCTGCTGCTGCCTTTGCGGTCTCTGCGGCAACTGCTTCCGTCTTTGCAGCTACTTTTGCCAATGTACGTTTTCTTGCCATAATAAATCCTCCTAATGAAAACTGTGACCTGTTGTCATTCTATTTTGTCTTACCTCGCTAGCTGTCCATTATTATAGCACATTTTTTTCAAATTGCAAGGAAAGCGGCTTTTTATTCATCGACATTGAATTTATATACGGTTGTCGTCTGATAAATCTCTCCGGCTTTGCGGATCGGAGCCTCAAACTGTTCATGGTGAACCGCGTCCGGGAAGTACTGGGTCTCCAGACAGACAGCGGCGTGTTTGCCGTAGATCTTCTGTCCTTTTCCTGTCTCGTGTTCAATCCCGTTTCCTGTGTACATCTGGATTCCCGGAAGGTCAGTATACACTTCCATGGAAATGCCAGTGTCCGGAGAGCTTACTTCCGCTGCCCTGATCAGACTTCCGCTGTTTCCGAGATCCCAGTTGTGATCATATCCTCCGCCAAGCTTCAGCGGCCCGTAGTCCGCTTTGATGTCCTGCCCAATCGCTTTTTTCTTACGGAAATCCATCGGAGTACCTGTAACGTCAATGAGCCTTCCGGTCGGGATCAGCATCTCATCCGTCTCTGTAAAAGCATCCGCATGTAGACACACCTGGTGGTTTAAAACCGGATCTCCCCCCTCCCCGTTCAGATTAAAATAGCTGTGGTTTGTCAGATTCAGTATCGTATCCTCCGATGGGATTCCCCGGTAGGAAATCCTCACTTCATTCTCGTCCGTCAAAGTATAGGAAACCTCGATTCTTACATCCCCCGGATATCCCTGATCTCCGTCCGGGCTAAACAGAGCGAACGTAATGCTCTTCGTATCTGACTGCTTCACTTCCCAAAGTCTCTTGTTATAGAAATCATAGCCGCTATGCAGGTTATTTCCATTTTCATTTGCGTCAAGCGTATACTTCTTTCCACCAAGTTCAAAAGCAGCTCCTCTAATCCGGTTCGCATTTCTTCCCACGGTTGCGCCAAGAAAAATTGCCCCGTTTTCATACCCTTCCACATCGTCATATCCAAGGACTACATCCCTCTTTTCTCCGGTTCGGTCTTTCACTTTCAGACTGACAAGTGAAGCACCGTAATCTGTAAGCTTTAGTTCCATTCCTGCCGCGTTTTCCATCGTATAGAGACTGGCCTGTTCTCCTTTGGCAGTTTGTCCGAAATTTTCTTTTTTCATATCATCACCCAATGCCCTCCCGGGGCTTCCTTTCTCTGCATATTTCTGTTCTCTATTTTACACCTAAATTCCCCGCATGAAAAGAAGCATTACAAAGGGTGTCCGAATCGTTACGATTTTCTTTGTAATGCTTCTGGATGGTTTCTGATTTCTTCTCTTTCTTATTTCCGATAGGCAACGGAATTCCATCTGAGCTCATTTTTCAGTGTGCGGATATCTGTATCCTTGTCAATGTAAACCGCTTCAATACCCATAGCGTCAGCCCAGTCCCCCATCTGCTCTGCTGTGATGTCGTAGGAAAAGGCGGTGTGATGTGCGCCTCCGCAGAGAATCCATGCTTCCGCTCCGGTCTGAAGATTTGGCTCCGGCGTCCAGAATGCAGTCGCAACCGGAAGTTTCGGCATCTGCTTTTCTGTCTTTTTGCAGTTGACACTGTTGATAATCAGACGGAACCGGTTGCCCAGATCAATCAGTGAAGTTGCAATCGCCGGACCTTCCTTTGCCGTAAAAACAAGGCGCGCCGGATCTTCTCTGTCTCCCATGCTAAGGGGCTGTACTTTCATGCTGATCGGACCGTCTGAAATAGTCGGACAGACTTCCAGCATATGAGCCTGCAAAATACCCTCTTTGCCCGGAACAAGATTGTATGTATAGTCTTCCATAAAAGAAGTACCCTTTGCATCCTTCATTCCCTCTGTCATAATCTTCATAATCCGGAGCATCGCAGCCGTCTTCCAGTCTCCTTCCGCTCCGAAACCATATCCTTTTTCCATGAGTCTTTGGATTGCAAGACCAGGGAGCTGTTTCAGGCTGCCCAAATCGCCGAAGTGTGTAACAATGGCCTGGTAATTTTTCTCCTCCAAAAACCGTTCAAAACCAATCTCCATCCGCGCCTGTACTGCCACATGCCTTTTAAATTCTTCAGGATCTCTCCCTTCCAGAAGAATATCATATTTATCATAGTATTCGTCAACAAGAGCATTGACTTCTCCCTCTTTGACGTCTTCTACTGCTTGGGCAATCTCATTGACCGGATAAGCGTCTACTTCCCATCCGAACCTGATCTGTGCTTCCACCTTGTCGCCGTCTGTAACGGCCACATTTCTCATATTATCCGCCACTCTCATAACGCGGACATGACTGCTCTCAATGACGCCCACTGCCGTACGCATCCAGGATGCGATCTTTTCCTGTACCTTCTGATCAGACCAATGTCCCACCACGATTTTTCTCTCAATTCCCATCCTCGTGAAGATATGCCCGAATTCACGGCCACCGTGTGCAGACTGATTCTCGTTCATAAAGTCCATATCAATGGTGTCGTATGGTATTTCCTGATTAAACTGAGTGTGCAGGTGCAGCAATGGTTTTCTGTACTCCTGCAGTCCGAGAATCCAGGATTTTGCCGGAGAAAACGTATGCATCCAGGTAATGACGCCGGCGCAGGTCTCATCTGTATTAGCCTCATTGAACGTCCGGCGGATCAGCTCATTTGTGATCAATGTCGGTTTCCAGATAATCTCATACGGAAGTACACCGGATGAATTCAGCGCCTCCACAATTTTCTGTGCATGCTCTGCTACATGGGCAAGACATGCGTCTCCATAGAGATCCTGGGATCCTGTGCAGAACCAAAATTGGTACGTTTTCTGTTTTAACATTTGTTTGTCCTCCTGCTTTTTATTCATTTCTTTTTACTTTCTTTTTTCCCGGCTGCGGCTGGTTCCTGCCGCTTACGTCAAATATGATTGATGACCTTGACCGAACTTCGCATGATCAGCTCTGGCTCAAGCTCTACTGTCTCGATCTCCGTAAATCCCCGAATCCGTCCTATCATCATCTCAGCGGCGATTCTCCCCAGATCTCGCACCGGATTTCTGGCAGAAGTAAACGGTATTTCGCAGAATCGTGACAAATCCGAATCATCAATTCCTATAATAGAGAGATCCTCCGGGATCCGGATTCCCTGATCCATACAGATTCCAACCATCTTGTTGGCTACCTCGTCATTGTAACAGACACAGGCTGTGCAGCCCTTGATTCGTTTCAAGACCCGGCCGCAATCATCCCGCATCTCTTCAATCTCATCTGAATCGATCCAAATCACCTGTTTTCCTTTCACCTTGATATCCGCCTCCATCAACGCGTCCACATATCCCGCATAACGCTGGTGTCCCTGACCGTCATCACCTTTAAAAATCCCGGCGATATTCATATGACCACAGTCCAGAAGATGCTGCGTCACCATACGCCCCGCTTCCCGGTCATCCAGACTAATGTGAGGGATATCCAGTTCCGGATAAAAGCTATTGATAAACAGAATCGGAACGCCCATTCGTTCCAGCTCTTTATAGAGCTTCAGATTCGGGTTTGGGATTCCACTCTTTGTCGTTTCTGCAATCAGTCCGTCAATCGACTTCTCACGGATGAAATCCTTCAGGATCATCCTCTCCTTTTCGATCGCATTGTTGGATACGGCAATCTGAAGAAGAAATCCTTCGTCTGAAAGCACCCTCCCGATTTCCTTCACAATCAAAGGGAAAATATAGACGTCCGCATACGTTGTCATCACCGCAATCCGCATCGAACGTTTCCGCTGCCGTTTCCCGATCTCAATATACGTTCCGCTGCCACGCACACTCCGTGTAATCTGCTCTTCCTCCAGTACAGACAGTGCCTTGCGAACCGTCTGACGGCTCACATGGAACCGCTTCTTTAGCATATTCTCCGAAGGAAGTTTGTCCCCTTGCTTCAGCCGCCCTTCACGCAGCTCTCCCCGGATCCAGGCAATCACCTCTTCATACTTCTTCTGCATGTCAAAGCCTCTCTTTCATTCTGGTATCACTATACCCTATCCACATGTACAATACAAGCCGGAGAATTATCCAAATTTGTTTCAAACAATTTATATGAAATTGAAAAGTTGTATTGTAAAAATCCGAAAATTTATAGTACAGATTTTACAAAGGGGAGGGATTCCGATATATCGGAATCCCTCCCCAATACGTTATACCTATGACTCTGCCATGTCTTTTGCGCCGTGCCGTTTTCGGATGATAAGAAGAACAGCAAGCATCAGGACTATACCAATCGGCAGTGATATCCATGCGGTCTGTGTAAATCCTGCGATAATGTAGGTAACGAAGCTGACCGCTGCCGCCGTCATGGCGTACGGAAGCTGGGTAGATACGTGGTTTACATGGTTGCACTGTGCCCCTGCGGACGACATGATCGTCGTGTCGGAGATCGGGGAACAATGATCGCCGCATACCGCTCCTGCCATGCAGGCAGAAATGGAAATGATCATCAGCTCCGGATTGGAGTTCTCAAATACTGCCACGACAATCGGGATAAGGATTCCAAAGGTTCCCCAGCTTGTTCCTGTCGCAAACGCCAGGAAACATCCTACAAGGAAGATGATCGCCGGCAGCAGGTTCATCAGACCGTCTGCGGATGATGACATGGCATTTGCCACAAAATCCGCCGCTCCCAGATGATCTGTCATTGTCTTTAAGGTCCATGCAAATGTAAGAATCAGAATTGCCGGTACCATTGCCTGAAAGCCTTCCGGTACACAGTCCATACACTCTTTAAAGCTCAAAACACGTCTGGCAGAATAAAGAATCATCGTCGCCAAAAGTCCGAAAAAGCTGCCGATTGCCAGCCCTTCCGAGGCCGAACACTGGGAAAAAGCAGTAATAAAATCAGTACCGCTGAAAAATCCTCCGGTGTAAATCATACCGATGACACAGCATACTACAAGGATGAGTACCGGAATCACGAGGTCAATGACTTTTCCTTTTGTTTCTTTTATGCTTTTATTTTCCATATTGGCAAACGGACGGTCAGGCGTCGTGTACAGGTCGCCTTTGATGGCGTTCTTCTCATGGACACGCATGGAGCCGAATTCTATCTTCATCACTGTAAGTCCTACCATCATCACAATAGTCAGAAGTGCGTAAAAATTGTACGGGATCGCCTTGATAAAGATCGAAAATCCGTCTTCACCTTCCACATAGCTGGATACCGCAGCAGCCCAAGAGGAAATCGGCGCAATGATACACACCGGAGCCGCCGTCGCATCAATCAAATAGGCAAGCTTAGCTCTGGACACCTTATGGCGGTCTGTCACCGGCCTCATAACGCTTCCCACAGTCAGACAGTTGAAATAATCATCAATGAAAATCAGAACCCCAAGGGCAATCGTCGCAAGCTGTGCCCCGACTCTTGTACGGATCCTTTTTCCGGCCCACTCCCCGAAAGCAGCGGATCCCCCCGCCTTGTTCATCATGCTGACGATAACGCCTAATACGACCAGAAAAATAATGATTCCTACATTGTCCGAACTTGTCAGTACGCTGATCATTCCTTCATTTAACACGGAATTGACAGTGCCTTCAAAGTGGAAATTGGAGGCGAACAGACCTCCCACCACGATTCCGATAAAGAGGGAACTGTACACCTCTTTCGTAATTAACGCAAGGCCGATAGCCACAATCGGCGGCACCAGCGCCCAGAAGGTTGCATACATCGCAGGCTGTACCGTCTCTCCATCTGAGGCAAACACTGTCAGTGACCACATGGATACAATCATAAGCACGGCCACCAGCCCTTTTCGTATCGTTTTCTTTTGCTTCATGTTTCTCTCTCCCTTTTTTCTTTCTTTCGCTGCAGCCAATACAATCACCGGAAGTGCCAAAAGACACATTCCGGGATTGTAAGCGGTCGCCAAGGTCTCGGGCAGGCCCGGACTTTGGTTCGTCGCCAATACAAAAAGCCGTGAGTATATGCAAAACACACTCACGGCTCAGATATCTGTTCCGATTCCACGATAGCGCTCCACAATCTGTGACAGTATGCTGTATCTTCTACAACATCCCAGAAAGCAAAGTTACGTCCTCCTTCACTTCCTTCGGCGGTTTCCCCTTTCTGCTCTGCGGATGGTACGTCCGTCTGTCCAGAGCATACTGATGAATCCCGCGCCTCTATCTTCTTCCTTGAAATCAAGGCTTTTATTCAGCTTTTCTAACTATATCACACTTTCGCTGTTCTCACAAGCTCTTTTTCTCCATTTAAAACAGCTTTCAGAAGCTGATCGCCTTCGTAGCAAAGTTTCAGAGAGAAAAAGGGAACATCCTTCTGAAGCAGATCGAAAAAAATCCTGTCTCCTTCCCATAGATTCAGCCCAAATATTTCATCTTTCGGCACCCAAAGAAGCTCTCCTTCATCACATTCTTTGAGCTGTCCGGAAAAACCGTCAATCGTATACAGGCAGATATATTCCGGGTCCTGTTTATCACAGATGAATGTGAGAATCCCCCGGAACTTCATAGAGGTGACGGCAAGCCCCGTCTCTTCCTTGGCTTCCCGGATCATACATTCTTCCGGGCTTTCTCCATACTCAAACTTTCCTCCGATTCCGATCCATTTACCCTCGTTGACGTCCTGCTCTTTTTTCACTCTGTGAAGCATAAGATAGGATTCCCTCGTCTCAATATATCCAAGTGTTGTCATTTGTACTTTTGGCATGTTGATCCTTCTTTCTTTTTACAGCTAGTATAACACGCCTATTTCAAATGGTCTACTGCTGCCCGCTCGATGGCAAATCCTTCTTTATATCGCTCGATAAAAGTATCAAATCCGGCTACCTCCTTTGGATCCGCTCCCATCACAGTTCCAGTCTCACCCGCAAATACCTTTGCGGAAAGGAATTTTGGCAGACTTTCTCCCTCTTCTTTGTGTACGAGGTAAGACGCCAGAAGAGCAATCCCCCAAGCTCCTCCTTCTCCCGCAGTCTCCATCACAGACACCGGCGTGTCGATTGCTCCCGCAAGAATGCTTTGTCCTACGCCTTTTGTTTTGAAGAGTCCTCCGTGACCCAGAATCCTATCCAGCTTCACATGCTCCTGCTTCAGCATAATATCCATTCCGACTTTCAACGCCCCAAGAGAAGTATACAGGTGTACCCGCATGAAATTCGCAAGACTGAATCTGCTCTTTGGAGTCCTTACAAAAAGCGGACGGCCCTCTTCAAAATTGGTAATATGTTCCCCTGAGAAATAATTATATGCCAAAAGCCCTCCGCAGTCCTCGTCTCCTTCCAGCGCTTTCCGATACAGTGTTCCATACAGATCATTCAGATCGATCTTCATACCAAACGTTTCCCCGAATTCCCGGAACAGGGATACCCAGGCATTCAGATCGGAAGTACAGTTGTTGCAGTGTACCATTCCCACCAGATCTCCGGACGGCGTTGTCACAATGTCGATCTCCGGATAAACTTTGGAAAGCTCCTGCTCCAGCACAACCATCGCGAACACAGACGTTCCTGCCGATACATTGCCGGTTCTTGGCGCCACACTGTTCGTCGCTGCCATTCCGGTACCTGCATCTCCTTCCGGCGGGCATAGCGACGCACCTGCCTGAAGCGCTCCGGAAGGATCGAGAAGTTTTGCCCCCTCCTCTGTCAGCACACCTGCGTCTTCTCCTGCCACCAAAACCTCCGGAAGGATCTCTGCCAGCTTCCACGGATACCCCTTTCCCTCAATCTGTGCGTCAAACTGTTTCATCATCTCCTGGTTAAACTGCTTCTTTTGAATATCAATTGGAAACATGCCGGAGGCTTCTCCAACACCAAGCACCTTTCTTCCGCTTATTTTCCAGTGAATATATCCTGCAAGGGTCGTAAAAAACGCCACATCTTTGACGTGCTCTTCCTCATTTAAGATCGCCTGATACAGATGGGCAATACTCCATCTCTGAGGAATGTGGTACTGGAAAAGTTCCGTCAGTTTTTCTGATGCCTCCTCAGTGATCGTATTTCTCCAGGTACGAAACGGCACCAACAGCTCTCCATTCTTGTCAAATGCCATATACCCATGCATCATTCCACTGAATCCCAGAGCTTTCAGCCGTCTGATCCGAACCCCGTATCTTTCCTCCACATCATACGCCATAGTCTGATAACTTTCCCGCAACCCCGTCCAGATATCCTCCTGTGTATAAGTCCAGATACCGTTGTCCAGCCGATTCTCCCAGTCATGGCTTCCGGAAGCCACCGGCTCGTTTTGCTCATTGATCAGAACCGCCTTAATCCTTGTAGAGCCGAATTCAATCCCCAGAACCGCCCTCCCTTCTTCGATCATCTTTTTTGTATTCTGAACATCAAGTGCCATATGCTATTCCTCCTTTTTGAAACCCGCATTTTGGTACTATTATATCATCCTCCCTGTTGACCGGCAATCCAACCTGTGTATACTGCACAATTTCAGCCAAATGCCGAAAAAAAGGACAGCAGCTCCTCAAAGTTGTATTGAAAATCCGCCGTCCGAAACTTCATATTTCCCAGATACTATGGTTCCCGCAAGGACGCTATTCCCCGCGCCAGGATTCTTACATCATCCAGAATATAGTCAAAAGCTCCTGCTTTGTACAAATTGAATACAATCATTCCAACCGGCACCGCCAGAATCATTCCGAAAATACTTCCAATCCGGTAACCCACATACAATAAAACCAGCGTGACAAGAGGGCTCAGTCCGATGCTGTCACCAACCAGTTTCGGCTGGATCACCTGCCGCACAAGCTGGGTAATGCCGTAGATCACAAGCAGCCCCACCGCCGTTTTGATATCCGTCACAAAGAATTTATAGACTGCCCACGGAATCAGTGCTGTTCCGGTTCCAAAAAACGGGAGAAAGTCCAGAAACGCAATCAACAGTGCCAGCAGGAAAGCGTAATCCACACCCAAAATGAGAAATCCACACAGCAGAATCAGTCCCACGATTACCATGATCTTAAACTGAGCTTTGAAATACCCGCCCACCGCATACTTCAGATTGTAAATGACCATGGTCATCCGGGCTTCGATGGCCTTTGGCGCCACCTTCTTGCTCCACTGGATGACCTCCTCTCTCTGAGCGGTAAAAAAATATGCGGACACAAGTGCGACAATCACAGACACAAGCGCGCTTGGAATTCGTTTCACCACGTTTCCGGTCATCTCAACAGCCGGATTCCCGAGACCCGCAATCAGCCCTCCGACTTTTTCGTCCATATTCTGCACCAGGGAATTCCAGCCATCCTGAATATTGTCCGGCAGCATATTATAGAACCCCTGGAACCGTCCTCCGATCTCTTTTAACCCGGATTCCAGATCCCGGTAAAGATGAGGCGCATTGTTGAGAGCCATCTGAACCTCACGAATGAGTTTCACAATTCCCAGATAGCCAAGTCCGGCCACAATGGCGATTACGAGTATAATGATCAAGGCTGATCCGAATTTTTTCTTGATCTTTACCCGGTTTTCCAGCCACCCTACAAGCGGATGCGCCAGGTAAGCGATAAACCAGCCGATCACAAAAGGCATGAAAAAGCCGAGTGCACGGATTCCGATCACAAGAAAAAGCGCCGTCCCAAGCAGGCTGAAAAAGAGACTTGCCGTCACCTTCCAGTATGGTCTTGTATCTTGTTTCGTTCTGTCTGCGTCTTCTCCCATCTTATTCCTCCTTGTCGACGGATTCAAACAGTCTGGATTCGGCATACTCCCAGATCTCGTCTCTACCCTGCTTTGTCTTGGCGGAAAAAGGAATCACTGTAGTTCCGCTTACCAGTCCAAGTCCTGTCCGGATCGCTTTTAACTGCTTTGCCACCTGGCTTTTTTTCAGCTTATCAAGCTTGGTGGCGATAATCACTGGTTCATAGCCCTGATGCAAAATCCAGTCGTACATCATTTTATCGTTTTTAGAAGGATCATGCCGGATATCAATCAGAAGAAAGACCGCCTTGAGCATGGTCGATTTATGAAGGTAGCGCTCGATCATCTTCCCCCATGCCTCTTTTTCCTTCTCCGAAACCTTGGCGTATCCATAACCCGGAAGATCCACCAGATATATTTCCCGGTTGATATTGTAAAAGTTGATCGTCTGGGTCTTTCCCGGCGTCGCGGAAATCCGGGCAAGGGATTTCCGGTTCATCAGCGCATTGATCAGCGAAGATTTTCCTACGTTTGATTTCCCCGCAAACGCAATTTCCGGCTTATCATTTTCTGGAAGTGTACTCGTAATCCCACAGACAGTTTCCAGCGTCACTTCTTTAATTACCATCCTGTTCCCTCCTTTGTTCCACCTGCTCTGAAATAGCAGTATGTAATACTTCTTCCATTCTGGAAACAAAACGCACTTCCAGCCCTTTCGTGATCTCTTTGGAAAGTTCCTCTACATCCGTCTGATTTTCCGCCGGCACGAGCACGAGGTGAATTCCCGCATTCTTTGCGGCAAGCAGCTTCTCTTTCAGACCGCCGATCGGAAGTACTCTTCCCCGAAGTGTAATCTCCCCGGTCATGGCTACATCGGAGCGGACTTTCTGTCCGGTCACTGCTGAAAGAATGGCTGTCGCCATCGTAATCCCGGCAGACGGTCCGTCTTTCGGCACCGCTCCTTCCGGAATATGAACGTGAATGTCGTGCGTTTCAAAAAAGTCCTCTGGAATCCCGTACCGCCCACTAATAGAACGAATATAGCTGATACCCGCCTGTGCGGACTCTTTCATCACATCCCCCATCTGTCCGGTCAGCAGAAGCTTTCCTTTTCCGGAAAGGACATTGACCTCAATCTGAAGTGTATCCCCTCCCACGCTTGTCCATGCAAGTCCGGTTACAATTCCCACTTCATCCCGGCTTCCGGCAAGATGATAACGGTATTTTTCTTTCCCGAGATAATGTGTCAGATTGCGTTCTGTGATCCGCACCTGATTTTTTCCAGATTCCAGGATCTCTCTGGCTGCCTTGCGGCAAAGCTCTCCGATCCTTCGCTCCAGTGTACGCACTCCGGCCTCTTTTGTGTAGCCGCGGATGATCTTCCACAGCGCCCCGTCCGAAATGAGAAGAAGTCCGCCGTCCAGTCCGTGACGCTCCAACTGCTTTTTCAAAAGGTGCTCCTTCGCAATGTGCATCTTTTCATTTTCCGTATAACTGGATACCTCGATCAGCTCCATCCGGTCCAGAAGCGGCCGTGGAATCGTCTGCAGAGTATTTGCCGTCGTCACAAATACCACCTCAGACAGATCCAGCGGCACCTCCAGATAATGATCCCGAAACTTCCTGTTCTGTTCGGAATCCAGCACCTCCAGCAGGGCAGAAAATGTATCCCCTTTATTATAATCGGTGCTGACCTTGTCAATCTCATCGAGCAGCATCACCGGGTTTTTCACTCCCGCCTTGCGAAGTCCGTCCGCAATCCGTCCCGGCATGGCCCCTACATAGGTCTTCCGGTGTCCCCGGATCTCAGCCTCGTCCCGGACACCGCCAAGAGAAATTCTCACATACGGCTTTTTCATAGACTCTGCCAGAGATCTGGCAATAGACGTCTTCCCGGTCCCCGGCGGGCCTACCAGACAGAGGATTTGAGAACCGCTCCGGTTTGTCAGCGCACGCACCGACAGATATTCCAGCACCCGCTCCTTCACTTCCTTCAGCCCATAATGCTGCGCCTCCAGAATCTCCTTGGCATGGGCGATATCCGTAAACTCTTCCGCCCGCTTATCCCACGGCATCTCCAGCATGGTTTCAATATAGGTACGGCTCACACCGGCCTCTGTCGGATTGTTCACCGCCTGTTTAAAGCGTCGGATCTCCTTTTTGATCTTCTCATGCACTTCCTCAGGAGCCAGAAGCTTTTGCTCTGCCTTTTCAAATTCTTCGGCATCAGATGTAGTACCGTCCTCACCAAGCTCCTCTCGGATATATTTTAACTGTTCACGCAAGATATATTCCCGCTGTCCTCTGTCAATCCGTTCCCGGACTTTTTTCTCGATCTCTGCTGTGATGTCAAAGGCTCTTGTCTCCTCCTCAATCTTAGCCGCCAGAAGATAGAATCGCTCCAGGAGACTATCCTCATCCAGAAGCTTCTGAAGAGAGGCTGAATCCAAGCCGATGCCCGCAGCGGCCTCTGCCGCCATGGTATAGACGTCGTCGATCTTTAAGATATCCTGAATGACTCCTTCCGGGACCCGCTTTGTGCGTATTGCATACTGCTTCAAGGCATCCGTCAGTACCTTTTTCATTCCTTCCAATGTCACGCCTTCTGGAAGATCCGGGCACTTCTCCGGATAAATGGAAATATCACCTTCCCAGAATCCATTTGCTTCCCGAAACTCCCGCAAAATTGCCCTCTTCTCTCCATAAACCATGACCCGGATGCCTTTCTGCGGGACACGGACAACCTGCCTGATCTCGGCAAGTACTCCTCCGTGGCAGAGTGCGTCCTTATCCGGCTCCTCAACTTTCTCATCTTTTTGTCGGATCAGAAATACCTTCTGCCCTGCAAGCATCGCCTGCTGAATCCCCTCGATAGATTTCATCCTGATCACGTCAAAATGTACTGCCATTCCCGGAAAAACGGTCAGTCCCCTAAGCGGTACAACTGGTATATGATTGATCTGTTCTGTCATTATGTCCTCCGTATTTTACAAAAGGTGCAGGTAAAACATACCTGCACCTTTCCCATTTCTGTCTATTATGCACTTTCTGTCTGCTATGCACTCTCGGATTCCCGCTCTTCATGTTCTGTCTTTGGCAGGCTCTTTCCTTCTACAACATCTCTGGTAATGATACAGGTCTTTAGCGTCTCGTCAGATGGCGCACGGTACATGATATCCATCATCACATTTTCCATGATGGCCCGTAAGCCCCTGGCTCCTGTATTTCTAGCAATGGAACGATCCGCGATAGCCTCCAGCGCGTCTTTATCAAAATGCAGTCTGACGCCGTCCAGCTCCATCAGCTTCTGATACTGCTTGACAATCGAACTCTTTGGCTCTGTCAGAATCTGAATCAACGCATCACGGTTCAGGGACTCCAGTGCTACCACAACCGGAACACGACCGACAAACTCCGGAATCAGTCCAAATTTCACCAGATCCTGCGGAAGCACCTGGTTTAACAGTCTGTCCAGATTGTCCTCGTGGTTTTCCGCAATCTCCGCATTAAATCCGATGGATTTCTGATCAATCCGTTTCTCGATAATCTTGTCGATCCCTTCAAATGCTCCGCCGCAGATGAACAGGATATTGGATGTATCGATCTGGTAAAGCTCCTGATGCGGATGCTTTCTTCCGCCCTGCGGAGGTACGGATGCAATCGTACCCTCCACAATCTTCAGAAGCGCCTGCTGAACACCCTCCCCGGAGACATCCCGGGTGATGGATGGATTTTCAGACTTCCGTGTGATCTTATCGATCTCGTCGATATAGATAATCCCATACTCTGCTCTCTCAATATCTCCATCCGCCGCCTGAATAATCTTGAGAAGAATATTTTCCACATCTTCCCCGACATATCCGGCTTCGGTCAGAGTCGTGGCGTCCGCAATCGCAAATGGAACATTGAGCACCTTAGCCAGTGTCTGTGCCAGAAGCGTTTTCCCGCTTCCGGTCGGTCCAAGCATCAGAATATTGCTCTTTTGCAGCTCCACCCCAAGATCTCGCTGTGCTTTGATCCGCTTGTAATGATTATAGACCGCAACGGAAAGAACCTTTTTGGCCTCCTCCTGCCCAACCACATAATCATCCAGAAAGCTCTTTATCTCTTCCGGCTTCAGGAGATTAATCTCTCCTGGCCCGTTATTTTCGTCTTCATAATCAAATTCTTCTTCTATAATCTCGGCACAGATCTCAATACATTCGTCACAGATATATGCTCCGTTTGGCCCCGCAATCAGCTTGCGCACCTGAGACTGTGGCTTATTACAGAAGGAACATCTCACTACATCTTCTTTTAAAGCCATTCTCACACCTCATTTTATGTAACGCTTCAGCCATGCGGCCTGGATTACCAAAATGCAGGCTTGGCTGCAGAAGTCTTTCGATATTTCCCGGCATATAGCTGAATCGTTACTATTTTATATTTTCCGTATCGTTTTGAAACACGGAAAGGGGATGTCCCAGGCCACTGGGACAGCCCCTTGTTTCCCTTTATCGGCTTGTAATGACCTCGTCAATTAAACCGTATGCCTTTGCTTCCTCGGCAGACATGAAATTATCGCGATCTGTATCCCGTGCGATCGTCTCAAGCGTCTGTCCGGTGTTTGCTGCCAGAATCTCATTTAATTTCCGGCGTGTTTTCAGAATATGTTCTGCTGCAATCTGTATCTCGGACGCCTGTCCCTGTGCTCCGCCTGACGGCTGGTGAATCATAATCTCCGCATTCGGAAGCGCAAGACGCTTGCCCTTCTTACCGCCGGATAACAGGAAAGATCCCATACTTGCGGCCATACCAATACAGATCGTAGACACATCACACTTGATGTACTGCATCGTATCATAAATTGCCAGACCTGCCGTCACAGAACCACCCGGACTGTTGATGTACAAGTTGATGTCTTTTCCCGGATCTTCGGCTTCCAGAAACAGAAGCTGCGCGACAATCACGCTTGCCGAAGCATCGTTGACTTCGCCGTCCAGAAAAATGATTCTGTCTTTTAAAAGTCTTGAGTAGATGTCGTATGAACGCTCTCCACGGCTTGTCTGCTCAATGACATAAGGTACTAAACTCATGCAATATGCCTCCTTATTTTTGTCTCTTATTCTTCTACCGCGTTTTCAACAAGGAATGTCACAGCTTCCTGGACAGCCATATCCAGTTTCATCTGTTTTTTCTCATTTTCTCCCATGAATTCTTTGAGCTTCTCTGCTTCCATCTTGTAAGACTCAGCCATCTTCTGGATCTCTTCGTCGATCTTCTCATCGCTGATCTCAATATTCTCAGCCTTTACAATTGCTTCCAGAACGAGCCTTGTCTGAATTCTCTTTAATGCCTGCGGTTTCAGCTCTTCCGTCATCTTCTCCGCTGTCATTCCTGTAAACTGGAAGTACTGATCCATCGTAAGGCCCTGCTGCTGTAATCTCTGTGCGAAATCATTTGCCATCTGTCTTACTTCAGTATCGATCATGGCATCCGGGATATCCATCTGTGCGTTTGCCACAGCTTCTTCCACTGCTTTATCTTCCTGTTTTCTCTTGCCTTCCGCGATCTTCTGTTCTTTAATTTTTGCCTTGATATCTGCTTTGAAAGCATCGAGCGTCTCGAACTCAGATACATCGGAAGCAAACTCGTCGTCAAGCTCCGGAAGTTCTTTTACTTTGATCTCATGTACTGTGCATTTGAATACCGCGTCTTTTCCTGCCAGATCCTTTGCATGGTACTCTTCCGGGAATGTTACACGGACTTCTTTTTCCTCTTCCAGATTCGCACCGATAAGCTGATCCTCAAATCCCGGAATAAAAGATCCGGAACCTATAGTAAGCGGATAGTTCTCTCCCTTTCCGCCTTCGAATGCTACGCCGTCTACAAATCCTTCAAAATCAAGAACGACTTCATCTTTATCCTGAACCGGACGGTCTGTCACAGAAACAGTTCTCGCGTTCTTCTCCTGCTCCTCGGCAAGCTTCGCGTCGATCTCCTTCTGTGTAACACGGTTGGAAATCTTCTCTACCTTTAATCCTTTGTATTCGCCTAATGTTACTTCCGGCTTTAATGCCACCTCAGCTGTAAAAATAAATGGTTTGCCTTTTTCAATCTGTACGATATCAATCTTTGGCTGCGATACGATCTCAAGATCCTCTTCATCATATACTTTTCCGTATGCTTCCGGAATGAGCTGATTTGCAGCGTCATCGTAGAAAACTTCCGGTCCGTACATTTTTTCGATCATCTGGCGCGGCACTTTTCCTTTACGGAATCCTGGGATGCTGATATTTTTCTTCTGCTTATTATAAGCTCCCTGGAGTGCCTTCTCCAGTTCTTCGGCTGAAACTTCGATCGTCAGTTTCGCCATGTTGTGTTCCAGTTTCTCTACTTGTAAACTCATTTACATTTCCTCCTAAATATTATCGTATATGCGAAAAGTCGGCAGACTTATCTACATTACACTGATTGTTTGAGTATACCATATTCTAATATGGATTTCCAGCCCTATCCTGCACTTTTTCCAGTGATTTTCGTCTTTTGCTTTTGTCCTTAGTTTGTGTTCGCGATCTCATCCATCCGGAAGAACTGCTCCAGAAGCATCTGGTACTCCTCCTCGCTGACGGCATAAGAATTCCCATCTTCCGCCGCGACTTCCACGATCACGGTTTCCGGTTTTCCGTATTGCATCGAGGTATAGGCGTCCTGTAAAAGGCTGTACGCCCTGGACAGATAATCGTACTGCATCATTTCCCGAATTTCTTCTTCGGTTCCCTCGTATCCGCCGTTTTTTGCTGACTTCTCGATTTCATCAGAAGCCTGCTCAAGCTCCTTTACATAATTAAGGAACAAATCCACCGGCTGTATCTCAACGGAAACTTCATATTCCTTTTCCCCGGCCTTTTCTGCTTTCTTAACGTCGTATTTCATCACACTGAAGATATCTTTTACAAGTGTCTCGTACTCATAAAGCGTGTAATCATTCAGCTCCTCGTATCCGGCCGTCAGATAGGCATAAACAAAGCTGTCCACCGATGATTCATAATCCTGTTTCAGCTCAAATTCCGATGTGTCCATGATCTGCGCCGCCTCCGAAAATTCCCCCTGGAGTCTCTCATCCAGCACGGCCTGCATATAACCTGCCGCGTCAAAGTCTCCGCCGCAGCCTGTAAGACCAAACACGGCAGCAAGCAGTATGGCCGCAAAAGTATATGCCATTTTTCTCATGGTGTTTTCCTCCTTATACGGTCTGATTCTAGCAGACTCACCTGCAAAATGCAACCTGGCATAACGATTCAGCCATGCGGCCTGGGCAACGAAAATCTGCCGCAAACCGCAGCTCTGAGCCGGATAGCCGAATCATTACAACTTGTCGGAAAATACTATTTAGGGGGGCTTGTTTTCCTCTTTGGATCTCTTTATACTGAAAGAAACAGGAATACAAACTCCAGGAGGAAATGATAATGAATAATGACAATATGGAAATCGAGCGAAAATATCTGGTCGAGACCTGCCCTTTCTCACTGCACGACTATCCATCCCATGAGATTGAACAGGGATATCTGAACACAGAGCCGGTTGTCCGCATCCGGCGTTACGATGACAGCTATGTGCTGACCTACAAATCCAAAGGGTTCCTGGTCCGGGAGGAGTATAATCTTCCTCTCACAAAAGAAGCCTATGAACATCTGCGTACAAAAATAGATGGAAGACTGATCCAAAAACGGCGCTATCTGATCCCTTTAGAGGACGGACTGACGGTGGAACTGGACTGTTTCCATGGAGATCTCGCTCCGCTGATGCTGGCAGAAATTGAATTTCCTTCCGTGGAAAAAGCAGATACTTATACGCCGCCTTCCTGGTTTGGGGAAGACGTGACATTCTCAAAGCAGTATCATAACAGCGTCTTAAGCAGACTCAGTATCTGAAATAAGGATTTATAAAATAATAATGGGCAACATTTCGTTGCTTTTTGTATATATTATACGTTTCGTGGCATTATCTGAATTTTACATAAGAAACTGCTATACTGTTTCTAAAAATGGAGGTATGCCATGGCAAATGTACAGCTTGCACGGAATTTAAAGACGCTTCGCTTAAAATATAATTACACTCAAAAAGATCTGAGTGCTATTTTAAATATCACCAGACAGGCATACTCTCACTATGAAAAAGCGCTCAGAGAGCCAGACTTGTGTACGTTAGTCCGCTTTTCTCATTTTTATAAGGTCACCTTGGATGATTTGGTCGCCGGGATCATTCATGTGGATCAGATCAACGAGTCCCTGCCGATTTACAACTACCACCTGGGAGAGACCGAAGATCACAAGCGTTCGATCTTTCTGATAGATCAGGAGCTGGAATTGATCGAAAAGTACCGAAATTGCAGTGCCAATGACCAGCAGGTGATCCGCGGATTTCTGGAAAACAAGTGAGAGCAAACTTTCCCATATGTTAAAATCCGAAGCTAACATTACAAAAATACGGGACTTCCCATGAATACAATGAGGGTAGTCCCGTTTTCTCTGCAATTATTCAAAACTTTTCACGGTTCGTTTTAATCCTTCTTTTAACGGCACTTTACATGTCCATCCCATTTTCTCCAGTTTCTCCGTATTCAGTCTTGTGCGTCCCATTTTACTGTAACCGGCACTCATCGTTTCCGGAATATCAAATACGACTTTTCTTCCCCTTTCCGGGTACAGACCGGTCAACATCCCGGCAACCTCACGGATCGGAAGCGGTTCCGTCTCATTTGCAATATTGTATGCCTCCCCTGCTTCTCCGTCCAGTAAAGCAAACAACATCCCCGCAACAGCATCCGTGATGTAACAAAACGCCCGCTCGGCGTCGCCTGTACTCTTTAACACAATATCTCTGTTATTTACGATGTCTGAGATGAAATCCGCCATGACCCTGCCGTCATTGTTGATGGTCATGCCCGGGCCGTAAGAATGAGCGATCCTCACGGCTGTAAACGGAACCTGATATTGGTGGTAGTAACTCTGACAGATTGTTTCCGCCATCCGCTTACTTTCTGGATAACAGGCCCGGAATTCCATCGGGTCCAGACTTCCAAATGTCTCCTCGTGGATTTCTTCTGTTCCATCCGGCATTTTTCCGTATACCTCCCGTGTGGAAGTGTACAGCACTTTTTTTGTACCGGACTTTCTTGCAAGTTCCAGGACGTTTACCGTCCCTGTTGTATTTGCGGCAATGATTCCGACCGGATCATGTAAAATAAAATGCGGGCTGGCATTTCCTGCCGCATGGATAATGTACTCCGGCTTCTCTTCCATGGTAATCGGCGTACACACATCCTGCACCTTCAGATGGAAATATGGCATATCACGAAAATCCTCAAATTTTTCCCATGCTTTCTTTTCATTTCTGACCAGAGCTGTCACGTTTATATCATACTTTCTTGTCTCATTAAGATACATAAAAAAATATACGATATAGGTGGCGAGCATCCCAGATGCTCCTGTAACAAGGACCGAACTTCCTTTTAGTTTTTCAAACGGCAAGTGTTCCTTTGCAAGCTCACACATATCCTCTCTGACGATCTGATTCTGATAATCCATTGCCATTCCTCCTGTTTTTTCAGATTCCGAAAAGCTGCGAATTCTCCCGTGCCTCAAAAAGAGCCCGGAATGTATAGAAATCCATGGGTGTCGTAATTTTGATATTCTCTACCGGGCCGTCCACCACAAACAGCTCCTTGCCATAGTGGGACATAATCGATGCGGAATCAATATAATCCAAACGTCCCTCTTTTCTTGCTTTCTCGTGACTTTCCAGCAATTCTGAAAGCCAGAAACACTGTGGTGCCCGTGCAACCAGACATTTTGACCGGTCTATGATTCCATCCACTTTCCGTTCTTCTCCCGAGCATATGATCGTCTCAATCACCGGAGCCGTCGTCACCGCGCTCCCCTTATCCCTGACAGCCTGGATACAGTTTGTAATGAGTTCTCCATTGATCAGCGGGCGTACGCCGTCGTGTACGAGAACAATACTTTTCTCTCCATGCGCAATAGCTTCTGCCGCTTTCAGCCCCTGATAAATGGAATCCTGCCCTGTCGTTCCGCCTGGAACGACCTTTTTCACTTTCTTGAATCTGTATTTTTCCAGCAATTCATTCAGAAACGGGATCCATCCCTTCACACACGCCACCGCAATCGCGTCGATTTCCGGATGCTTTTCAAAATGTTCCAGCGTATAAATAATGATCTCTTTCCCGTAAAGCTTCAAAAACTGCTTCGGAAGCGCCTTACTGTTCATGCGTGTTCCGATCCCTCCGGCAAAAATTACTGCTATGTTCATTCTATTTCCTCCTGATCTTTCTGAAAACACCATCCCGCATCTGTTCTATCAATGGTCTCAGATTCTCCTTGTTATAAAAAAGATAAGCCAAATACGCAGCTCCATAAATCAACATGCAGAACCAGGATTGAATCATCCAACTCGACACAATGAAGATGAGAGCAAGTCCGTTTTCAAATAATAAGGTCTTCCCTGATGATATTTTTAAGGTTCTGATAAGATAAATCTCTGCGATATTGCATCTGAGCGCAAGGATGACTGTCAGTGAAGCAATCGATAATGTCAGATTGTCCAGTACATATACTACGACTCCTGTAATGATACACGAAATCACTACGATTCCCCAATTAATATACATCATCATCTTTTCTTTTCTGAGCGCTTTCAGATAGGTATTGATTAACAAAGAAACTTTACTTTCATAGACACACATCGGGAAGAGGAGCGCCATATATTTTAAGCTCTCGGCATACTGGGGAAGCCATCCGCTCAACAAGACCTTGGCCGGATAATAGACTAATAACATTCCAAGAACCGGTATCATCAGCATCATCCGAATCGTTTTATACATCTGAGCCAACCGTTCTTCCGGTGTCTGTTTCAACATCGGATAAATGACAACACTGACTGCACTGATAAAGACCATCAGCATATTCGACATTGTCATTGTAAGGGAAACTTTCCCGAATGTTTCCACATTCCAGTGATTCTCTATGGCAAATCTTACAATTCCATTAATTAAAAGCCCTGCAATATTGGCAAACATCAATTTACTGCCTATTGCTATATTTTCTCCGGACTCCCTCACTCCAATTCCTACACAAGATAGTTTTCTAAAAACCATATCTTTACATTGAATACAAAGAAGTACCAAAGTGACAAGCCTTGCAAATAAATCTGCTGAAATCAAAATCACAAAATTCTTTTGTCCCAGCGCGAGCATGGACAAAACACAGACTGCATACACGATTTTTTCCAACATATAATTTTTGGCATAATCTTTGATTCGGTCTGTAATCTGTAAAATATACTGAAGCAATGTCCGTGGAAGCTGGAGAATACAGCATGTCCCTGTCAGGATGAGAACGATCTGCTTCTGTGAATCATCTACCCCGAAATATGCAACTGCGCCGATTACCAAGGCAATCAAGATTTCAAAAAACGTCAGCAGCCAAAATTGTCTGTTAAAATATGTCTTATCTAACTCTTCATATTTCTTTCCGCCAAACTTCAGATAGATTCCATCTGCCCACCCAAAATGAAAAAAGCCGGTATAAGTGACATAAAAAGTATATAGCTGCCAGTATGAGTACTCTCTTACCCCCAGAGCTTTCGGTACAATAAATACCAGGACCATGGAAACAAGAGTATTGATTCCATTCGCCAATACAGAGTAGGATACGTTTTGAAATACATTTTTTATTTTAGAGTTCATTCAACTTTCCAACTTTCTTTTTGCTGACTCTCATAAGAACAAAATAGATTACCAAAATATAAACTGCTAAATACATATATGACGTCGATAAATACGAAGAAAGGATCAGTTCATCGATACTCTGCATAAATAATGGATACATCAGCACCCCGTAAAAGATCAGCAAAATTCCAAATCCATTCTCTTTTTTGATATTATTATAAAACAAGGAATAAAATGCGCCTACAGCTCCCTGCATAAATAACATTCCAACATACCCGTAATCATTGATGTATCTGCGCAGGCATGTGTATACATTTCCAGATGCATCTCCGAAATCCACAAATTCCAAATGACGCACCGTTTCCTTTAGATGAACCAGATTCAGCTTTCTAAGGACACTGGTTACTCCATACAAGGTCTCTTCGCCAAAGACCGTCGACAGATCCTTGGCTTTATTCAGCCAGTAATCAAGAGATGGTATTGACATTCCTGTATAAACGGAAACCATATCAAACAACTTTCCTCCCTGGCTTTTTCCTGTAATAAATCCAAACAGGAAAAACAGAATAAAGAAAACGCCAAGCGCTGCCGCCGCAATCAATACAATTTTCCATACATGAATGGTCTTCCATCCATTCTTTTTTCTTTCAATCAGGAAATGAAAAATAATGACCATTCCTAAAAACTCGATCATAAAGGTACGTCCTGTGCCCAGGGCTGCCATACATAAGTATAACACAACTGGGAAAAGATAAAGAACGTCCCGCCTGTTCTTCCCTGCATGGAGATTATTGATAAAGAAATATAAAAAAACCGCTGAAAATGCTTTTCCTAGCAGAGATATATGAATACTTGCCTTTCCGATCGTATATCCTGGAATAATATACATTTTTCTTGCATACTCCAACATCGAAGCCAGACCATTCGTATTTCCTGCCAGCAGCGAAATTTCATATGTCTGCTTGATCATAACTGCCAAACCTGCTACCATACCAAGTACAATTACGATCACTATCGTTTGGGGAATTTCAATTCTTGAAATTCCTCTGTTTTGCTTTCTTTTTGGAACAGCATGTTTTTCAAAAGCAGCTGAAATCAATATTTCTCCCACGCCAAATGCAAAAACTCCGGTCAAGATCACGAAAACAGTCAGCGGACTCAGCGTAAACTGCCATGTGTCAATGTTCAGAATCGCAAAAAATGTACTGACCAGAAACATCCCGATCGTAATGACCCAGGGAGACAATATATCTTTTTGATTCATCAAATATGCTGTAACAAACATACAACATAATCCAAAAAATAATATATAAATCATAAAGACTCCTGTGCTTTATTTCTTTCTTACAAATAATATCGTGATCACAAATAATCCGCCTAAAACTCCCAAAACTCCGGCAAGAGCAAATTCTTTCACTTTAAAAGTATTCTCTGCCTCCACGATCTGATTCCTGATATATGTCTTCTCTTTGGCAACTTCATATTTCAAATCCTTTTCTACCAAAGAAACACTTTCCATTGCTTTCTCTATATAGTCATTCATCATCTCTTCCATAACAGGCTGGATTTCTTCCTGTTTCGATTCCGCAATCACTTTATAGAATCTCACTTCATAGATCATGGAATTCGGTACATGGTAAAGCTGGAATTGTTCCTGGATCCATTCTACCTGATACTTCAGAGCCATATTTCCCCATCCGGGACAGACTTGTTCCATATCATAGTTTTCTGTATAAGAATCCGCAAGCTCAGACAACAATGTACTTCTTGTCCACAAAAGACTCATATCGTAATCTAACGTTTCACCTGTCTTCGTGCTTTCCAGTGAAGCTACGTCAATATTTAACAGACGGTAAACATCTACTTCGATAGATTTTCCGGCTCCGCCTTTTTCTTTTGCGTATAAATAAGACTGTCCGAAATAGGCTGCTCCTCCTATCACAAGTACCGCTAAAAGAAAAATATACCATTTCCTTTTTAAATGTTTTAAATATTCTAAAATCATAGATGTCTCCTTTTTTATTTTCTCAATTTTTTCCACAATATGAATTTATAATATAGATCCGCCAATATCAGAAGTATCATATACCACTGTCTGTCAAAAAGAACCGCCATCCATTTCCTTTGCTTCGGCAAATTTCCCAACTGCTCTTTCTTATGAAATATCCGAAACACTTTTTGGGAGCGTACCCATTTTAACGCCTTTTTCTTGTCCCGATATCCATAATTACACCCTCTTCTTTCAAAAAGGAAGAGAATATCTATTAGATAATCCGTTGCTCTTAATACCCATGTAAACGTAGTCCCATACTCCTGATTCATTCTACGCAGGAGATGATACTCTGCCTCCGCTGCCTTTACATTTGCTTCGATCTGATTTGGATGAAACTTCTTTGAAGTACTATGCTGATATCTCTGATAATGAATATATCCCACATAATCCATAATCACTTGTCGTTTCGGTATCAGATACATCTGATTGTTAAAAATCCAATCTTCGTATCCCATAATCACAGACTCATCAAACATCAACTTTTTATCCTCAAACAGAGTCCGGCGATAGATTCCATTCCAGATCATATTAAAATATCCACTTCGGTAGATATTCTGATATTCCTCTCCACATTGTTCTCTTGTTATAATCAGTTGTTGTTTTATACAATTATCCCGGACTTCTTTGGCTCCATTCGGGAAATCCTCTTCTACACGATATCCAAACTTGACAATATCTGCCCTATATTTTTTCGCATACGAGCAGGATTTTTCCATAATATCTTCGACAAGTTCATCGTCATTATCAATAAAAGTAATGAATTCGCCCCTGGCTTCTTTGATTCCCCGGTTTCTTGTCTTCGTAATTCCCTGGTTTTCCTGATGAAACACACGAATTCTTGCATCCTCTTTCGCATAGGCATCACATAATCTCCCGGACGCATCCGATGAACCATCGTCGATCAAAAGCAGCTCCCATTCTTTCATGGTCTGCCTCTTTACACTTTCTACAGCCAGATATAAAAATGTTTCCGAATTATATACCGGCATGATAATACTGATTTCTGGTATATTGTTTTCTACTTCCACCATATTTTTCCTCTGTGCGACGCCACTCTTTTTTCCTTGGGCGGCATCTGCATATAATCACCATATAAATTTGTCAGATACTTCTCATATCCCTCAGGCGCATAAAATCGCTTTCCCTCAAATTCCATTTCAATCATATTGTCAAAATACTTTCTCTCAATCAACTCGCGCTCGATACCCGCGCCGCCAACCGCGCTTGCGATCCATTTGGAATCCTGGAACGTTTCCTGTTTCACATACTTCATCATATAATGATAACATCTTTTAATACCGATGATTTTTATCAGTCCATTGGCGGCAGATTTAATCATTTGATTTTTCAGATTTCTCTCTTTATTTTTAATTTCATCTTTTTTCAGCGCTGCTTCCCAGATTCTGCTGCGTAAACGAATAATCTTCATCAAACGCTGCATTGCTTTCTCTTTTTGATTTCCCATCCCGTCAATCGGAAAAATATCGATAAATACTCCCATCTGATGAAGGTCTTTCCCGATTTCTTCCACAAGCCTGGTTCTGGTATCCACAACTTTTGCAAACGTATATGGATATCCCTTGGTACATTCAATAGCAAGCAGTTTATAGATGGGATGCTTTTTGTGGCTCATGATTTTGATAAACTGTTCATAGTCCTCCCTTGGCATAGCGATATCGATGTCGTCATCCCATGGAATAAAGCCCTGATGTCTGACCGCTCCAAGAAGCGTACCTCCAGCGAGGTAATATCGTATGTGGTAATGCCTGCAAATTTTGTCGATTTCCTGCAGCATTTCCAGTTCTATTTTTTGAAGCTCTTTTAATTCTGTTATTTCCCGCATGATTTTTCCCTCTTACTGTCCAGGCATTTTCTTATGATATTTTTGTCCAGCGGATGTTTCAGGTCATACCCATGTTTCATTACCTGTTGTCCCTGATTGTTCCGTTCCATTCCTCTACATCTTATGATTTCATCCGCCCAGCGTGCTTTATCATCTAAGGAAAGGAATTGGCAGTTTCCCGTAATATCGGTTTCTCTTGTCACACAGTCCGAAAAGAGACACGGCAGTCCACTTGCCTGCGCCTCGATTCCTACAATCGGAAGTCCTTCATAAAATGATGGAAGAATAAACACGTCTGATGCCTGCATAATCTCATTTACATCCTGCCGTACACCTAAAAATCGGATGCGCTCTGTCACATGCTTTGCTTTTGCATATTGCCTGACTTCCTCTTTCATATCTCCGGTACCTACAGACAGCAAAATGACGTCTTTGTCTTTTTTTACGGTTTCCGCCAGGATGTCAATCACTCCCTTAGGATTCTTTTGATGGGTCAGCCGGCCAACATGACAAATCACAAACTGATCCTCTATTCCCAGCTCTCTTCGTTTTCTCGCTCTGACATCCTGATCAAAAAGGTACTTTTCCGTATCAATTTTATTATGTATGACAACAGTTTGTTTCCTTTTCCTTTTTCCAAACAAATATTCCGAAGCGCATTGCGCACACGACATTCGCTGATTTACAGCTAGATTCAGAAAAAATCTGCATATCTTCTGGACTTTGCTTTTCATCATATCGCCATTATGACTGTGCACCACGCATTTTCTTCCCATAAGACGCGCTGCCATCACCGTTGGAAATACCATCGGATCCATGACATTAAAATAAATCACCCGATATTCCCGATGTTTTCTCAAGAAATGGAAAAACGCTCTCAAATGCGTGAGGATACCCTGTCCTTTCCCCGGAATATAAAATATTTGAGATCCGTTTTCCCTCATCTCTTTTTCAAAAGCCATAGATTCAAAGTGGATGAGAAAATCAAACTGAAATACTCCTCGGAACTCCTTGGTAAGATTGTAAATATAGTTTTCAATTCCCCCGGTAAGATTGGTCATACCATAAACTAATACCTTTTTCATTGTTACCTCGCACTCGCTTCGACATAAAACCGCTCCAGCTTATTTGCTTCCTCAAGCACATCATATCCTGCATTTCTGACATTCTGTGTTCCTGCCGCCCGATCCTCAACACGCATATCGAGCAATGTTTCTGCCCACACATCTTTTTTTTCATTCAAAGATAAAAACACCATATTTTCCGAACATTTTGCTTCTCCCGGAATGGTATCTGTACAACAGCATGGCAGTCCTGCCGCCTGCGCTTCAATCAATACGATGCCGAGCCCTTCCGCAAAAGAAGGAAAGGCAAACACATCCATCGCCTGAAGCCATTCATTTACATTCTTTTTGATTCCTAAAAATCGTACCTGGCGTTCCATTCCTTTTTCACTGACCTGCTTCTTCACATCGTCCATCGTTTCGCCCTCTCCGATCAAAAGAAGCAGGGCATCTTTTTCCTTTTCCAATACCTTTTCAAAGACGTCTACAAGGAATTTATGATTCTTATTTTCATTAAATCTTCCCACATGCCCAATTACCAGCTCTTTATCTGCTCCCAGCTCCCGGCGCAGCCTTTCTCTTACCTCGGTTTGGAAAGCATACTCTTCTGTCCGAATCGCATTATGAAGTACCTGTCCCCTTTCTTGAAATACCTGATCACCAAACAGATAATCCCCTGCCATCTTGGAACATGCCATCACATCTGTGCAATATCTTTCAAACGCATGCCTGCTGACAGACGCAATCAGCTCTTTCACAGGCGACGTCATTCCCACACTATGACTATGCGCAATTCGTACCGGTACTTTGTATTTTTTCCCATACCACAGTGCAGGCAAACTCATAATCGCCTCGTGTCCATGGATGATGTCATATCCTCCCTGTTTCACAATTTTCCTGATCTCTGCCAAAAAACGGATGGGATTTTTTTTATAGCTGGTAACAAGAAAAACTCTCCCACCCATTTTTTTAATTTCAGCATAGCAATTATCTTCTCTTTTGTCCCAGCACACAAAATCCATGCGGAATTTTTTCATGTCCATGGCTCGCAGGTAATTCATCAGAAAGCAAGCCACTCCACTGTCAGAATTCATATTGGCAATATTCAAAATTCTGATTCTCTGATCTCTCATTATCTTCCCGCCTTTAATTTGGTAAACAGTTTCGTGTTTTTCGTCTTTACAAAGGTAATCACCTTTGCCTCCAGATAGGTAAGCCAGGTGCTCTTCCAACGAACCGGCAGAAGCATCACTTTCATATAGAAAGATCTTGGTCTTGCCACTTTCACCATCTTACCTACTCTCGGATTTGCCAGCATCTTTTTGATCTCGGCACGTTTTTCCTGGTTTGTCATTTCGCATTTCGGATTCGTGACATTTTCCACACAGCCGATGAAACGCTCTACATATCTCCTTGCAATCATCTCTTTACTCTTTGCGTCGCCAACATGCCACTCTTTGTAAAGATCCATCATCCAGCCATGCTCTTCTTCCCGCTTTTCATACATACCCGGACGATAAGCCGCAGTCTCGGACTCGGAGCGTGCCCGCAGGAAGTGGTAGTACTGCTTATGGGTCACGGTCACTCGTTCCACATTTCTTACAATGCTGACATTGAACGGGAAATCATCCCAGAATGTCTCAGGGAAACGCAGATTGTTTTCCATAATATATCTGGACTCAAAGAGCTTATTCCAAGGTGTATAGAGTAGATTTTTGTCAAATAGTTTGTATGCGTTTCTCCGGAACGATTCTTTGTCCGGATAAACAGCATCCTCCACCACGTAATCGTCTGTCACATAATGCTCCTTGTCATAATAGGTGTCAATGAAGAAACCTGCCACCACGAGCTGCGCGTTGTCCCGCTTTGCAAGCTTGTACATATCTTCCAGCATCGTCGGTTCCGCCCAGTCGTCGGAATCCATGAAATACATGTATTCTCCTTTCGCGATCTCGATCGCGGTATTTCTTGCACTTGGAGCGCCGCCGTTTTCCTTATGGATCACATGGATTCTTTCATCCTCCGCAGCATACGCGTCACAGATCTCCCCGCTTTTATCCGGAGTTCCGTCATCGACAATCAGAAATTCCCAGTCCTTTAATGTCTGAGCCTGAATACTCTCAATCGCCTTTCCAACATATTCTTCTACCTTGTAGACAGGCATAATGACGCTGACTTTGATCTTATTCTCTTCCATACTTTTATTCTCCTATTGCAATTCTTTTTCCACAAGCTGGAACGCGGACTCAATCACTTTGTCCATATCGTAGTATTTATATTCTGCCAGCCTGCCGCCGATCAGGAGATTCTCCTCATCAGCTAACGTTCTGTATTTCTGGTATAATTCCTGGTTCTTTTCATCGTTGACCGGGTAATATGGCTCCATCCCCTCTTCCCAGTCTGTTGGATATTCTTTCGTGATGACTGTCTTTTCCTGGGTTCCAAATTCAAAGTGCTTATGCTCAATTACACGGGTATATGGCGTCTCCCTGTCCGTATAATTGACAACCGCCACCCCCTGATGATTCTGTTCATCCAGCACCTCTGTCTCAAATCTCAGGCTTCTGTACTCCAGCTTGCCAAACTGATATCCAAAATATGCGTCCAGCATACCGGTATAGAGCACTTTTCCTCCAAGCGCATTGTACTTTTCTTTATTTTCATTGTAATCTACGCCAAGCTCCACATCGCAGCCTTCGAACAGTGCATCGATCAACACATTATATCCGCCGATTGGGATACCCTGGTAGAGATCATTAAAGTAATTGTTATCATAAGTATAACGTACCGGAAGACGCTTGATGATAAAAGCCGGAAGGTCTTTACAGTCACGTCCCCACTGCTTTTCCGTGTATCCCTTGATAAGTTTTTTGTAAATATCTTCTCCCACCAGACTGATCGCCTGTTCCTCCAGATTCTTCGGTTCCCCTTTGACAGCCGCCTTCTGCCGGTTGATGATCTCCTCCGCCTCTTTCGGGGTCGCAATCCCCCACATTTTGCTGAAGGTATTCATATTGAACGGCATATTGTAGATTTCCCCTTTATAATTTGCCACCGGAGAGTTTGTGTAACGGTTGAACTCCACAAGAGAATTCACGAAATCCCATACTTTTCTGTTGCTCGTATGAAAAATATGGGCGCCGTACTTGTGTACATGGATTCCTTCCACGTCTTCACAGTAAAGATTGCCGCCGAGCGTCTCCCTTTTTTCCACAACCAGACAGGATTTTCCTGCTTTTTTCGCAAAGTACGCAAATGTACCCGCAAACAATCCGCCTCCTACGATCACATAATCATACTTTTTCATGTTTTACTGTTCCTCCGTTTTCGTTTCTTGTGCTTCTTTAAATATATATTTCCGTGTTTCGTTCGTCCGAAAAGCCTCTGTACTGTCAGATTTCAAAAGTACAATCGCAGTCTGGAAAATCAGTTGGATATCTCTCAGGATACTGAACTCCTCAATATAGATCATATCCATCATCAGCTTGTCTTTCGGTGATGTGTTATATTTTCCGGAAATCTGGGCATATCCGGTAAGGCCAGCTTTCACCCGGAGTCTGTAGCGAAATTCCGGAAGCTGGTCTTCATAAGCCCTGACATTTTCAAGCATTTCCGGTCTCGGGCCGACGAAACTCATATCTCCTTTTAAAATATTAATCAGCTGCGGAAGCTCGTCCATTCGGATCTTCCGCAGAATCTTCCCTGGTTTGGTAATCCGGTCATCATCATCCGTTACAGAATGGTTCTCCACATGTTCTTTCATGGTCCGAAATTTATATACTTCAAAAACACGTCCGTTCAGTGTCGCACGTTTCTGTTTAAAGAAGATATGTCCGCCGTCATAAGCTTTAATTGCGATAGCACTTACAATCCAGATGGGGGACGTCAGAATCCCAAGCACAATAGCCAGAGACATGTCCAAAAGTTTCTTCATTACCCTCTGCTCCATTGTCCACGCTTTCACATTGGCGTTGAGTACAGAGACATCATCGAGCAGATAGTATTTTGCGCTCATCTCCACAATATCTTCAATCTCCGGATTGAAGTAAATATTAATCTTATTTTTATAGCAGAAACGGACAATCCGGCTTCTGACATCCAACGGTACATCATGGATGAAGACAGTATCTGCCTTTCCCACTGTCTCAAACAGATTCTTGTCTTTATAGTCCATGATGTAGTCGATCTTGTACTGTTTCTTATACTTTAGAATTCCTCTGACAATATTGTCGAGGCTCTCCTGAGACGAAGTCACGATACAGCAGCTTTCCGGCTTATGAATCGTAAAAAACAGCCCGTTTCCACCGTAGGCAAATACGATGATAATCATAACCTGAACAAGAAAACTCAGGAGCAGTGATCCAAGGCTGTCCAACCGGAAAGCATAAATGCTCGGAGTGATCGTATTCATAATCATCAACTGGATATATGTCACAACATCTGTAAACAGAACCGCCAAAGAAAGGGAATAGATGATTGGCTTACTCTTTCTCCGTCCCACATCATATCTGCCGTAAATATTCAAAAACAACAGTCCCACAACACAATAGGTAGAAAATGTGATACCCATTGTTCTGGAAAGAACGCCCAAAGCCCTGTTTTCTCTGGACATAATGAACATAAAGGTGCCCATCAGTAAAATATATAATAATAATTTGATACACAACCACATGGTTGATTCAAATTTTTTCAGTTCTCGTTTCATAAAACACCTCGCTGGTCTAAAACTCTCTATATTATATAAGATTTCTATCCTTTCCGCAAGTTATTAGACCTTAAAAATTTCTTATCTTGTAATAATTTCGTAATATTTCCGCCGGAATTTCCCTGAATTCCCCTGTTCCTCCATTAAGTGATGTAACATTTTCTTTTCTCAATATAAAATTTCCGAGAGTCTTATGAATACAAAAAAAGAGAACATGCAACAGGAAAATTTCCATGTTCATCTTCTCTCTTTTCTTACATAATCAACGTTTTCTAGTAAATTCCGCTCTCAATTAATTCTTTGATTGCATTGACAACACTCTCTTTGTCTTCTTTATATGTCACCCCAAACCATTTATCCCTGGACTGCAGCACAGTGACTTCAGCCTGTCCATCCGCAAGAAGTCCGCCAATGATGGTAGGCAGAAGATACTCTGCTTTCAGATCCTTGGCATCTGTTTTTTCCAGAAATTCCTGGAAGCCTTTTTCCAGAATATTCAGAAATTCCGGCTGTAATCCCCACATGTTCATGGAAACCGGAACTTCAAGTTCGAGCCGTTTTGCTCCGTCCTCTGCCTCGGCATGATCCCCATTTCTGACAATATTGTGTGTCTCAATGATGTTGGTGAGCATACCATTTTCATCCACCTCACAGACACCTCTTGTCACTCCGCCGTTTTCACTAAGCGTGTTTTTCAGGACAAAGCCCACCATGCAGATTGGTTCTTTCCCGGTATTTTCTCTGTTTTCTTTGAGATACTGATATGCCTCCGCATAGGCTTCTTTGCCATAGAAATCATCCGCGTTGATGACGAGAAAAGGCTCTGTCACCTTGCCCCGGCACGCCAAAATCGCCTGCCCCGTGCCCCACGGCTTTGTTCTTTCCTGGAATTTCGTCCGGAATGTTTCCGGAATATCGTCGAGCTCCTGAAAAGCGTACTCCACTGGAATCTGTTTTTCAATTCTGTTTCCGATCACTTCTTTAAAATCTTTTTCCAGATCTTTGCGGATGACAAATATTACTTTGTCAAATCCTGCCTCCACAGCATCCCGGATGGAATAATCCATAATAATTTCCCCATTTGGCCCGACCGGTTCCAACTGCTTAATTCCTCCTCCAAATCTGCTGCCGATTCCTGCGGCCATAATCACTAAAGCTGCTTTACTCATCGTCTGTCTCCTTTTATTATGTTGATTTCCCTTACTTTTCTTCCATCAGTCTGTCCACAGCGCTGAAAAACGCCCGGAAACCTGCCCGTGTAATATTGGCGCTGACGCCAACTCCATAGGTCTCTTTTCCGCTGCGGTTGTCGCGCAGGCAGATGTAGGCTGCCGCCTTTGCCTCAGACCCCTGACTAAGAGCGTGCTGTGAGTAGTCGATCAGAGTAAAGTCCATTCCAGATTCCTCTGTCATCAGCTTTTTCAGTGCGGCAAGAGGTCCGTTTCCTACTGCCTTAGCACTCTTTAATTCCTGACCTGCCATGAAGACCACTTCGATCTCCGTCTCATTTTCCGCCACATCCTCTGCTTTTGCACGGATGAATTCATATGGTGCCTTCCTGCGGAGATACTCTTTCTCAAATACTTCCATCATCGTTGCAGGAGCCACTTCACCCTGGGATTCCGCAATCTTTTGAATGACGTCGGCAAACTCTTTATGCATCCGCTTCGGAAGCTTATATCCAAACTCGCTGTCCATTACAAAGGCTACGCCGCCCTTACCGGACTGGCTGTTGATGCGGACGATCGGCTCGTACTCTCTTCCGATATCGGATGGATCGATCGGAAGATATGGTACTTCCCACCATTCCTGCCTTCTCTCCTGCATGGCCTTCATTCCTTTGTTAATTGCATCCTGATGAGATCCGGAAAATGCGGTAAATACCAGTTTACCGGCATATGGATGGCGCATCGGTACATCCATCTTGCAGCATCTTTCGTATACTTCTTTGATCTCTGTTACATTTTCAATATTGAGTTCCGGATTGATTCCCTGGGAAAACATATTGTAGGCAACGGTCAGAATATCCAGATTTCCGGTTCTCTCCCCGTTTCCAAACAAAGTTCCCTCCACACGATCCGCTCCCGCAAGAAGTGCAAGCTCGGTTGCCGCAACGCCTGTACCTCTGTCATTATGTGGGTGAATACTTAAAATGACACTCTCGCGGTCACTGAAGTGACGGTGCATCCATTCAATCTGATCCGCATATACATTCGGCGTCGTCATCTCCACCGTTGCCGGAAGATTTATAATGATTGGATTTTCTTTTGTCGCTCCCCACTCCTTCTGAACTGCCTCGCATACCTCCAGGGCATAGTCAAGTTCAGTTCCGGTAAAGCTTTCCGGAGAATACTCGATTCTTAAATTCCCCTCGAAATCTTTTGCGTATTTTTTCACCATCTTCGTGCCGTCAATGGCGATCTGCTTAATTTCTTCCTTTTCTTTCTTAAATACAACCTCTCTTTGGAGTGTGGACGTGGAGTTGTAAATATGTACAATCGCATTCTTCACACCTTTCAGTGCTTCAAATGTTCTCTCCACAAGATGCTCCCTGCACTGTACCAATACCTGAATCCACATATCATCCGGAATAAGATCATCCTCAACAAGCTTTCTCAGGAAGTCATATTCAATCTGGGACGCTGATGGGAACCCCACTTCGATCTCCTTAAATCCCAATTTTACGAGCAACTGGAACATCTCAATCTTCTCTTCCACCACCATTGGCTCAATTAAAGCCTGGTTTCCATCTCTTAAATCCACGCTGCACCAGATCGGCGCTTTCTCAATCTCTTTGTCCGGCCAGGTACGTTCCGGATACGGAACAACCGGTACTCTTTTGTATCTCTGATAATTCAGCATGTTATCTCACACTCCTCATTCTTTTTTCTATTCTCCCAATCCACTTTCCACAAGCGCTACCATTGTCTCAAGTGCCTGCTCTTCATCCACGCCATCGCAGATAATCTCCATTTCATCGCCGCATTTCACGCAGGCTCCCAGAACACTGAGCACACTCTTTGCACTGCTGATTCCCTTATCCGTACGGAATTTGACACTGCAGCAAAACTCTGCCGCAGCTTTACAGAACAGCCCTGCCGGTCTCAGATGCAGTCCTGTGGGATTGCTGATAACGACTTTCCGGCTAACCATATCGCTCTCCTCCAGTTATTCACTTTCCTTATTTTCCACCTGCTCCAGTCTGACCTTGATGACAACATTCTCCGCCAAGGAGCATCCTTCCGGAAGCTTTACTTCTACCGGGACATCATATTCTCCCGGCTCTTTGTAGGTCACCAGATTGATAGACAAGCTGCCCTCATCCAGCTCCAAAGCATCCAAAAGCTCTTGATCTCCCTGTACCTTGATCTCCAGGTTGTTTCCGGATACATAGGAATACTGAAGTCCGTCCTGCAGGTTGTTCACCACAATGGCTCCGGTTGGAATCTCGATCGTCCGGCTGCCTTCCTCCTCGATTCCGATTGTCACCACAACAGCTCCCGCATTCTCGTCGATCAATTCGACTCCATCCGGAAGATATGGCGTAATATCCACCACAACCTCTTCCTTGCTGTCCAGATCCCGGATATTCAACGCACTTGCCGGAATCTCGATTTTGTCAAGGTCCTCAAGTACGTCTGTGCTTCCTGATACCTGAACCTCTTTTGGCTCTGTCTCAATTCCGGTAAACAGGTAACCGTCCGCTGCCGTAATATATGATGTATCAAAATCAAGTTGAAGTCTTCTTGTATTCCTTACTTCCACCTGTACTCTGACATCATTTTCATCCTTCAGGTCCTGAAGCGTCAACAAAGTATTATCAATCGCTTTTCCATCCGCGTCATAGAATACAAGCTTGGACTGCAACACGGTATCCGACGCGAGTCCGGTCACATCAACCTCTGCCACGACCTTGTCGATCCGTTCGATAATGGACTTCGGACCGTTCACACGTACTTTTTCCGGATCCGCCTTGATCTCTCCGAGCACATATCCGTCCCGTACACTTCCTGTTGTCGTCGGTGTAATCGGGTACGTATTCTGCGCTTCATCTTCGATTGTAACCTGAAGATTCCTAGGATTTGAGTATGCTTCTGAATATTCAACTCCCGGGATCGATACCTCGATAGGAATCTGGGAACCAAGGGACATCTCTTTCATATCCGCATAGGCTTTGATATCATGAACCCTCAGACTATGAAGAACGGATCGCTTCGCACGCACCGTCACCCGGACAGTATCGGTCTCATCCTCGATCTGGTAGGTTTTTCCTTTGCTTGTCACAACTTCCGGATGCAGAATCTCAACTGGTACATTAGAAAACTGTACAGATGTGACCGGATCGTCAAGATTCACGACCACCATCCACAGGAATGCGGCAAGGGCAAGCGACAACAGCTTCAAAGCAAGGTTGTTAGTCAGTTTCTCTTTCATGTTTCCGCCTTCCTTTCCACAGTCTCGCTATCTTTTTCTCCGTATTTTTCGTCTGAATCCGAATCAGACTCTCCTTCAAGTATTCCGGCGTCACGTTCCGCACGAGCTGTCCGCCCTGTGCTACAGAGACATAACCGGTTTCCTCGGAGACCGCAATAACAAGTGCGTCGCTGACTTCACTCATACCGAGAGCTGCCCGGTGCCTTGTTCCAAGTTCCTTGCTGATCTCCATATTATCCGAGAGCGGCAGGTAACAGGTCGCAGACACAATCCGGTTCCCTCTTACGATAATCGCACCGTCATGCAACGGAGTGTTGTGTTCAAAAATATTGATCAAAACCTGGGAAGATACGATACAGTCCAGATAGATACCGGTACTTTCATATTCCGTCAGACGGATGGCCTGCTCTACTACAATCAGTGCTCCGGTCTTGACTTTTCCCATAGCAAAACATGCATCCACGATCGAATCGATCGTGCGGCTGCTGAAACGTTCATTTTCTTTCCCCTTATCAAGCGGCACAATCGCTGTAAGGAACCGCTTTTCCCCAAGCTTTTCCAGCGCCCGCCGAAGCTCCGGCTGAAACACCACAATCGCCGCTATCGCAAGGATCGACACACTGTTCCTTGCAATCCATAAAATCGTATTCATTCTCAGTATGGCCGCGACAAGAATAAACACGGCCAGCACCAGAATTCCTTTTAACAGCATCCACGCCTTCGTGTTCTTAATCCAGACCATAAGCTGATAAATCAGAAACGCCACAATCACAATCTCAACGATATCTGTCCAATAAACATCCGGAAGATACCAGTCCGGAAAATAGCCCCTCAGCGCCTCAAAAAACCGGTTGTTCACTCCTGTCACCTCCCATCCTCTTATACTCACCCATGATTTTCCCCTTTGATTTTTCTTCTTTGTCTGTATTTTTACTTATCTTCTTTATCATCCAGCTCATTTTTCAGAATCTTTTCCAGATCCATCTCTTCCTGGAGCTGCTTTGCCAGGAGCATCTCCTCCGTCATTCCCGGTATGTAGGACTTTTCTGCCGGTTTTTCTGCCGGAGCCGGCGAAGTTTCCGATGATTCCTTCATCGGATGCTCTTTCGATTTACTTTCATGCTTTCTCAGATCCGTCTTCCGCCTGCTGATCTTTTTCACGCGCTTTTCCGGAACTGCCACGGATACTTTCGGAATCGCCTTTACATAGTAATAGTACTCATCATCCTCATACTGGAACTTCTCCGCTTTAGAATAATCGACAGAAAAAATGAAAAACTCTAAAATCAGCGCCAGTGCGACGGAAATCATGTTTCCAAAAATCAGCGTCACATAGTCGATCGGAGTAGAAAAAACAATACTTCCTGCCACAATCACAATGATGTCCGCCACAGCCCCTGATGCCACAGCGATCTTCCAGGACTGATCAAACTCACTCTTTCTCAGTGTATAGACAACCAGTACCGCTACAACAAACGATGCGATGTAGATCCACATTTCCTTATTCTGCAGAATCCGGGACGCAAACAGAGAGATCTCCCCTGCCATTCCGCTGGCACCGGTCACTGCTGTAGCCGATGTCTCCAGATAGCTGATCATGGAGTAAATCATCGTACCAAAAATAATCGGAATGATACAGCTTGGCGTCCCCATAAGCGCAAAGGAAATCGGGACAGCAAAGGGAATCTTAAAAAGATACGCTACCATAACGAGCAGCACGATCATGGACGTCTCCGGAGTAAATCGGAAATAAAAAATGAACATAATCGCAAAAAGTGCTGCCGTTACTGCCATCACTCCCATGGACAGGGCAAAAATATGAATCAGAATCAGGACAGCCGCCGCCAGGACTGTCAGTGTTCCCGGCAAAAACGCACAGATCAGCGCCAGGATCAGGGCAACAATCGGATTTGAAACTGCTTCCATGTAACCGATCTTCGAATTGATCAGATAAAATACTATAAACGCGAGAAGAAAATGCACGATCTTATCCACTTCTTTTGAGTACCTCGCATAGAAAGCCTGCAGCTGCTCCTTCAGGACAAATAAATTACTCATTCTTTTTCTTCCTTTCTTTGCTGTAGAATTTATCCAGCTGCGTCAGCATACGGATATAGCGTTTTACTCTTCCCTTTGCTCTGATATGTTTCTTCTGATAAAATCTGGACGCAAACAGTCCATAAGAAACAACGAGAATCAGATATAGCGCAACGGCCGCAAGTACAAACAGAACAATCGCGAACAGACCTACGTTGCTCAGAAAGGTCTCTACAAATGCCGCCGCAAATACTCCAAACAGAACCACATAACCAATCGTGACCCAGATAACGGTAAAAATCGTCTGATAGCTGACATAATCCTTTTTATAGTAAGAAGCGATCTTGAAATCCTCTTTTCCATACTTTTCTTCATAAAGTGCCATCTTATTCATCAACTTTACTTTTTCTTCGTTAACCATATTCCACCTTCCTGTCATCAGAAAAACTATGTTCAGTATATCAAAAATCAAATATCTTGTCCAATACTTATCGTTAAAAAGAAAACTTGCCGCACCCCCGACTTTTTCAGTATTTTGGCCGCTTCATTCACGGTATTCCCGGTCGTATAAATATCGTCAATCAAAAGTATCCGTTCCAGAGCTATGGTTTGACGTTCAACCCAGAAACTCCCCTCAAGATTATGTGCTCTTCCACGGCGGTCCAATGTCTTCTGCGCTGCCCTGGATTTTCTCTTATGAAGCAGCTTTCTCTCCACCGGGATTCCCGTTATCCTTCCAAGCTCCCGAGCCAGAACTTCTGCCTGGTTGTAGCCTCTCCTGCGCCTTTTCTTATGATCCATAGGAACTGGCACAATCGCCTGTACGTTCCATTTCCGGATCAATCTATCAAACTGCTCTTTCATCACCCCGGCATAGTACCTGGCATACACTCTGCGGTTGTGAAACTTAAACTGGTAGACGGATCCGCTCACCGGCGGGCGATGAACCCAGAGACTCCGTCCACGGTCATAGTAACACATTCCCGTTTCCACCCTCTCTTTGCAGTCTTTACAGAACTCCGTCCTCTCATCCCGGAGTGGCTTTCCGCATTTTTTGCAGGCCGGCTCCCTCGCCCAAAAAAGATTTTTCTTACAGTCTTCGCAAATCCCCTTTGTGTACGCCTTTCCACAGAAAGGACATACGTCTGGGTATAACAGTTTCCCAATGATATTCATTTGTGTTTCTTCTGATTCTTCCCCCGATCAGATGATTTGTCTCCCTACAAAATCTCCTGAATCCGCTCTGCAAGCGACGTATTCCGCTTCTGCTCATCCACATTTTGAATCATCTCACGAAAAACAGTTTCGTTTCCTACCAGTGTAACACATTTTTTCGCTCTTGTAACCGCTGTATACAGCAAATTTCGACAATAAAGCTGTCTCGGTCCCGCAAGCAGCGGGATGACGACTGCCGGATACTCGCTTCCCTGTGATTTATGAATAGTTATCGCATAAGCAAGCTCCAGTTCATCGAGCATCTTAAACGGATATTTTACCTTTCTTTTTTCGTCAAACTCTACTTCCACAGTCTCATCATATGTATGGATTGCCGTCACGATACCAATATCTCCATTAAAAACTCCGACGCCCTTGTCCACAACCAGACCGTATTTCGTTGCGATCTCCCACTCAAGCTGATAATTATTTTTCGTCTGCATGACCTTATCTCCGACACGGAACAGTCTTTCCCCATATTCCTTCTCCTGCTTTTTGACAGAAGGCGGGTTTAAATACTGTTGTAAAATCCGGTTCAGCCGCTCCACTCCAAGCAGTCCTTTCTTCATTGGAGCAAGCACCTGAATATCTGTCATCTTCGCCTTTACATAGCGGGGCAGTTTTTTCTGGATCAGAGTCAGAATCACACTGATAATGACGTCCGCATCCTGGCGTTTCAGGAAAAAGAAATCCCTGCTCTTATTATCCAGACGCACTTCTTCCCCCGCATTGATCCGGTGAGCATTGACGACGATATCACTTTCCTGTGCCTGCCGGAAAATCCGGGTCAGCATCATCACCGGAAATGCATGGGACTCAATCAGATCCTGAAGGACCTTCCCCGGCCCCACCGACGGGAGCTGGTTGCGGTCGCCCACAAAGATCACTCTCGTCCCCGGAACCACCGAGGACAGCAGTGCGTGCATCAATGTAAGATCCACCATGGACATCTCATCAATAATCACCACATCCGTCTCCAGCGGATTGTCCTGATTTCTTCCAAATCCACCTTTGCTGCTCTCCTCCGGACTGCCGCTTACTTCTAAAAGCCGATGAATCGTCTGCGCTTCATAACCCGTCGTCTCTGTCATCCGCTTTGCCGCACGCCCGGTAGGAGCCGCCAGACGGATATCCATTCCCTCACTTAGAAAATAACGGATCATCGCATTGATGGTCGTTGTCTTTCCTGTACCAGGTCCTCCGGTCAAGATGAATATCCCATGCTTTACCGCCTCCGCCACTGCTCTTTTCTGCTGTTCATCCAATGTAGATTCTGTCTCTTCCTCCAGCTTGTCAATCCTTCTGCGGATCAGATCATCTGGTTCGTCATAGTTTATATTCAGCTCCTTTAACATCCGGGCCGTGTTCATTTCCATATAGTAATATTGAGCCGGATAGACACGCACCTTTTCCCTATCCTGCTTCAGAACCACCTTTTTGGACATCGCAAGATCCATCAGATATTTCTCAATATCTTTCAGCTCCACCTCCAAAAGCTGCGCCGCTCTCTCTGACAGTACATTCTCTTCCAAGTATACATGTCCCTCCTGCACACTTTGGAGCAACGTGTAAAAGATGCCACTCTGAATACGGAAATCCGAATCAGTGTGAATCCCGATCCGCGAGGCTATCTCATCCGCTGTCCGAAAGCCGACACCCTCAATGTCGTCCGCGAGCTTGTACGGATTCTCCTCCAGAACACTGTAGGTGCCAAGTCCGTATTTCTGGTAAATCTTAACCGCCAGATGAATGGAAATTCCGTATTTTTGCAAGTATATCATGGCCTGTCTGAGGTCTTTTTTCTCCTCCACCTGCACACAGATCTCTCTTGCCTTTCTCTCACTGATACCTTTGATCTCCGCCAGCCGCTCCGGCTCTTCTTCCATAATGCGAAACGTATCTTCCCCGAATTTGGCGACGATTTTCCCTGCAAGCGCGGGCCCGATTCCTTTGACTGCTCCGGAACCTAGGTATCTCTCAATGGATTCCCTGTCCTCCGGCTCCTTGATCCTGTGATTTGTCACCTGAAGCTGCATCCCATAGGACGGATGCATGGTGTATTCTCCTTCCAGTTCCAAAAACTCACCCTCGCCGATATAGGAAAACTTCCCGACACAAGTCAGTTCTCCTTCTTCATTATTTAATTGAAATACCGTATATCCATTATCCTCATTCCGAAAGATGATATGGTCGATATATCCTGTAATCTTTTCCAAACCGTGCCTCCATCTGCCGTTCTTCAGCTCGCTGTCACCCGCCGTCGGGCTGCTTCAGACTGCCGTTTGCGGCCTTTTTTCAGAATAGAACAGGACTGCCGCGAAACTCGTACTCTTCTCCCGCAGCAGTCCCTTTGTTGTGACTTCTATACATGAAACTTTTTGTTCTCACTCATAAATTCGACAAACTGTCCGGTGCCGATGGCAACGACCTGCATTGGATCTTCCGCAGTCATTGTATGAATTCCTGTCCGCTCTTCAATCAGCTCCTCAAGCCCACGAAGCAGAGCTCCGCCGCCCGTCAGGACGATCCCTCTGTCCAGGATATCCGCTGAAAGCTCCGGCGGTGTTCTCTCCAGCACTCCGATCACAGCCTCTACAATCTGGCTTGTCGGCTCACGCAGTGCTTCCTCCGTTTCAGAAGAAGAAACTGTCACGGTCTTCGGAAGACCTGTCACAAGATTTCGTCCCCGTACCTCGATCGTCTCATCCTCCACAAGCGGATACGTCGTACCAATCCGTATCTTGATATCTTCCGCAGTACGCTCACCGATCAGGAGATTGTGCTTCTTTCTCATGTACCGCACAATCGCTTCATCAAAATCATCTCCCGCGACTTTCAGCGATGTATTAACAACTGTGCCGCCAAGAGAGATAACCGCAATGTCTGATGTACCGCCTCCGATGTCAACAATCATATTTCCACATGCTTTGGAAATATCGATGCCAGCCCCGATCGCCGCGGCAACCGGCTCCTCGATCAGATGCACCTCTCTGGCTCCCGCCGCAAAAGTCGCCTCCTCTACTGCCTTTTTCTCCACTTCCGTCACACCGCTTGGAACACAGACACTGATGCGTGGCCGCTTAAACGTACGTTTTCCAAGCGACTTCTGCACGAAATACTTGATCATCTTTTCCGTAACTGTGTAATCAGAAATAACGCCCTGCCTTAACGGACGCACCGCTACAATATTCCCCGGCGTCCTGCCAAGCATCAGTCTTGCTTCTTCCCCGATCGCACGAATCTCGCTCGTATCTCTGTCGAACGCTACAACGGACGGCTCTTTGAGTACGACACCCTTTCCTTTCACATATACCAGGACACTCGCTGTCCCAAGGTCAATCCCAATATCTACTACCGCCATGAACTAAACCCCTTTCGCAAATCCATCTATATTCGCTCCTCTTTGGTCTATTATACTTCCTCTTTCGTATGTCAGAACGCATAAACCTCTGGTTCTACGCATACATTTGTTATTATAATCAATCTTCCTGGAAATGGAAAGAGTTTTTTCTCATAATCTGTAAATTTCGTAACAGTTCAGCCATACACAAAGTCACAAAAATCTGAGTTCCAACTTGTTTGAAAACGAAGATTTTTGTGTACTTTGTATATGGCGTTCTGCCATCAGCGAGGATTTAGCCACGCAAGTGGCGTTTAAAGCCGCATAGCGGCTAATCCGAGCTGTGTGGCTGAACTGTTACATATTCATTCTTTAAGGAATGGCGCGAGATATCGCCCTGTATGGGATTGTGGACATTTTACAATCTCCTCCGGCGTCCCTTTCGCAATAACAGTTCCGCCTTTGTCTCCGCCTTCCGGTCCCATATCGATAATATAATCCGCTGTTTTAATGACATCCAGATTGTGTTCAATGACAATGACTGTATTGCCGTCCGCCGCCAGTCTTCTGAGAATCTCGGTCAGCTTATGGACATCCGCAAAATGAAGTCCTGTCGTCGGCTCATCCAGAATGTAGACAGTCTTCCCGGTACTGCGCTTGCTCAGCTCTGCTGCCAGCTTGATTCGCTGTGCCTCCCCACCGGACAGCGTTGTCGAAGGCTGTCCCAGGCGGATATAGGAGAGCCCCACATCGTAAAGTGTCTCCATCTTCCGTCTGATACTCGGCACGTTTTCAAAAAAGGTCAGCGCCTCTTCCACAGTCATATTCAGCACGTCGAAAATACTCTTTCCTTTATATTTTACCTCCAATGTCTCCCGGTTGTACCTCTTTCCATGGCAAACTTCACACGGCACATAGACGTCCGGGAGGAAATGCATCTCAATCTTTAAAATTCCATCCCCACTGCACGCCTCACACCGGCCGCCTTTGACATTGAAGCTAAACCGGCCTTTCTTGTATCCCTTCGCCTTTGCGTCCGGCGTTGCCGCAAACAGATCCCGGATCAGATCAAAAACACCCGTGTATGTCGCCGGGTTGGATCGTGGCGTCCGCCCGATCGGCGACTGGTCAATATCGATAACCTTGTCAAGATTTTCCAGGCCCTGAATCTCCCTGTGTTTTCCCGGAATAGTCCGGGCATGATTCAATACTTTCGCAAGTTTCTTATATAAAATCTCGTTGATCAGTGAACTTTTCCCTGAACCTGATACACCTGTCACACAGGTCATCACGCCAAGCGGAATCTCTACATTGATATTCTTCAGATTATTTTCCTTTGCCCCGACAATCTTTAGAAATCCGGTCGGCACCGCCCTCTTTTCCGGCACTGGAATTCGGATTCTTCCGCTTAAGTAATCTCCGGTAACAGAACCAGGCGTATTCATAATCTCCTGAGCATTCCCCGTAGCAACGACTTCTCCGCCATGCTCCCCGGCTCCCGGACCAATATCCACAATATAATCCGCAGCAAGCATGGTATCCTCGTCATGCTCCACGACAATCAAAGAATTTCCCAGATCCCGCAGATGCTTCAAAGTGGCAAGCAGCTTGTCATTGTCCCTCTGGTGCAGTCCAATGCTCGGTTCATCCAGAATATAGGCTACACCAACCAGACCGGAACCGATCTGAGTCGCCAGACGAATTCTCTGTGCTTCCCCGCCGGACAGGCTGCCTGCCGCCCGTGAAAGAGTCAGGTACTCGAGACCAACATCGATCAAAAACCCGATGCGGGAACGGATTTCCTTTAGAATCTGTCCTCCGATCATCTTCTGTACCTCGGTCAGTTCCAGCCCATTTAAAAATTCCTGAAGATTTTCAATAGACATAGCTGTTACTTCATAAATATTTTCGCCGCCGATCGTCACAGCCAGCGCTTCCCTTTTCAGGCGCTGCCCTTTGCAGGCATGACACGGTGTAATTCGCATGAAAGTTTCGTACTCTGCCTTCATCGCGTCGGACCCGGTTTCCCGGTAACGCCGCTCTACATTTTTGATCAGCCCTTCAAAGGCCACGTCGTAGACGCCCTCGCCCCGCTGTCCTTTGTAATATACCTTGATTTCCTTTCCATTCGTTCCATAGATCAGAACGTCATGGATCTTTTTCGGATACTCTTCAAACGGAGTATCCAGATCAAACTTGTATTCCTCGCAAAGAGCGCGCAAAATGGCATTTGTAAAACTGGATGGATCCATACAGGACTGCCATCCAAGCGCCGCGATCGCTCCCTGATTGATACTCAGAGATTTATCCGGGATCATCAGATCCTCGTCAAACTCCATCTTATATCCTAGTCCAAAACATTCCGGGCAGGCGCCAAACGGATTGTTAAACGAAAAACTTCTCGGCTCTATCTCATCAATACTGATCCCACAGTCCGGACAGGAAAAGCTCTGGCTGAAATTGATCGGTTCTCCGTCAATCACGTCCACAGTCATCAATCCCTCCGCCAGATTCAGAGTCGTCTCGATGGAGTCGGTCAGACGCTTTTCAATCCCCGGTTTTACCACAAGCCGGTCCACCACAATCTCAATATTATGCTTGATATTCTTTTCCAGGCGGATCTCCTCTGTCAGCTCGTACATGTTTCCATCGATCCTCACCCGGACATACCCGCTCTTCTTCGCCTTCTCCAAAAGCTTGGCATGGGTTCCTTTCCGTCCTCTCACGACCGGCGCCAGAAGCTGGATTTTTGTCCGCTCCGGCAGTTCCATAATCTGATCTGTCATCTGATCCACCGTTTGCTTTTTGATCTCCTTACCGCAATTTGGGCAGTGTGGAATCCCGATTCTCGCATACAGGAGACGGAAATAATCATAGATCTCTGTTACCGTTCCTACAGTAGAACGTGGGTTCCGGTTCGTAGATTTCTGATCAATGGAAATTGCCGGGGAAAGTCCCTCAATACTCTCTACATTCGGCTTTTCCATCTGTCCCAGAAACTGTCTTGCGTAGGAGGACAGTGATTCCATGTAACGTCTCTGCCCCTCTGCATAAATCGTGTCAAACGCCAAAGAGGATTTCCCGGAACCACTCAGGCCCGTCAGTACAACCAGTTCATTCCTTGGAATATCCAGGCTGATGTTTTTCAGATTATGCTCATTTGCTCCGCGGATGCGGATATATTGTCTGTTGTCCATTGTTGTTTCCCTTCTTTTATTCTTCAATTTCCTGCAAATGCTTTTTTAATTCAATCATATTGTCTCGCAGCTTGGCAGCCGTCTCAAAATCCAAATCCGCCGCCGCTTTTTTCATCTGTCGCTGCAGATCTTTGATCAGCTTCTCCAGCTCTTCCCGACTCATAGACTCCGGATCCTTCTCCAGCACTTCTTCCTGCTTTGCAACTTTCTTGGAAATGCTGATCAGGTCCCGCACCGCTTTTCGAATCGTCTGCGGGGTAATACCATGCTCCTCATTGTAACGCATCTGAAGCTCCCGCCTTCTCCTTGTCTCGTCAATGGCTGCCCGCATAGAATCTGTTATCGTATCCGCATACATAATGACACGTCCATCTGCATTTCTTGCGGCACGCCCGATCGTCTGAATCAATGACGTCTCAGAACGCAGGAATCCCTCTTTATCCGCATCCAGAATTGCGACAAGTGTAATCTCCGGAATGTCCAGGCCCTCCCTCAAAAGATTGATTCCCACCAGTACGTCAAAGACGTCCAGACGCATATCCCGGATAATCTCTGTTCGTTCCAGGGTATCAATATCCGAATGAAGATATCTCACACGAATTCCCAATTCTTTCATATAATCTGTCAGATCCTCTGCCATCCTCTTAGTAAGCGTTGTAATGAGGATCTTGTTCTTCTTAGCTACTTCCTTATTGACTTCTCCAATCAGATCATCAATCTGTCCCTCTACAGGACGCACTTCCACCTCAGGATCAAGAAGACCGGTCGGACGGATTACCTGCTCCGCCCGCAGAAGCTCATGTTCCTCCTCATAGGCCCCCGGCGTCGCCGATACAAACATCACCTGGCTGATCTTGCTCTCAAACTCTTCAAAATTGAGCGGCCGATTGTCCTTTGCCGACGGAAGACGGAACCCATAGTCCACCAGAGTGGTTTTTCTGGACTGGTCTCCATGGTACATCCCACCGATCTGTGGAATCGTCTTGTGGGACTCGTCAATAATCATCAGAAAATCATCCGGAAAATAATCCAGAAGCGTGTGCGGCGGCTCGCCCTCTGCAAGCCCTGTCAGATGACGGGAATAATTCTCAATCCCGGAACAAAAGCCCGTCTCCCGAAGCATCTCAATATCAAAATTCGTCCTCTCTGAAATCCTCTGCGCCTCCAGAAGCTTGTCCTCACCTTTAAAGAAACGAATCTGATGTCCCAGCTCCTCCTCAATCTGTCCGATTGCCCGCTCCATATTCTCTTTGGATACGACATAGTGGGACGCTGGGAAAATCGCAATATGATTCAGCTCATTTTTAATCTCTCCTGTCAGAGAGTCCACTTCCGTAATCCGGTCAATCTCATCACCGAAAAACTCTACCCGGATTATATTCTCTCCAGAACCGGCCGGAAATACTTCCAGTACATCTCCATGAACCCGGAACGTGCCTCTCTTAAAGTCAATGTCATTTCTGTCGTACTGAATGTCGATCAACTTCCCAATGACTTCATCCCGGTCCTTTATCATACCAGGCCGCAGGGAAATCACCATGTTCTGATAGTCAATCGGGCTGCCGAGTCCGTAGATGCAGGACACACTCGCCACGATAATGACGTCTTTTCTTTCGGACAGTGCCGCTGTGGCTGAGTGGCGCAATTTATCAATCTCATCGTTAATCGCCGAGTCCTTGGCAATATAGGTGTCCGATGATGGAACGTAAGCCTCCGGCTGGTAGTAGTCGTAATAGGAGACGAAATATTCCACTGCGTTGTTAGGGAAGAACTCTTTGAACTCTCCGTAAAGCTGCGCCGCCAATGTCTTATTATGTGCAATGATAATTGTCGGCTTATTTAACTGCTGAATGACATTTGCCATCGTAAATGTCTTACCCGAACCGGTAACCCCAAGAAGTGTCTCACACTGGTTTCCCTCCTGGAACCCCTGTACTAACTGGGCGATAGCCTGCGGCTGGTCGCCGGTAGGCTGATATGGAGATACTAATTTAAAGATTTTTTCTTCACTCATACCTGCTTCTCCCTTTGTTATTTTTGAATACTTGATTAGTGATTACACGAATTTTTCGTGTAATCAGAATATCCTTTTTCTAATAAAATCGTAAAACACACTTTTGGTTGCAAAGCGGCTATTTTTATCGTCGTTTTCCCAGGAACAAATGTTCTGCTTTTATTTTATCTTATGTTCTATTTCGTGTCAATTTTTCTTTTTAAGATTATTTTTTGCTGCCCTGTCGAGATTTAATGCAGGATATACAGTAATATTTATCATATCCGCCTAAGGAATATCGCTACTTGCATTTTTATATGCCAAGACCACATCAAAGCATTTTTTGAAAACAATGTTGCAAGCACCTTTACACTCTGCAAGGCTGTTGAATTTACATTTTTTCAAAACGGAAAATATAGACAAAGCTTACATCATTACTCTTTATCATGGTAATTACTTTATCATATACTTAGTACCTCTTCCCCTGCCTTCAATTTTTACAACACCTTTCTTCCCCATATCTTTCAGCAACTGTGTTGTCTTTGATTTGCCAAATGGGGCATAAGGAGCAATTTCGCTGATGGATTTCAGCATTGTCCTGCTCAGAATCTTATATATTTTTCTTTCGTCTTCCGTTAAATTCAGGTTTTTCTCAAAAACCGGGAGTACGATCTTGATTGTATTTTCCGACACTTCAAAATCCGGCTTCATCAAGCCTTCCTCATAGAGCTGTTTTATCCTTGTAATCCCTGTACCGAAGATTTCAACAAACCCAAGTCTGTAAAATACATTTGCAAGATTTCTATTTCTTAAAATCGAAAGTTTCCCCGATAACTATTCATCTTCTGTTATTCCAGAAGGCAGTCCCCCCGGAGAAATAATTTCTATTCTGTCATCAAACATCGAAACTTTGATCTGCGAATCCATATCCCACGCTCTGTGAATCAGCGCATTTGCGATTGCTTCTCGAAAGGCAGCCTCCGGTATTTTTTCTATCTTTTTCCTGTCAGTGCCTTGTATTTCTTCATATTCATAATAATCCTTGAACACCTCTGCAGTTTTTTCGTAGACTTCAAAAATGGATATATGATCAAAGGTTGCCCTCTTATGAATCACACTGATGTTTTCACCGAACTTCACCATATCAATTCCTGGAAAATGATTTTTATCCGCCAAAATACCATCTGCATTATTGTATCCAATAGTATTGTTGTATAAGTTCAACGTTTTCAAGGTGTCCTGATTAAAAGTTTCAATCTGAATATATTCTTTTAATTTTTGACATAGGGTATTAAATGTCAGTTTTTGCTCTTCACATCGCAATTCTTCAAATCTGATATTTTTCCCTTCCAAAATCAGTCTTGACAACTCCAGTGTGTCAACCTCTATGGTTGCAGTATCATTTCGCTTATATGCCTTCGATTTATATAAATAAGGCTTTTGCATCCCGCTTTTTACAGTCAGTTTTATCGTTCTGTCGTGATTCTGCAATTCCAGCGTATAATGGGGCTGCGGAGTAATACTGTCATTAATCTTATTTTCGATATCAAGACATGCTTGTTTTACATCTGACAGACCTTTGATATTCCCATTGTCATCGATGCCAAAAAACACTTCTCCACCATCGTAATTTGAAAAGGCACTTACTGTTTTTAAAATATATTTGTAATCTTTTCTTTAAACCCTGTTGTTCTTGTTTCACGCATACACTGTTCTTCCTTTCCAGTTTCACTGTTTATAGTATAAATAAAAATGCGCATAAATCAATCGTATTTTTTTACAATTGATTTTATGCGTGCTTTTAATCATACAATTTAAAATTCCTGTCATAACAAATATGTTTCTGCAATGATATGCGCCAAATAGCTATATAGCAACAGACTATTCTTCAATCATAATCCCTATTTTTTCAAAATAAAAACACGTTAAATAGCGCTTTAAAGAATTTCCATTTTCCATGATAATTTTCCATGTCTCCGCATAAGTTCCCGGTACATAAAATGAAATATCATATAATGACTTCAAAAACTCCATAGGTCTATCGCTATATTGGTCTGCTATTTCAAATGCCAAATTATTCTGAAACAAACATTCCCACACCTCCTTAATATTTTCACTCATCCAACATTGCCAGATAGCTGTCCAACCTTTTATTCACATACCCAGCAAACAACTTTTCCATCACATCCAGATTATGATTTACAAGATATTCATCAAACGCATTGTAATAAGCAATCCGATCTGTAAACTTAATGTCTATTGGAGGATACCCGGCTTTCATCAATTCCAGATTCATAAGCAGTCGTCCCGTCCGGCCATTTCCGTCAATGAAAGGGTGAATTCCCTCAAACTCAATATGAAACCGTGCAAGCCGTGGAATGATATGCTCTGTGTTATTTCTATAAGACACTAGCAGTTGCTCCATCTTAGGCTGTATCAGATATGGCTGCACTGATTCATGCTTTGCACCCATAATTCTTACCGGAACTCTTCTGTAAACACCTCGGTCATCCTTTTTATCAGCCAACACCAGATAATGAATCTGCTTAATAATGCTCTCTGATAATGGTACCTGATTCTTTACCAAATCCTGCACAAAATCAAAAGCTTCTTTATGTCCGACCGCTTCCATATGATCTTTCAGTGGCTTCTGATCAATCGTCAAACCACGCAACACCATATCCGTCTCTCGCAAGGTCAGCGTGTTTCCCTCTATCGCATTGGAATTGTAAGTGTATTCAACTACAAATTCCTCTGTCAGTCGTTCCACCTCTCCCGCTGTCAAAGGTCGTCTGGAATCCAGTTCGATTTTTTTCCTGTCAATTACCGCCAGCAAACTCTCTGCTTTTTTATACCTACCGTCCTCCGGTTTCTTCGCATCTACAGGAATTTTCCAACTGCGCCCTTCGCGGGTAACACCCAAAATTTTTCCCTCTGAACATAATATACGAACTCTTCTATCTGAAATGCCCCATTTTTCTGCGGCCTGTTTCACTGTCATGTACATAAATCTACACCTCTCTTCAAACAGTAGTATACCCTATTATCGGAACAATATAAACAGTATCGGAATAATATTTTCCACTTATCGGAATAATACAAAAGTCCGAAAGATACCAATTCTCAATCTCCCGGACCATTATTATGCACTTCTGATTTTGGTTTCCTCAATCGTAGTAAAATTGTAGTATCCCACCAGTCCTATTGCACTGCTTTGCCGCAGTTTATCGTAGCAATTGCCCTCAAGCACTTTCATGCCACTGTTTTTGTCGTGACAAAGAAGAGGTATTAAAATCATATTCCTCCTGAAAATTTTTTCCATAAATTTCCTTTTCATTTCCAGACTGCTCAAATTCAACAATATATCTTCCTATTCTCCAATATATTTCTGTCATTGTTTGATTAACGGCACCTGTGAGGTGTTCTTTGGCAACTGCTACCGTTTTTTCAATTTCAGAAATCAAATAATCCATCTTATCATTTGTTGTAACCTCTTACATATATTTCCTTTCCTGAATTTGTCAGCGCTTTCTTCTGTCCGCTTTTTGATAATTTCTTTATGACTCTGTTCCATTTTAATCCTGATACATAATCTTCTTCCACATATCCATAGCACAATGCATACTTGAAAGAAGTTGTAAGCACAGTCTTCAAAATTTTCGCTACTGATGGAGATTTGTCATATGTTTTTTTATAAATTCTCTTTACATGATTTTTCCGCAATTTCCCCATAGATAGCCGCCCATACAATGGCAAAATATAATTTTGAATCGCATTCTTATAAGAATAATAAGAATTATAGGAAAGCGACTTCTTTTTGACTTCCTCTAGCCAAAACTCATAAAAGTCCTGAACACTTGTTCAAGCGTTCTGTCACTTCATACAGTTTTCCACTGCATTTTTTCGCTAGAATCTTTGCTAGGTGGGTTCCCCCTTGTCGGCTCCAACTCCTGTGCCCGTGTTTCATCCGCTTTGCAATTACACTCTACATATGGTTCTCCATTGTTTCCATGTTTCAGTATTCCAGTCCTTCCGGCAGTTCAAGGCCCTGCGACTGGTATGGCAGAAGCCCTTCCCTGTTATTCTTATAATACCGGATCAGTTCTTCTCCGTCTTTCATCTCATCATCGTCACTCAGATTGCTCCCCTTCGCTTTATTTTTCTATAGTAATTTTCAAAAAACGACCCTGAAATTTCTCCAGAGTCGTAAAAATCAAGTCATTTCATTTTAATTTTATACAAGCAATTTTTAATTTAGTAAAACTTTCCTCACTGATTACATGTTCTATCCGACAAGCATCTTGCTCTGCCGTTTTACGGCTAACTCCTATAGCCAAAAGCTTTTCTGTAAAAAATAAATGTCGTTCGTAAATTTTTTCAGCAACTTTTTTACCTGCATCTGTCAAGGAAAGAAAACCATTTTTATCTTTTCTAATAAAGCCGCTCTTCTGCAAAACTGCAACAGCATGGCATACACTGGGCTTTGATACTTCTCTATATTCAGCTACATCCACAGAACGTACCATACCATTTTTCTTCTGAAGAATTAGTATCGTTTCCAAATAATCTTCCCTAGATTCATAAATCTTCATAAGACTCTCCTTTACTCCGCCAATTTCCAGCCTATAGCCTCCTTCCTAGCGGATATAAAGTCAGCATACAATCCACTCTGCTGAATCAATTCCGCATGAGTGCCTCTCTGTACAATATGAGCGTTGTTCAGTACAAGTATCTGGTCGGCGTTCCGAACGGTTTTCAGCCGGTGAGCAATCATAATGATGGTCTTATCATGGGTCAGTGCCTCAATAGCATGCTGCAATTCATCCTCATTCTCCGGATCAACGCTACTTGTTGCCTCATCCAAAATGATAATAGGCGCGTTTTTCAGCATGGCACGAGCGATGGAAATACGCTGCTTCTCTCCGCCGGATAAAGTACCGCCTCCCTCGCCTATCATAGTGTCATATCCGTCCGGTAAAGCGGAAATAAAGTCATGACAACAAGCTTTTTTCGCCACCTCAACCACTTGCTCATGAGTAGCGTCCTGGCAACCAAACTTGATGTTGTTCTCAATCGTATCTGCAAAGAGATATACACTCTGAAACACCATTGAAATGCTCTTCATCAGACTATCCAGTTTGAAATCCTGTACATCCATACCGCCAATGGTAATTTTTCCGGAGTCTACATCCCAAAAACGGGCAATCAAGTTACACATTGTTGTCTTACCTGCACCAGAAGGACCGACAATGGCTGTGGTTGTTTTCTCAGGAATAGTAAAACTGACCTGATCTAATATCTTGCGGTCTGCGTAGGAAAAATCCACCTTATCAAACACAATCTCGCTGGTTTTGGGGGTAATGTCAGCGCCTTTCTCATCCATTATCGGCGTATCATCAATGGCATTTGCCGTGTCCATCGAAGCCGCCAACATTTGCAACAAAGAAGCCATGTTTCCGGCATTTTCCAAATCATTGAACACCATGAAAGAAGCTATTACTAAAATCAAGCCGTAGACCAGCGGCAGAGAATCGCCCAGCCAAAGCCAGATTGAAGCCAGTAACAACAGGATGCTGAACACCCGGACAACCACTTGTTTGATAGCGTCATAGGGAATGCTGGCTTTTGTCAGCTTCAGATTATTCCGGCAACTTGATTGAATAGCATTTCTGATGGATTGTGCACTGTCCCTTTCAAGCCCAAATGCTTTGACGATTCCCATGCCCTGGATGTATTCCAACACGGAGGTCACAAGGGACTCCTGTGTGTGCTGACGAACCGAACTTTGAGCTGCGGACTTTCGGAGAGCCAGTTCCGCCACTGCAAGGTAAAGCAGGACACCGGCAACAGCTACAAGCCCAATCCTCCAGTCGAATATCAGCAGGACAATAACCAAAGCCACCGAATTAAAAAATCCCCCCAGTACAGATACCAAAACACGGGCTGCCGAGTTTTCTACATCTCCTAAAGTCGTTGTGACAACGGCAGTAATATCCCCGATACTATTCTTGTTGAAATAGCCCATCGGGATATAGCGCAGCCGATCTCCTATATGGATACGTTTTTCTGCCACCATACAATAGCCGGTTTCTGTCTGCTTCATCGTGGAGAAATAGGTCGTAATGATACGCCCAATAAGGGAAACGCCCATAATCCCCAGTGAAATCCAGATAAACTGTCCGTCCCGGTTGTTAGATACTAGCGCGCCTATTACCACAAAGAGGGCGGCAAACTGCAGGGCTGAAAACAGCCCAGACAGGAATGCAAACAATAGAGATTTTTTTAGCAGCCCCTTCTTGCTGCCTGCAAAAGCAAAAATTTTTTTCAATGTTCCATACATCTGACATCCCCCTTACATCTGGTCCTTCGCGCCGATATGCGCCTGCCACATATCCCGGTAGAGGGGGCAGGTTTCCAGCAGTTTCTCATGCGTACCTTGTGCGCGGACAGTTCCATCCTTTACCACAACAATGTTGTCTGCGTCAACAATGGTAGACAGCCGGTGTGCAATCACAATCAGGGTCTTGCCGATAGTCAAAGCGGAAATGGCTTTCTGTACCAGCGCCTCATTTTCGGGGTCAATATAGGCAGTGGCCTCATCTAAAATGACAACCGGCGCGTTTTTTAGCATGGCACGGGCGATGGCAATCCGCTGGCGCTCGCCGCCGGAAAGGTGGGAACCAGCACTACCGACAACCGTATCATAGCTGTTATCCAGCCTGCGGATAAAGGCGTCACAGCCGCTTTGTCTGGCAGCCTGTTCCACCTCCGCATCTGTAGCACTGGGTCTTCCCATGCGGATATTCTCCCGGATGCTACGGTTAAACAGGTAATTGTCTTGGGATACATAGGAAATCTGATCTGCAATTTCAGACAGCGGTATATCCTTCATCTCGTGGTCACCGAGTGTAATACTGCCGGATGTAACATCCCAATATCCGGCAATGAGCTTCGCCACCGTAGATTTTCCGGATCCAGATGGTCCTACAAGGGCTGTCATGGTCCCGGGCTGAATGGCAAGGTTCACATCATGCAGAACTTCTGTTATACCGTCATAGGAAAAAGACACATGTCCGAAAACAATACCGGTATCTTCCAGCTTAACCGGCGTGTCCTTATGGTTCAGTTCTTCGGCGTTCAAAAGCCGGCTGATTTCTTCCACATTTGTCCCCAGTACTGCCAAATCATCTGTAAAAGTAAAGGCTGCGATAATTGGTCCAACCAGCCCCAGCGAGAAAATTATAATAGAAAGAAAAGTAGAAAGTTCCAGACTACCAGAAAGCCAGAACGCAAAACCGCAAGGCAGCACACAGATTAGCACTGAGGGCAGAATGGCATTGTAGGCACTCATAGTTTTCTGGTTTTCTCTCATCCAATCCACATAGTAGTTGGCGTTATAGTTTACTGCATCGGAATACTTTTTGTAGGAACCGGCGGATTGACTAAATGCTTTAACCACCTCAATACCTCCAATATACTCTACAATGGCATTTGCCATCTGTTTTCCGGCTTTTACCGCACCTTCCCATTTAACGGGATAGTTCTTCATACCGGCGGACATAACAACAAGCCCCATCACCAGAGTAACAAGAGACAAAAGCGCCATGCGCCAATCCAGAATAAACAGGTACACAACAATCACAAGTGGTATCAGAACATTTGCAGTCATTTCCGGAATCAGGTGCGCAAAGGTCGGTTCCATTCCCTCTACACGGTCTACAATCGTTGTTTTATACTGACCAGACGGAGTATCCAAAATCGTTCCCATCGGGACATGAACCAGTTTTACTGTGATATTCTCCCTCAAGTCGCGTAGCGTGTAATAAGTCGCCGTGTGGGAAACCGTTGTAGAAAGGCAGGAAAACAGCACTTTCCCCAAATAGCCGCATAATGCAATAATGCTAGCGGTCACATAGAAGGAAAGATTCTGCTCCCCAGCCAGCATCAGCGTAACAATATGCGCCACGCAAAAATAGGGCACCATCTGGCAGGTCACGCCTAATACTGCAAGGATAATGCTGCTTATGAATTTCCCATGATAAGATTTTCCCCATCCCCATAGGACACCTATGGGTGATTCTTTCTTTTCTTTTTTCATATTACCGCTCCCTTTATGAAATAGTTTCTAATTTTTTCAAGACCGACCTTATCCATTTGAAATTGATCAACAATGTAGCCTTCCTCAAAATGAACAATATCCGTACAACAGTCTAAAATCAACTCAAGATCATGGGTAATAACATACAAGGTAATACCCGCGTCTCTGACTTGCCGTAGGATATTTGCAACCTCTTTCATATGCTTATAATCAAGACCGCTGGTCGGTTCATCGAAAAATAAAATAGAACGCTTAGACGCGATTGCCGAGGCAATTGCTACTCGTTGTTTTTGACCGCCAGAAAGGGACATAGGGTGTCTGTCTTTGAAATCCGTTAAATCTAATTTAGAAAGGATTTCTTCCGCTTGTTCCTGGTTTTCCTCCTCCATACTAATTAAGATTTCATCCAACACCGTTTCTGTAAAAAGTTGATGATTAACATCCTGCATTACCATATAGCAGGTATTTAACCTGTCTTTAGGGTGGTAAGTCTTGCCATTCCAGATAACTTTACCGCAACGCTTTTCCAAACCGCAAAAGCACCGGGAAAAAGTAGACTTTCCGGCTCCATTGTTTCCAATAATCCCTACAATACGATTTGCTGGAATTTTATCTTCACGAATGTGAAGTGTCTTCGGCTCATTTTTATAGGCAAAGTTAAAGTTGCAAAGCTCCATTTGTTTTCCAGTTTGCTGTACTGTTTCAGGTGGCAATAAATTTTCAAGAATGAAGGCACGCAACCCTAAATCGGTTCTTTGCTGTTCTGTCAGCCGCTCAAATTCTGCAGCGGAATAATCTTTTTCCACCTCTCCAGCAGTAATATAAATAAAACGATCCGCAAGACCACGCAGATAGTAGAGTCGATGTTCCGATATAATAATTGTTTTTCCCTGCGATTTCCAAAATGCAAGCGTAGCTCTCAGAGCAAGAATAGAGGAAGCGTCAAGGTTGGATGATGGTTCGTCCATAACAAGCACATTTGGTTCCATAATCGACACACCTGCACAAGCGATTTTTTGTTTTTCTCCGCCGGAGAGATGAAAAATATTACGCCCCATCAATTTCTCCAAACGGAAATCCTGGACGGTTTTTTCCAACCGGTTCCGAATACTTTGTTCCGGCTGGCCGAGATTTTCACAACCGAATGTAATTTCGCTGGTTGTATCCACATTAAAAAATTGAGAACGGGGATTTTGAAATACACTGCCAACAGTTTTTGCGGTATCATAAAGGGGCTGCTCTGAAACTTTTGCCCCGTTTACCCATACTTCCCCGTTCATTTTTCCTTCATAGTAATGAGGAATTAAACCATTGATCAACCGGGTAATTGTCGTTTTTCCGCAGCCACTTTCACCGCAAAGTACGACAAACTGACCGTCCTCTATATTCAGATTTATATCCTGAATCCCACCAGCGCTCTCATTTTCTCCTCCATAAGAGAAAGTTACATGGTCAATCTGTATCACAGGCTCACCCCTCCTTTTAAAACACAATTTGCCGCTGAAACAAAAACAGAATAAAACATAGGATGCAAAGCATGATAGCTATCACATCTTGAAAATGAAAACCAATCTGACATACATTTGTACGTTTGACGGGGGCACCAAGCCCCCGTGTTAACGCGGCGGCAGAAAGTTCGTCTCCAATCTTCACAACGGATACCATTAAGGGTACAAGCCTGTATTCTACCATCAAAAAAGGATTTTTTCCTCCGAAACGGATTCCCCGCATTTTCATTGCGTCCCGTATTGCCTGATATTCTTCACTGATCGTAGGGAAAAAGCGAAATATTACAGACATGGGGATGACAATTTTTTCTGTAATGTGCATACGTTCCATTGCAGCGATAAACTCACTTACTGAAGTTGATGAAATCAACCAAGCACCTGTCATAATGCCGGGTGCAAAGCGCGTCATTATGGATGTAATCGCAAGCACAATGAAAGAAAGCAATCCACTTAAAACTGTGAGGGCTATCCGTTCCAATACGAAACAGACCGCATATAATAGCAAATACTTTCCTGCTGTTTTGAAACGGCGCTCCGATAAGATCAGCACAAAAGGGATAAGGCTTAAACAGGGCTTGACGATGTTCATGATCCCTGTGTTGCTGGTACTGAACATCAGTGTTGTGATTGTCAGCAGCAGTACAAGTTTTGTGCGAGGATCAAACAATATTCCTTTTCTTTTTTTAGTTGTTGCAAAGAATGATTCCTCGTTCATTACACAATTCCCGCTTTAGCAAAATGCTTTTTCAACAGTGCCTTACCTAACAGGCCACCCAAAATTGCGAAAACAAAAATTCCAGCAATTACCAGAACGATGCTCCACATGGGCATAACTGCCATTACTTTGTCAGCGTATTCCTCACCAAAGCTGGCTGCAAAGCTGGCCCGGGAATCCTCTACCATGAAATACATGGGAATGTATGTACCAACGATCCAAATACTGAATACCGCATAACCGATCAGGCTCTTTTTTACACTTTTATAGCCGCCAGATTTCAAAATCAAATCACTTATCAAGCCAAAAATCGCACCCGTTAGTACACCCCAGAATCCCATGCCGGTCAAGCCCATCAGCAGACCGCTTAAAATTCCCATGATCGTAACCATGCCGAATTTTTTCACTCTTGTCAGGAACAGCATGAAGGGAATACCGGTAATCAATGCCCACAATGCTCCGAGAATCGGCATGAAAATGGGCACAAATCCAATAGGAATGGCGACGCAGCACCCTATAACAAAATAGAGAACTGTGAATAGACCGAGATTAATCAGATCCTTTGCTTGTAGCTTGTTACTCATAATGAGTACCTCCATTTATTTTTTTAGTTAGTAATTTCTAACCTCTTTATAAGATAGCACAGTTAGTTGTGGCTCTCTACAACCAATTATCTTTTTAGCTCCAAACAGCACCGAGTTTTTTTGTTGACTGATTTCGTTTGCAATTCTATAATATAATTAAAATTCAAAGGAAAACAGGTAGTCGAATGACAGGAGCAAGAAATGAAGATTGATGATATTATAAGAAAATGTATTGAGATTCCTGGTATTTCAATAAAGCGCAGTGATTTCAGTGCAGAACTACTTATGAAAGCCAAAGAAGGGAAGGGGGCGATGACCTTTTTCCCGCTTTTCCCTGGGCTTACTATTGCGTATATCTTCGTAAATTCTCCGACATGGGCAGCACCCAATTTCTGTGAAGATAGCTCCATTGAAAAAGGACCGTTGCTTCTAAACTATTGTGTGACCGGGCGTTGCGAGATTATCTTGAATAATGAAAACTTTGTATATGTGAAAGATGGAGAAATTTCTCTCACAGAGCGTTTCGCCCAAAAGCAATATGTCTATCCTCGCCGCATCTATGAGGGAATGGAATTCTTCGTTGATACCGATACTCTGACAGCAGAAAGTGCATGGATACAAAAAGAGTTTGGCATTGACTTTCATAAAATTATTGAACTTTTTTGTCCAAATGGAAATACCTATATTTCAACGGTTGCTCCTGAAGTCGAAGAGATATTGACAAAACTTTGGGGACTTTTGGATATTGCGCCCCCATTTTCAATCTTTCAAATGAAGGTCTATGTTCTGGCACTTTTTTCACTGCTACAAAGTCTTAACGATATTCCCCCATCGCAGGCCTGCACATTTTTTACTGAAACACAGGTAGAGATTGCAAAACGTGTTGAAAAAATCATTACTTCCGATTTGCGGCAGCATCATCCTGCATGGGAATTGGCAGCACAGTTTTCTGTCAGCGAAACCAGCTTAAAAAACTATTTTCGTGGCGTTTTTGGTCAAAACATATCTATTTATCTTCGGGAAATGCGAATGAAAAAAGCTGCTGATTTACTTACCACTACAAAACTATCTGTAGCGACAATAGCGGAAAAAGTTGGCTACATGAATCAAAGCAAGTTTGCATCTGTTTTCAAAAAACAGTTTGATATGTCCCCCCTAGAATATCGACGACATAAAACTCTAGATTTGCAAAAGAATTATAGAATTAGAGAGTATCCCAACATTTAACATCTAGAATCTTTAGCATGATAACAATTAGGCTCATTCCCCTCTAAGCCTAATTGTTATCTGCTTTCATCCTATTCAATTATACCATCTTCGTAATATTCCTCTACATGATTCTGTTTTTTCAGTGACGTATAATATTTAGCGATGAGTTCAGGTGTCATCGGATGAATATTAAGATTTAATTTTTTTAAAATTTCTGACATTTTCTCCGTTGAAAATATCAACTCTTTCTCTTGTTTCCAATATTTCTCGTCAAAAAAATCCATAAAAGGCGAAATAGGAAGTTTGCATTCATACGTTTTTACTTTTTCTATCCACTGTCTAATATTTATTGGAGATAAAGAAATTCCAATACTTTTAGCTATTGCAGCAGCATCTTCAAAACTAATGCTCTGTGGGTTTATAATATGATATGTCTTACCATACTCCCTTTCATTTTGCGATATCCCTACCACTATTTTTGCCACATCATCAACGGCAATCGGTGCTATTTCACCTTTTACGTTTGGGTATAGTTGAAGTAATAAGCAAGTCTCTATTATTCTGAAGATAAAATCACCAGTATTACACATTCCACTTTCTGAATCTCCAACAATGTGACCCAACCTATATACAATCACAGGAATTCCCAATTCCTTTGCTTCCCAAATTATCCTCTCTGCTACCCACTTACTTTGTGTATATCCAATTGGTAATATCCCTGGATTACTAAGGTTTTGATTCTCTAAGACTACTCGCTTATCATACCTAAATTTTGAAAAAATCGAAATAGTTGACATATAAAAAATTGCTTTTATACGCTTATATCTTGCAAATTTTATTATCTCTTTGGTGCCATTTACATTAATATTTTTCAATTCGTTATATCCATATAAAAAATGTACTTTAGCTCCATTATGGTAAATACAATCTACCTTTTCTGCCAAATTCTCATATTCTTTTTCCTCCATTCCGAGATTTCTACATCCAAGATCCCCTAGAACTATTTGTACACGCCCTTTTTCATAATCAAAGGTTCCAAATTTTATCAACGAATTTTCTAGCTTTTTTTCCGCTTCTCTTAAGGACTCTGCTCTAATTAAACAATATATTTGCATTGTTGTCTCTTGTAACAATTCTCGCAATAGATAACTTCCTAAATATCCTGTCGCTCCAGTTAGTAAACAAACATTTTTTTCTATTTCTACTTTTTCATTATTAGGTGTTATATCTAATTTAATATCTTCTTGTAACAATTCAAATAAGTCTGTTTTTTCGCACTTTGGTTGTTCTAAGATTTCATATATCTTTCTACTGAGCTTTTCAATAGTCGGATAAGAAAAAATATATGAAAATGGAATATTTATATTTCCAAACACTTTTCGAATACCTTCTATTATATTTATTGCATTTAGACTGTTTCCTCCCAACAAAAAGTAATTGTCCTTTGTTCTTACATCGACTTTTAATTCTTCTTGCCATATTTTCTTTATTTTACATTCTATTTCTTGTATCTTCATTCTATTTTCCTCCTACCATTCATTTAATTATTAGATATTTAAACATATCTAATATAAAATTTCCTCTCCATTAATCGGTATAATTTCTTCTGGTAAAATATTATTTACAGGTCCAATACATTTTCCAATTTCTCCCCATAATTTACATAAATTCAATTGATACTGTATGTTTTTCCTATCCATTTCATTTTCAATTAACATCATAAATTCGTCAATCATATTAGAAATTCCCTGTGGCCAAACATTATCATATATATCTTTGTAAGTATCATCAAGACAATCTTCATTCAAAATTTCTGTAACTTTTTGATTAGAATATATATTATTTCCTTCAAAATTTAATATCCCATTTTTCTTCTCTATAAAATATCTCGGCTCCCAAAATACGGCACCTATCGAATTATCCATTACTAATTGTCCGCTACTAGTAAAAAGTACAATTCTATGAAACAACAATGCATAATTATCGGAATTATCAGAAGCCATTCTATTTTCTATTTTTAATATCAACGGTATCTTTTCCACTTCCCCCTCAACAATAACCAATATTTCATTAGTTGTTTTAACTTTATTTAGTTTATATGTGGTAACATTCCCCAACATTTTTCCTAGTATATCCAAAAGAGGATATAACACCTGTATACTACATTCAGCTTCCAGTAAAATAGGTCTGGTTTTATTTAGTAATTTATTTGCATATTCTATCATAAGTTTTCCAGCCGAAATTCCAGAATAAAAACTGTTAATATAATAATGGCAATGATTCTTTAAAGCTTGTTTAAAACATTCTTTTGCCTCGTTATAATGAACCGGTTGCTCTTGAATTACATTTATTCCTCTTTTTAAACATTCTAAAGCTATTTCTGCACCATCACCCCCAGTTATGGAGGATTTTACAGCAACACAAACAATATCTACATCTTTACTATTTAATTGAGAAATATCAGTATATAATGGGATATTATTTTCACCTGCACATTTTTTAGACTGCAAACTCCCCTTTGATAAAATTCCGACCAGTTTGCAGTTTGCATTAATTTTTATGCCTTTGATATACATTCTTCCAAAATTTGTTCCGCACACTACTATTCTATAGTATTTTTTATCTTTCTTCCCTAAACTCATTTTATATTCTCCATAATTTCAAATAAAATCGAATAAGGCAAATACAATTACAGTATCTGCCCCATCCGCTTTTAACTATTCTAGTATTTTTGCCACATCATGCACATTGGGTTCCTTAAGACAGTTTGTATGTTCTCCTGGAATATAATCAATTGTCAAATCTCCCAGTACTATATTTTCCCACAGTTCTTTGTTACTAATATCTCTTACCGGGAAAAAATGTTTTGTATCATCTGCAACAAACAGAGCATGCACATCTCCTACATAAATTGATGGCTCATATCGCATAATCCCTTTAAAACTATGTCTAAACAATTTATAAAGTATTTTAAACATATCAATATTTTCTGCATCATCTCCTTCATTCTTTTTTATGGTTGCAAATATTTTTTGCAATCTTTCCTCTTGTGATAATTCACTTAATTTTTTAAATCCTACTGCAAGTTCTTCATACTCTCCACTTAACGTACATAATTCATCAATTGATATAGCCCGATCTCCATTATGTGTCTTAAAATTTTCTAATGCACGCTGTAATAAAGTATTGCTGCCTATATATCCCGCTTTTTCTATATCTGCTCCAATGGATAATGCGAAAGCTCGTTCAAGAAGTAGCTCATTATCATAATTATGTCCGCAGAGACTCGAACTTATTGTGACTACTTTAGCAACATTTTTCCCTCTTTCAACTAAAATGCGAGCAGTTTCAAAGGCAATCCAGCCACCAACACAATAGCCCATTAATATGTACTGATTCGTTGAAATTTTTTCCAATATATCTGCATATCTTTTAGCAGTGTCAATGATAAGACTATCGACATCTCTATTCAAATATTCTTCAAAACTTCCAAAGTTAAAACCACCCAAAAGTTCTGACTCCCTACTACTCTTTGCTAAATATGGCAGTAAGTCTTTGTAAGAGCTCAAAGTACCTGTCCCCGCATGAAAAAGAATTTTTGCTTTCTCACAATCTTTTTCTGGCTCTTTAAAGCTAATAAAAGGCGAAATATTTTCAGATTTTTCTTCAGTTGTTTCTGAAATTTTTCCCCTTAGTACTTCAGCAATACCCTTAATTGTCGCATTTTTCATTAAGGCCATCATAAGGGCATCCCATTTCCATCCTTTTGTTTCTGGTAATTTTTGCATCATTTGACTTATTGTCTGTGCAACGAGCAATGAATCCCCTCCCACTGAGTAAAAGTCCTCATCTCTTCCTATCTCTTTACACCCGATGATTTCACACCATATATTCTTAATTCGATTTTCTAAATCGTCTAAAGGTTCAACCTCATTTACCTTATCCTTTCTATATTTTTCCTCGCGAATAGACAATTTTTTTCTGTCAATCTTTCCATTACTGCTCATAGGAAATTCATTTAATTCAATTATCTTTGAAGGAATCATATATTCAGGTACTTTTGTTTTTAAATAGCTTTCTATTTCATTTATATCTAGATCATTTTCACTTGAAAACTGAACTTCCATTAGAACTTGACCTGCTGAATATAAAACATCGTCCTCTTCGGGATAGGATAAAATAATATGCCCCTCCATCTCTTTTATTATATTTTTCCATTCTTCATAGTTAATAAAAATACTCTCCTTTGATTTTCTCCCATCTGAATATTCTTTAACGGCCTCTGCAAACTCAAATTCCATAGAAGTTAATAATGCATATCTCTTTTTTACCTCCTCAATAATAAATAGTTTTCCTTCGTTTTTAAGCATCTTCCTTATATTAGTTAAACTCTTCTTTATATCTTCTGCATTATGCAAAACGTTTCCACATAATATAATATCAAATTTCTCGCCCTCAAATCCTTGATCCCAATTGCATTTATTAATATCATAAATCTTATAATTAATCCAATTGTATTGCGAGAAAAGTTTTTTTGCTTCATTAAAGAAAAATTTTGAAACATCTGTAAAATAATACTCTACATTATATGGATGTAGTTTTTCAATTAATTCTAGACTACTACCTGCCACTCCTGCACCAATTTCCAATATTCTAATATTTTGCCTGTTTTTATTTAGTATTTCTAATATTTCCTCATGAAGTACCTTATTAATAGAACGATTAACTATATTGTCTTTATATGCGGCGTATGCAATGTCCAACTTTCCCTGTGGAAACAATAGTTCATTCGGATGTTTCTTTCCAGTCAACAAATCCTTTAGTTGAGTTGAAGATGAGTGTATGTAATTCATAAGGACATCACTATATCCAATTTTTCTATCTATTAGTTTCCAGTCCTCTTCAGCTTTTTCTGCAATATCATCAGCATATTTAGTTTTAGCATAAAACATACCTTTCTCTTCGCAAATAAATTTTTTATCTTTCAAAGCTGTCAACCATCTAATAATTAATTGGTGATATTGCGGTTTTACTTTTAACAGTTTTACAATGTCCTCAGGAGAATATTTCTCTTCACTACAGTTAAACATACCTTCCTTTCTCATTAAAGCCAAAATATACATTTGCGCCGTATTATCTGCAGCCTCAATCCATTTATGAAAATCCTCTTTTGTAAACGTAAAACCAAATTCTGCTTCACAAATCTTTTTCTTCTCTGCAATAGTATCCGCAGCGGTAATAGTTCCATTATTTTTAGAAACATACGCTATCAATTCTCCATTATTATTTCTCACTACAACTGCATTTTCTATTTTTTTATACTTCCTTAAGGCATTCTCTATCTCTCCTAACTCTACTCTATACCCGTTAACTTTAACCTGGGTATCTTTTCGTCCAACAAACTCTATAATTCCATCTTCTCTGTATAGTCCTAAATCCCCCGTTCTATATATGCGTTCATTGATTTGACCTATATATTGAAATTTATTATTTGTAAGTTCAGGATCATTCATATAACCTTTGGCTAAGCTCTTTCCCGCAATACAAATTTCCCCGATAACATAATCCGCACAAGGATTGTCATTTTCATCTAAAATATAAAATCGTTGATTTGATAATGGAATTCCATACGGTACATTTCTATCTGTTTCACTCATTTTATCAGTTGGAAAATATATTGACCAAATACCAGCTTCTGTAGCACCTCCTAGCCCGACACATTGAGTCTTAGGAAATCTTGTGCGAATATTCTTGATTAAGTTAGCAGGTATCCAATCTCCAGATAACAGTATTAAGCGAGGCACGTTTTTTCTACAATCATTTACCTGTAAATAAGCCATAAACATCTCCATTTGGGCTGGTACCATATTATATACTGTTATATGATATTTTGTGCATAATTCATACCAATGGGAAACATCTTTTTTTCTACTTTCTAATGGTAAAATAAGTGTTGCATTTGCATAAAATGCCGCAAATATATCAAATACTGATAAATCAAAATACAAATTGGAAATTCCTAATATTTTATCATCATCCGAAACCTCAAATTTGCTACAAATATCCATTATTGTGTTCATTGCCGCTGCGTGAGTCATTTCTACACCTTTAGGAATCCCTGTACTACCAGATGTAAATATACAATATGCGGACACATCTGAATCAAAGCATTCATATTTTAGCCCATTTTTGCTAGAGATATCATGAAGATCTATTCTAATATCCTTTTCCGTAATTCTTTCCTCTTCTTTCTGATATATATTCAATTTTATATTTGCTTGATCAACAATTTGGTATATTCTTTCTTTAGGTTGCGATGCATCTATCGGCACATATACCGCACCAAGAGATAATATAGCAATGACTGATGCAATTTGCCAGCCTCCCTTTTCAAGTAATACTCCAACTTTATCTCCTTTTTTTATTCCATTTTCTAACAAACGCGTTTGAATTGTTGCTGCTATATTTTCTAATTTGGAATATGAAAATTTTTCCTCTCCACATATAAGTACAGTTCTATCTGGATTTTTTCTGCATCTCATAAAGAAGCTTTCAATCAAATTTTTATTTTCATAAAGCTTTTCTGTATCATTTATCTTTTTTCGTATCTTCCGAGTATTGCTTCCTAAATTAATCATCAATTTATTTTCCCAAAATTCATCAAATACAGAATTATGAATATATTCCGTGAAACTTTCAAACATTTCATCAATTAGTCCTCTTGGGAATACCCCTTCTCTAACATCCCAATTCACTAATACCCCATCTATTGTCTTGCTAACCTGGCAATCTATAAGAACTTGTGGCGTTTCACTGATTTTATACAATAGCTGTCTTTTTTGTAATATATTCTCCTTATTTCCTGAGCCTACTGTACTTGTAAAAACATACGGAATAATACTTTCCTTATCTTTTCGTTTTAATTCACGTAAAACCTCAATTCCGCTAAATGCATTATGTGTCAAATTATCAAATAATATTTTTTGAGTCTGAGTTGCCTGTTCCTTTATACTGTTCGAATCACTTTCTTTAAATTCAAATAATGTTGTCGATGTAAAATCTCCAATTATTTTTTGTATATCATCATGAATATTAGGTCGTTGCATAACCGTAATATTAATCAAAAAATCTTTATTTTTTGACCATTGTTTTAATGTTAAACAGTATAGCAATAACATCATCGCAGTTGGTGTAATATGATATTTCCGGCATTTTTCTTCGAACTTTTCCCATTTGCTGATATTCAAAGTATATTTCTTTTGAAAAAATGTTTTTGATTCTGTATCAGTAAAATCAACAGATGTATATATTTCCGGTTTACCCGGCAGAAGATCAATTTTATTTTTCCAATATGCTTTATCTTCATAAAACTTATTAAGGAAATTAATATCCTCCCTTTGATGTTGTGTATACGTTATATAATCTCTGTAGTTAATCTTTAGTGGTACAATCTGTTGGTTACTATATATCTGTTCCAAATCATTCATAAGTACATCTATACTAATGTAATCTCCAATTAGCATATCTAATGATAAACACAAAACACTTTTTTTACGATTTATTATGAACAAGACCAAATCAAACATGATATCTTTTTCTGGATTGTATTGTTTAAATTGTATTTGATTTCTCTTTTGTAATATTTCTCTATTTATATCGTTTTCAGTCTCATTTTCCAAATGATAGATTTCAATTGGTAATTTTGATATCTCTGGTAAGATAGCTTGTTTTCCCTCTTTTGAAAAACGTGCTCTTAACATTCCTTGCCGTTCAACAAGCTTTTTTACTGCAAATCTGAACTTATTTTCATCAGTAAATTCCGTCAGAAATTCAGCATATATTTTGCATCCCAGTCCCCCATAAAGATAACCTGGATTTCTTCCTAATAAATAAGAAGCCTGAATATCCGTGACTGGAAATTCTATATACTCTTCTTCTATATTATTTTGTACTATATTGACTTCCTTATGGGTTAAAAGTTCTATTATTTTTTCTTTATTAGCTTTTACTTCTTGTTTTAGTTCATCTCCAAATGCACCTTGCGGACTTTTAAAATGTAATTTTCCGTCTTTTACCCATAATTGTATGTTTTTCTCAGCACATTTGTTTATAATTTCATTTACGTTCATTTAATATTACCTCATCATATTTTCCGACTATGCAACTAATATAACCCATTTTCTGCTTTGATCTATTCTTACTTATTTTATTCTTCTTATCAAAACAAGATACGTTACACACTATGTCAGTTGCATTTCTGTATAATAGCCCACTTTAAAATCTATCCTTTTTTAATCTATCGATGAATAGCCAACATTTCATATCTTTGATTCAAATCTTTATCCATCATATAGTTCCTTCCTCCATATCTGTATTTTCACTTTGTATTTTACTTTTCTCTAACGCCGCCGCTAACATCTTTGGTGTAGAATTAGAGAATAATAGCACAAGAGATATCTTTGTATCTGATAATTGCTTATTATTTAATTCATTAACTACCGCCATAGCCTTTAAACTGTCTCCTCCTTTTTCAAAAAAATCATCATTTCGAGACAGTGTTTTTAATCCCAGAACCTCCTTCCACACTTCTGCAATAGCCTTTTCCATAGCTCCAACTACAGGTTCATCCCGCTTTTCTTCAAAGAGTTCCGATTTTTCCAAGACCCCAGCTATTTTTTTGCGGTCGACTTTTCCATTTACAGTTAAAGGTATACTCTCCCATACTTTTATAGCCTTTGGCATGAAATATTCTGGTAGTTTATCTTTTATTACTGCTAATACATCTTCTTGTAGTATATTGTTTTTAGCTGTAATAACAGCAATAATAGTATTTCTTACAACCATCGCACACGCATTTGTAATAGAATCATTTTCTAATAAAGCGCACTCTATTTCTCCAAGCTCTACCCTATAGCCGTTAATCTTTATCTGGTTATCGATGCGGCCTATAAATTCAAGGTTTCCATCTGCCCAATATCTGGCCACATCACCTGTGTAATAAATGGTTTCCTTATTAGATTCCCTTGTAATAAAACTTCTATCTGTTAATTCTTTACTATTAATATATCCTTTTGCTACACCATCACCTGCAATGTAAAGATTTCCTGGTACCCAATCTGGACAATCATTCATATGGTTATCCAAAACATAATATTTTTGGTTTGATAATGGCTTCCCGTAAGGAATACTAACCCAGGATTTAGGTATTTCTTTAGGAATATTGAATATGTTACTCCAAATACTAGCTTCTGTTGCTCCACCTAAACCAAACACCTTGGTATCTTTAAACAGCGTATATATCTTTTTAGGTAAAGTCACCGGAATCCAATCTCCACTTAGTAAAACTATTCTTAATTTTTCTGTACCTGGAATATTTTTGCCATACATATATGATACTAGCATTTCCATAAATGCCGGAACTGTATTCCATACAGAAATCTCCTCTTCCACCATTAGTTTAAGCCACTTTTCTGGATCTTTTATTTGTGAATATTCTGGAATAACAACTTTTCCACCACTTCCTAGAATTCCAAATATATCATAAACAGATAAATCAAAGTGCAGGCTTGATAGAGCCAAAATAGCATCTTTTTCACCTATACAACATCTAGAATTAATATCTATAATAGTATTTACAGCCCCTTTATGAGTAATCATAACTCCTTTTGGCATCCCTGTACTACCAGATGTATAGATTACATAAGCTATATCCTCTAGAGTATTCTGAACAGGTTGAAACTCATCCTTATCTTTTTCTCCTGAGACTACCAAACACTCTTCTCTATCTAACCACTCATATACATTCAGCGCTTTTGATTGTATAAGATATTTTTTAGCTCCACTATCATTTAAAATTTTTTCTATACGCTCTTTAGGATTATGTATGTCTATCGGAAGATATGTAGCTCCAGCAAAGAGTATTCCATACACAGCTATTATCTGTTCCCAACCTTTTTCCATAATAATAGCTACAATATCACCTTTTTTAATATCATTTTCCTTTAAAATCCTTGCAATATAAAGGGCCTCTAACTTTACTTCTCTATATGTCATCCTCCTTTCCGCACTAACAACAGCCTCTCTATATGGTTCTTTGTCTGCTTGCTTTAGAAACATATCGTTTAGAGTTTGCGTTGGAAATTTTTGCAATGTTTCATTCGCCAATTTACGTGCTTCAGATATTTTCACTTGAATTAAAGAAGCACTTTTTTCTTCGAATAATTCTTTTCTTTTCGCTAACCGTTTTAACAAATCCATGTATGCATTAAACATCTCATCAAGCATACCTGGGAAAAATAGTTCATCTACACTATCCCAGAACAAATTCAATCCGCCATTAATTTCTACTACTTGATGATCCAACCAGACCTGCGGTGTCTGGCTTACATTGTATACCGGAGTTCCGATCCATTCTCCATTACTCCATTTACTAATTCCTAAACCACTTGTAAAAACAATCGGCATAAATGAACTATTAGAAATTCCCTTTGCACGCTTTAATTCACGCTGAAATTCTACAGCACTGTACTGAATATGTTCTAAATCTCGCATCAACTGATTCTGAATCGTTTTTGCCCTTTCTAAAAAAGTAGCCTTGCTGTCGTTTTTCATTTCTAAAAGTGTTAACGTTGTAAAATCTCCCACTAATTCATTTACTTGCGGATGCATGGGCACTCTGTTAAACTGAGTAAGGTTTAAAGTGAACTCCTTATTTAAACTCCATCGGCGTAGTGTCTCACCATATGCAGTTAGCAAAAGAGCTGCCGGAGTAAAATCATACCTTTGTGCAGAATCTTTTAGGCTCTTCCACTCTTCTGCACTTAAATACCCTGATCTTCTGTTGAATTTCTGTACTGTTATATCACCTTCTTTTTTAGCTAATGGTAACTCTGGCGCCAAAGAAAATTCTGGAATTCTATCCAACCAATACTTTCTATCTCTTTCATATGTTTCTGATTTTTTCAGTGACTCAATCCCCAAAACATAATCCCTAAAAGAGATTTTCAATTCTGGGAAAGTTTGAATTTCATTTCTATATCTTTTTGTCCACTCACTGAGTAAATGGAACATACTCCACCCATCAAAAATAAGATTGTCAAAACTAATATGTAATCGAATGTTTTTATTTTTTAATATAGTAATCCTTACATCAAATAATGGCCATTTATCCGCTGCAATTACCTGATGTGACATTTCTTCGCGTATCTTTTCCAGGTTAGCTGATATATTTTCATCTAAATCATTGCTTAAATCCAATATTTTGAATTTATATTCTGGTACATCTCGCAGTATTTGTTGTTCCCCTGTCTGTAATACAATTGCTCTCATCATTCCATGATATCTTATCATATCGTTCCATGTTTGTTGTAATTGCTGAATATTCAGATCAAGAGCCTCTAATTCAAAATAACAATGCGTTGAAACCTTTCCTAAATCATAAGTGCCGCTTCTTCCAATCCAATATGCTTGTTGAACATCTGTCAAAGGAAAAGGTTCAAATTCATGTACCTTATCAACTTTCAACTCATAACTATTACCCTCCAATTCGACTAAATCATTTTTTCTTAGTTCATCGATACGTTCGGCTTGCTCTCTAATTGTTTTTCTTCCCATAATATCCGCTATAGAAAATTTCACCAAAAATCTCGCCTTTATTTTCGTAAGCATTCTAGTTGCAAGCAACGAGTCTCCACCTAAAGAATAGTAGTTTTCGGTAATACCAATACTCTTTTTGCAAAATATTTCTTCCCATATTTTGCAAAGTTCTTTTTCTGTTGCAGTTGTTGGCAAAATTACGCTCTGTTCTTCTGATGCACCGATATATAAATGATTCAATTTTTTCCTATCAACTTTTCCATTTTTATTCAAAGCCATATTCACTACTTTATGATAAGTTTTAGGTATCATATATTCAGGAAGTTTATTTGCTATTTTCCCCCTAATAAATTGTTCATCTAATTCGTACCCAGCCTCCTCGCACATTAAAGCAAAGATATTCCTTCCAAATACACTTTTATGTTCTGGATATATTTGAATATTTTTATATCCATTGTTTCGGAACTCTGCTTCCCACTTTGAAGCACTACTTATTATATCTTTTCTATAGTTTTCACCTTCAAGAACTGCAACAACCATATCCTGCATTACAGTCGGTTCGGTAACTTCCAAGGCCACTAAACAGCCTGTATCTTTTAATATTCGCTTAATGTTCGCTAAAACATCCTTTACTGATTTTACTTTATGTAGATAATTTACTGATATAACGCAATCGCATCTATCCAATTCTCGTACATCTACATTGTCGGAATCTATATTAATAACTTTCGCCTTAAAAAACGGATATCTACTTTTAAATGTTTTCATACTATTAACAAAGTATGCTGATGAATCAATATAGGTATATTCAACTCCCAGCTCCTTTACCGATTCCAAAAGAAACTCTGTGGTTTCTGTATCCCGTGTTCCGACTTCAAGTATGCTAATTTTGCCCTCTTTTTTCTCTATAAGTTCTCGCATTAACTTTGTCAAAATTCTCAGAGTTTCTGTTTTTCCCGGCAATGTCGAAAGTAAATCATTAGGAGATAAATTTTGATTCTCTGCATAAAAAACTTCTTCTGCCGATTTGTTTCCTTCGATTATGTCATAAAGTTGTCTTTGCACTTTATCCATATAATGATTTACTTTTTCACTGTATAAGTCACTATTACAATTTACTACTTTCTTATCAATATTCATAGCAAATCCATTGTTGCTTTCTTTTATAAAGCCAGACGATAATAAATCCTTTATCCAAAGTTTAACCGTACTCTTTTGTGTTGTATCAACTCTACTATCCTGCATAATTGAATCATATGTAATAGTTGTATCAGAGTTTAAAATACCTATTTTTTGTAATGTATCTAGCATAATTTCAAGGGATCTTTCCTCCGCATATTCAACCAAGTTATAATACATGCTCTCGTCATACATTCCTATTTTAAGCCCTTTTAATCTATTGCATTGTTCTTCAACAATTTCTTCTGTCTCCTTTTTTCGAAATAAGGGTTCTTTTATTTCTGGCACTGTTTCTAAATAAGCAACCAGATGTTGCTCTCCACCTACAGAGTTTATTGGTTCCACTACAGCATTTTTAATACCAACTATCGTTCTTAATGCGGCTTCAATTTCCCCCAATTCAATTCTATGTCCACGAATTTTTACTTGAAAATCCTTTCTTCCTAGAAACTCAATTGTTCCCTCATCCCAAAATCGACCTTTATCTCCTGTTTTATACCATATGTTGCCTGCATCTCTTACAAATTTTTCTTTTACTAACTTCCCATCTCCTCTATATGTCCCAACGCCTTCTCCACCTATCCAAAGTTCTCCTGGAACCCAAAATGGAACATCCAGCCCTTTTTCATCTACAACCCTATACGACTGATGAGAAAGCGGTCTTCCATAAGGAATAGACTTCCAGTTCTCCGGAATAGGCAGCTTAACTTCTAAATAATTTGACCATATACTCGCTTCCGTGGCGCCACCCATAGCAATAAACTTACACTTATCAGTACATAGACTTATTCTTTCTGGCAAATCCATTCCTATCCAGTCTCCTGAAACCAATACTGCTTTAAATGGTAATATTTTATCTTGTGCTTCTGTACATATTAATAACATATTTAGTAAAATAGGTACAGAATTCCAAATAGTAACTTGATATTCCTCTACCATTTTTAACCAATATTCTGCATTTCTGCTGTTCTCGTCAGAAATCATTATCAGGGTCCCACCAATTCCTAAAGTTCCAAATATATCATATACTGATAAATCAAAGTCCAATGCTGAAACTCCTAAGAACACATTCTCGCTGCCAATCATAGCACGTTTATTTACATCTTCTATCGTATTCCACGCACCCTTATGGGATATTTCCGCACCTTTAGGAATGCCAGTAGTTCCGGAAGTCATAATGATATATGCAGAACTTTCTGGTAAAACCTCCGGCAATATTTCTGTTCTGTTTTCTGACATCATCCCTTCTACTGTCCATATTGTTGCCATTTGAGGCCAAACGATCTTGTTATAATTTTGAAGATCAGTTATTACATACCGGATTCCCGTCTTTTCATGTATTATTTTTCTTCTTTCTTCCGGTTGGTTTATAGTAACCGGAACATAAATATTATTTGATGCAAGAATCCCTAATGCAGCTACAGCCTGATGCCAACCTCTAGCTGTAGAAATCGCAATAGGTTGACGTTGAATATTGTTTTTCGCCAAAAAGCTTGCTATAGATACCGCTTTTTCAGCTAATTCTCCATATGATATTTTCTTATTAATTCCGGTATCCACAATTGCAATTTTATCCGGATTTTCTTTTGCCATTTCAAAAAATTTTGTATGGAGACAAGATGGTTTCAAAATATTCTTTATGTTTTTTTGTTGCTCAACAAATTTTTGATACTTTTTAGGTAAAACATCGTAATAAGCATCCCAGTTTTCAGTTCTTAATCGATGTAACAAGTCTCCGAAACTTCCCATCATATCATCCATCATTCCATTATAGAAAAGCTCATCAACACTGTCCCACGAAAGCATTATTCCCTCTTCATCTTCATAAGTCTGAAAATCCAGCCATATTCCAGGTGTTTGGGAAATCATATAAGAAAATTTACCTAAGTTATCCTTAAATTCGTTGTTAACTAATGGAGTTCCTAAATTGCATGCAAAAACTACAGGTGCTATGGTTTGTCTTTCTCCTGATAACTGAGCAATATCACGTTGAACCTGAACACCTGAATAAGATGTATATTTCATATCCTGATAGAGCTGCTTTTTTATCATTTCTACTACTTCTTTAAAGGTTTTCTTTTTTTCCAGATCTATTTCCAAGAGAAGTAACGTCGTGAAATCTGCCACTACTTCCTCAATGCCTGGGTACTCTGTTTTCCTATTAAAAAACGGAATATTGATCACGAATTTTTTATTGCTGCTCCATCGTTCTAATACATATGCGTATGCAGATAATAGCAAAATTGCGGGGGTAATTTGATTTTCTGCTGCTTTTCTCTGTAATACCTCCCATTCCTCTTTTTGTAATCTAACAATTCTCCTATTAAATTTCATTTCTGTAAGATTCGATGGTTTTTTAGCTAATGGAAGTTCTGGACCTAATGGCATATCTTGTACTCTCTTATTCCAATATTCTTTAGCTAATTTTCTTTCCTCAGCTTCATCTTTATACTGATTTTCCAAGTACACACCAAAATTCCAATTTTTAGACTCTTCTGGCAACTCTCTTCCTATATAAGCCGTCGCCAAATCCCTAAGTATAATCTGCATGCTTTGAACATCCGCAACCAACAAATCTAATTCGAATAGGATCCTTGTCTTTCTTTCTGGCAAAATACAGCATGTAAGCGCTGCCACTTGCCCTTCCTCTACCTTTAATTTTCTATGCGATAATTCTAATCGCTTCTGTTCAAGAATCTCTTGAAACTTCGGATTTTCGCTCAAATCTATTACTTCGATGTTTTCACAATATGGTTTTTCCATAATCTCTTGCAACCCACTATCTAAAAATCTAGCCCTCAGCATTGGATGGTGGTATTGTAAGAGATTCCATGCCTGTTCTAATTTGTTACTATCAACATTTTCTCCTGAAAACTCTAAATAAGCATGGCACCCAATATCCCCTAATTCTTGACCTTTTTCTCTACCGATTTTATACGCATACTGCACATCAGTTAATGGAAAGGCAACATTGTTTATTTCAACATTATTTTTATTATTATAAAGAATATTATCACTTCTCTTTTTCTTCATTCTTTTTTGAATCAACTGCCACCAATGTTTTAATGTAGGTTGTTCCATGAGATGACCATAAGGAATTCTAATTCCCTGTTTTCTCCAAGTATTAACCAAACGCATAATTTTTAGCGAGTCTAATCCAAATTCTAATAAATTATCTTCTTCTTCAATTTCTACATTAACGGGTAACTCTTGTTTTACTTGTTCTTTAAGCTGTATGTATTCCATAAAACTAATCTCCTTTTTGTAGATGTTCTCCCATCACTATCGCTACACTGTAGTTACGATCTAATTTGAATCTATATATTCTCCAGTTTCCTAACTTTTCATTCAAGGAATAAATGTTATTATTTTTTATATAAAAGCTATCTGAATCTTGTGACCAGCCTTTCCCAATTGCTTTTACATATGCTTCCTTAGCTGTCCATATATCAAAAAAAGTATTCTCTGTTGGATCCTCGCAAATAGCTTGGTACTCATACTTATGAAAAAAATGCTCGGCAATATCTTTATAATCAGCCAATTGTATTTTTTCCTGCACATCAACTCCTAAAGACATTCCATAGCCAAATACCAATAATAGGTAAGCTCCTGAATGCGACAAATTATACTGTAAATTAATCTCTTTAGTTTTACATTTAAGGTATGGTTTCCCAAAGTTATCCTCTTTAATGATTATGTTTTCCATTTGAACACTAAGATAAAATGCAGCTAAATATTTAGTCAAAATCCTTCCTACTAAATATCTATATTTGTCAGCATCATTTATAAATTTATCAGCTTTTACAATCTCGTTTTTTTCTAGGAAACACCTCTCACATTGTATCTTCACTGCTATTTCATGCCATTGTATACACCAAATATGTATTTCATTTTTCTGCAATTCTCTAATCGTTTTTAAATCCGAATTATTAAATACTTTTTTATTCATCTTTATTCATGAGTATTAGTTCTACCTTATTCAATACCTCCTGCTCCTTATCTCTAATAAAGAAATGTCCTCCGTCAAAAAAGAATACATTAAATTGATTTTCTGCATAATCTCTCCATTTTAATATTGCTTGCTTATCAGCTTCTTTATCGTTAGTTCCGCCTAACGCAGTTATAGGGCTATTCAACTTTTTTATATCCCGAACACAATATGTCTCATCCATAATAAAATCAGCCCGCAACATGGGTAAGAAAAAACTCATTAATTCCTTATTCTCTAATATTTCACGCGGAGTTCCATCAAACCTTGCAATACCTTTCTCAAATTCTTCATCATTCAAATGATAAATTGGATTTGGTTCAGGTAAATGCGGGACTCTGCTTCCGGATATAATTAGATGTTCTAGAATTTTCCCGTTACTTTCTAGTTTCCTTGCTACCCCATACGCAATTTTTGCCCCCATACTATGTCCAAAAAAATATAGCTTATGATTTCTATATTGAGAGATACACTTATACAAATCCTCTATTAGAATTTCCATATCTGTATATGGCTTCTCTATAATTCTCTCTTCTCTCCCTGGCAATTGGATCGGGCAAACTATCATATCATTATTCCAAAACTTTACCCAGCCATTAAATGCAGCCGCACCTCCACCTGCAAAAGGAAAGCAAAATAATATTTTATCTCCTGTCCTGATTTTTTCTTCGTTTTTTAGAAATTTGTTCATCGTTATTATATTTCTCCTTCTTCCATTTTTGTATCTAACCGTACCTCTAATATAGTTTCTCCCGAACGAATTTTTCTACACATTTCAAATTTTAATCCTGCTTTTTGGAACAAATTACAATATTCTGATAATGTTCTTTCAGTCCCACCACATACAGCCCAAATTTGCAAATCGTTCATATACACTTCAACATTTTCTCTTGTTATACTTTCTGGAATAATTAACTCTATAATGTATAGAATACTATCATTAGTCATATTAGATCTAATATGACTCAATATTTTTATAGAATCCTCATCATTCCAATCATGCAATACTCTTGATAATACAAATATATCTCCAGAAATAGAAAACGGTTTAAAAAAATCTCCTGATACAAATTCACATCTTTCCAATAATGAATTCTCTTTTAATTTTTGTAATGCTTTTTCTTTTACAAACTCCAGATCCATTATAGTTCCAGAGGCAGAACGAAAATGTTTAAGAAATTGTGTCATGATTGCTCCCGTTCCTCCTCCAATGTCAACAATCCTTTTTCCTTTAATATCTTCTATATCGTTCAAAAAGTCGGCTAACAACACACCTTCACTCACAAAATTCATCATATTATTAAAGGTATTGTACTGTTTCTCGTCTTTCCTATTTTCTGCAAACAGTTCTGTTCCTATAGCTAATGAATATGGCGTTTTTCTATCTTTAGCCGCTTCTGCCATCATCGCCCAACTTTTAGCGCATATTCCTCCGCAATATAAGACATATCCCTTCAGCGATCTTGGAGATTTATCAGTCAGTAACATACCTTTTTCAGTCAATTTATATTTAGTATTTTGTTCCTCTAAAAAATCATACGCAACTAATGGTCTTAATATTTTTTCCAAGATAACATTTTCTATATCTATTTTCTTACTAAGTTCTACAGATGTATCTATATTTGATTCTATAAAATCAAATATCTCCAATCTGCAAGCAGTATATAGTAAGTATGTATTTGCGAATCCTTGACTCATCGACATAATAATCCTAGTATTTATATCTATGTTCTCCATAAACAATCTCCTTCATAGCTTATTTAATAGTTACTTTTTCTCTCAGCCTATTTATATCTATCTTACCTATTTTTGTTTTTGGCCATTCTTCTATAAACTCTATTTGATCCGGAATTTTATAGTGAACAATTCCTTTCTGTTGAAGTTTATTACAAATTTCATTCTTATCTAGCTTTTTTCCTTCTTTAAATTGTACAAACGCACAACTTTTTTGCCCTAGCAGATGGTCCGCAATAGCAACAACCACCACTTGTTGAATTTCTTCCAACTCAAGCAATCCCTCTTCTATCTCTGAAGGCTGGATTTTTTCTCCTGCTCTATTGATCTGTTCTTGTATACGTCCTAAAACGCATATGTTACCTTCTTCTGTGATTAAAGCTCTATCCCCGGTTTTATAATATCCGTCTTCAGTAAATTTTATATCAGCTTTTGGCTCATTATAATAACTTTCAATTGTATACACGCCTCTTACAATTAATTCACCGCTTTTCCCTTTCGCAACTTCTTGACCATTTTCGTCAATAATCTTAATTTTATCTGCTTTTGATATAGGCTTTCCTTGTGTTTTTATTATCCATTCATCTGGATCCCCCAAGGAAGTAGACATAACTAACCCTTCTGCTGTTCCAAACTGATTTTGGAGAATACATTGAAAATTACGCATTATATCTTCCGCCAATTTAGGCTCTAACCTAGCCCCTCCAGTAATGATTACTTTCAAGGACGAAATATCAAAATCTTCTATTTCTAGTAATTCCATACATAACTGTGCAAGGGTAGGGACTAAGCCCGTTATAGTTACGCGCTCTCCTTCTATTAACTCCATAATCTCATCCGGACTTGAATAATAACTTAATACTGCAGTTCCCCCGGCATATAAGGTTCCCAGTATTCCGGGGCATGCCAATGGCATATTATGTGCTATAGATAGCGATGCCAGATAAACTGACTCTTCCCCTAAGCAACTTCTTATTGCTGCCATTTTTGCGTTATAGATGTAATCTGCATGTGTTCTAGGAATTAATTTAGGTTCCCCTGTAGTGCCTCCTGATAACAATAAAATTGCTACATCATCATATTTAACTCTGGTAGTAACACATTCATCTCCTATCATTTCCTCCTGGTTAGTAAAATGTTCGTCAATCATTAATGTAACCATATCAGGAAATTTACGTTTAATTTCTTGCCTCATATTTTCATATTTATATCCAGCATATTCTATTGGAGCAATATAGGCATCTGCCTGTGTTTTTTTAATAATTTTAACTATTTCTTGTTCTCTATAGGCTGGCAATACCATAACAGGAACTGTTCCCATACGGAATAGCGCAAATAATATCTCTACAAAATAGATTTTATTAGTACATTGCATAACAACTATACTATTTTCCTTAACACCTGATTCTCTGAGCTTTTTTACTAGTTTCCGGCTGTTCTTCATTAATTCATAATAGGTAATCTCTCTACTATTGTCTTTAATAGCGATTCTATTGCCATATACTTCTCCCCATCTATCGATGAGTTCTCCAAAAGCAATTTTTTCAAACCCAGTTACGTTGCTATACTGTTCTAAATTCTTTCCTTTCATGATTTTCTCCCATTCTCTTTTACTTAATATGGTATTGTTGTTAGTTTTAACTAACCTACTAATATTTAAATATATCACCTTTATACTTTTAAATCAATCCTATTCTATATTCTTTCCAAAAGAAATATCTTATTTATTCCTCATAAACAGTTGTATTTATCTTTGAATTTTATGCATTTTTAATAATTATAAAATGAAATTCATATAACTGTCTCAATACACTTTTCCCTTTTGTTTATATCAACAATTAATTACGGTTTTCTCTACAGAACTATTTATTATTCATATGTGAAAATCACTTCCTATATTAATTTTAATATACTAAACTTGCAAAAATCTCACTACATATCATAATTTTTTTAAAAATAGGCTTCTCCTATTCAACTCCCCTTACCCCCCAATCATGAGGGGTTAGGGGTTTTCTTTTGTTACGTTTTCCTGCATAATGAACTGGAGTGTCTTTCAATTAGACAATCATTAATAATCGCATACGTGAGGTCTTCCCTTTCCCCATAAATCTCTCTGTCCCTATAATTTTTATCATTGTCTCTACATAGTACACTCAAAAAAAGAAGAAGCCATCCACACCGCAATAGCTTCCTCTCACCCATACTGTTCTATTTTATCTATATCCATACTCTTCTTCAATTGAGATTAATAATCTCAGATTTGTTTTTTCGAAATTGTTAAATTCCTCCCACTTAACGCCATGTTTATTAGTTTCTCTGTACCAACTATATTTCTGATAATGTGTGTCATTTACTTCTCCAGCATTGAATAGCTGGCCATGTCTTGCGTAAATTTCATTAATAGACATTTTTAAAAGCCTCTGAAAACCTACTGTCTCATCTTCTCTCAGAGCCAACACCATTTCTTCAGAAAGCACTTCACTGCTACTTTTAGCAAATACAAAACCATCTTCATCGATGGGGGGCTGCACTTCATTCCGAGGAACTGTATCCTGTACCTCAGCTCCGTTCTGCTCCGAATGTACGCTACTATAATAGCTTGTCCCCCCTATGATTAGTACAGCACAAATAATTACTGCGATCACGTGCTTAAACTTTATTGTAACGTCAAAACCTACAAAAGCGCCTTCTTCCTTCTGGAAAGAGATGCTTTTACCATCCTCACTTCCAACAGAATACCTTTCGCTACTAATCATCAAAGATTCCTCCTCTCGGAGTAAGCTTGGTAACCGTAGTAGTCTTCCATGTGAACCCCAATTTAAACTTAATACCAGTCGGTCCAGCCTTTACGTAAGCCTCTGGTGATCTTTCCTTACATACAGCCTGCTGCACTTCGTACTCAATTCCATTAGCAACAAACATATCTTTAACTGTCTGCGCTAACGCATATGCCTCATTCTTTGAAACATACGCTCCTTGATTATTCTTTACGATCCCGCATCTTGAAGGATCGATTAAGGATGTATTCTTCAACCTTGTTCTCTCCTTTTTCTTGATTTGATATTACGGACATAAAGAAGGCATATCTTTCTGGTGTCAATTCACCAAACTGTGCAAGAGACATCATAGTCTCAAACACTTTTTTGTTCTCGTGTTGTTTCAAAACCTTCTGATATGATGCCAGATTGGATTCAGCCCTCTTTACGCTCTGTCCAGTTGTCAATCCAAATTTCATATGGCTACCTCCACTTAAAAACTTGGGTTTTCGTATGCGACCATAAGCATCTGGAACGTCTCTTTATCAAGTGACTTATTCTTAGCAAGCTCAACCATTGTATCACAAAGTTTGTCACGATCCATTGTACGATGCTCCAGCGCTTTTGTGCGATACTCCAGTGTTTTGAGCGCTATCTCTTTTTTTACCTCCACTTCATGATATCTCTGAAATGGTGCTGCAATTGCGTTAGGAACTACAGCAACAAGCTGAGTAGCAACCTCAGTACCAGAAATCTGAATGTCATTAGATCTGGTATCAACAACTTCATAATCCATGATGTTCATAATTTCGTTCTTTCCTTCCATTGTTTTCTCCTTTCGTCAAATCAGTATAATATCATTTACTGTTACGCACATTAGTTACTCATGTCAGTTCCCCTCCTTTCGAGCACTTACATTATACAATTCATATTATTTTCGATACCAATATCCTACCACTTTTAACCATTTTTAACAATAACTAGTCAAAATCATGAACTGCTTTGAAAATTATGTTTTTGACAAAATAACATTTGTTTTCATTGTGTTTTTGACAGAATTTGATATACTATAACTATAATTAGGATGGAGATGATTCGCTATGAATAACAAAAGCAAAAAAGATATGCAGAAACAATCGTTCACACAAATTTTCTCTTACCAACTGGACGAAGTGAATAAAGATGCAAGATATAACTCATATCTTGTCCCTTTGCATTGGTTTGTGAAACTTTATACAAGAAGAACTCATAAAATGACAATGGGGGATATTGCTAAGCAAATGGGTATTGACTCAGCCACATTTTCAAAAATGTTACGTCATGGTATTGCCAAAGACAAACGTCAGATCACATCTGAACATATTAATCGCATTTGTGAGATAATTAATATTCCTCTTTCGTCAATTCTATTTTTGTACGAACATAAAGAAGCTGTTGAAAAAAATTTGCAACGCAATGATTTTGAAAAGTTGACAAATCTACTCAGGGGGAATTTTGATGAAATTCTTTATCCATCAGCCTTCTATGATATCAACAGTGGAAAAAAGATGTCAAAAACAGCTAATACGAAGGACTCTGTCAGCACCCTAGTCTCTGAAAATTCTATCCTAGAACCAATCAGAGGGAAATGGTATTTTTATTTTCCAAGCAGTGACTCTAAAATAAAAGAACAGCGAAAAAAAATCCTAAAAAAGAATCCAAGCCATGTACCGGAAAGTTCAGAATTGGCTGAGCTATTTTCTCTTTATTCACCAGACCATATTTATTGTGGTACACTAAATATTGAATTTAAAGGTGGCAGATACTACGCAGTGCTAAAATACATGACAAATCCTTCCGAGCATAAAATACTATGCTATGAGGGTAGTGCTTCTTCTCCAGTCGATAACACTTCCATCTTCTGTTCTTTAACGAGGCAGAGCGATGGTGATATCATGTATATGATAATGTCCAAACCTTCTACAGAGAAGCGACTGCAATACCTTACGGCTTCAGTTTTAACCTTATCTCATCATCAAGATGAAGAAAGGCATCGACCTTGTTCATTACGTATGATTCTTAGCCGTAAACCAATCAAATTTGATTCGAAAGCTTATAAAGTAATGATTTCAAATTTAATGATGAACGAAGCGGTTATTTCGATAGACGATTATGGTTACAGCCAATTAAAAGAAAAGCAAAAAGAATATGATTCACCTGCCCTTGATGTCTTCCTTGAGAAATATCCGACTATTGACAGCCTTCCCAGAACCAAAAGATATTTGACCGTACGAAATTGTGCTTATATCAACGAGAAGTTTCTTGATAATTTCGATGATAGTTCCGATGAATCTAAAAAATTAGATGAAATAGACATCCTATATCTCGAAGCACTACTTCGACAACACTCCACCGCACTTTGGTATTCAAAAACTAAAGCCACAAAAATCAATAAGGTCCTTAAAAAAATTGATAGTTAATACATTAGCATCAAAAAGGAACAATCGGGAAAACAATGCCAATAAGTTAAGCACATCGCAAGAGACTCCCGTATGAAATTTCAAATGGCTGTGAGCAAGAATTTCTGCTTTCAGCCTTTTTGATTTTAAAAGCAGTACTATCTTCCTAACATGATTGATAGGCACAAATCGGTCACTCCTTTGATTTGCCAAACGGAACATAAGGAGCAATTTCGCTGATTGATTTCAGCATTGTTACAAATCCCATTTTACGGCGGTCTTCAGCCGCCGTATTAAAGGCGGATATCTCAGCGGGCTCCCCACTGTTCTGCCGGTACTGGGGATAAAGCTTTTCCGGCTTTAGACCGGTTCGCCTGTTGATCCGGTTCGTTCCGCTGTCCTTTTTGCTCTTTCTGTAAGCATCTGCCAGCGCTGCCAGCATTTTTCCTGATAGTAAGCTGTACGCCCATCCTCAAAAGCTATCATCTTCCGTCCTCTCTTTCATAAAACTGCACTATGCCAAGCTGCATACTGTCCGGTCTGACACGGAGTACCGGCAGAATGACTTCACATTCATTTCCAATCGTCTCTGCCTTATCCGGAGAACAGAATATTACCTGAAGTTTCTGCTGTTTCATAAAATCCAGCATCAGTTTCACATTCCCCGGATCCATCTTAGCACATGGCTCATCGATAAAAACAAGCCTGGTGGAATTCGTTCTCTGGTAGTAGATCATAAGAAGCGTAGACGTAAGGATCAGAAGATACGGGATCTGTACTTCCGCTCCGGAACTATAGCCTGTCTGCCGCGACAGTTTCGCCCTGTTTAAAACGTCATTTGTTATCAGAATCTCATATGTCATGTAATTACGGTAATCTGCAAACCGGGGGATCGTCTCCTCGCTGTTTGACTCTATGATACGGTTGATGATATTCTTCAGCTCCCTCTCGAGCTGATATTCCTCCTGGGAAAAGGGACTGAGCGCCCCCAGAACCTGCTGTCCATCCATTCCTCCAAGCTGCTCTCTTTTATCCGGATATTTTGCGTACCGGATGATCTGCGCATATTCGGATTCATCCTTTGCCACTCTGGTACAATACCTTTTCCAGCGTCCTCAATGCTGATTTTTGTAAAAAATTCCTGTCTGCACACAGCGATATGAATATTTCCGCCATCCATAGATATGAAAGTCGTACTAGTCTACCATAGATTTTTTCCCACAAATCATCTTTTTCATAAGGACTTGGTTTTAATTCTTCATTTTTCAACATTTGGCCTATAACAGTATCTATTTCTCTGTATATTCATAAACATCTTGTTTCAAACGAACATATTTCCAAAGTGTAAAAATAATGATAACCACTAACACCAAAAATATGATAAAGATGATCACTTCCATATATACCCCATTCCATATACATTTGAAATATAAATTTCTGGATAAAATCACATACACTTTTTTCAGCAAAATCTTCATGGAGAAAGGTTTGGTTACATAGTCGTCCGCACCTAATTCATATCCATTTAAAACATCTTCTTCTCGGATTTTAAATTGCCGATCCGGCAGGCTTTGTATAAATAGAAAAACTTTCCTTCTCTAAAAAGTATCTGATCCCTTTTAAAAAGGGTCCGGATTGCTGTACTGAAACACCGCCTCTGAATTTTTACAAGCAGTCCAGAAACTGTTACTACAGTTCATCTCCAGAACATTCCCTCTTTTCTTCAGTAATCTCACTGTATCAAAACAATTTACATCTTCTATCTTCATTTCCTCCAGTTGATGTTCTGCAATTTTGAACAAATCGTTCTGATCCAATAGTACCTTTGGAATATATTCATAAGAAAAATATGGTTCATCTGAGTTACTGTTAATTACATTTAAGAGGTATTCCTGATACGGCCTCGGAAATAAGTGGTCAAACTCAACCGTCAGTTCTTTTTCCGAACTCTTCTTTACTTTTTCTATCAACCGGCGCAGGATAGGGGGAGATATAATGATAAACTCCCCGTCTCCTACAAATTTCAGCTTATAAACGATCAAATTGCCCCCTTCTTCCTTAGTCCTGCCCTTTTCTCAGACGTTCCGCCAAGCTCTCTTTTGATACCGAACGAAGAACTACAAGGGGTACGGTTACACATACGATCACCAGAATCACAAACACACACAACATCTGTACTGCCGGAAAAGAATAAACCGCAAAATATATCACGCCATTTTTTATAAGCAGGAAAATCAGATAAGATAAAATCTCGCCCACTGTCATAAGAAGAACCATCGTAATGCCACAGTAATAAACCCCTTCGAGAATAAGTGTAATCTTTATCTGTTTTCTGGTCATGCCGATACTTTCCAGCGCAGCCAGTTCTTTTTGTCGTGAGTAAATGCCTGTAAAAATAACATTTATAAAGTTGGCGAGCCCCATAAAGATCAGAAATCCGCCTAACACCGTTCCTGCCGCCCGGATTACTCCCGCTAACTGGTCAACGCCTGCTTTTATCTCGGATTTTGAACTTATCATAACACTGTCCATCTGCGCCGCCATCTCTTTCAGTTCCGTTGAGATGTCCCCTTGTGTGCCCGCTTTACAGTCTATCCGGATTGTTTGTATATGAGGTGTTTTGTCTATTCTTTCCGCTCCTTGTTCCGAGGTATAAAAAGCACTGATCTCACTGCCATTTTGAGTACCATAATTTAAATACTGGTTTTTATAGGTTTTCCCTTCTTCCCCCGGCGCCTTTGTCAGAATACCAACGACAGTATAAGTAATGCTCTCAACGCTTACGCCAACTTTGCTTACCTGTATCTCTTTTCCCGTGAACTCTCTGTAATCACTCCCCTCTGTTGCCACCAGAAATATCCCTGTTCCCGACTCAAGATAGTTCTGTATTTCTTCGTCCGGCAATGTACTGTTCCATGTAAATTCCTGGAGCTTCTCCATAGATAATCCAACTGCCTTAAACCGCAGGTCACTCCATACTTCTTCCTCAGCCCCGCTATACAGAGCCTGTAGCTTTGCATAAGGAGCCAGAAACTGTTCCGCTTCCTCTACTTTCGTAACTTCCACATAATCCGTCTCTATTTTATCGACTCCTTCGAGGTTTTTAACTTTTTCAAGTATCCCATCATCCAGACTTTTCTCCGCCTTTTCTTCATTCCCCAACTGCCAGCTTATATCTTCCATAACAAAATCATACGGCATTTCACGGTCGTATTTCAGATTATAGTCAAGCTTCTGCGTAGATGAACTTACCGTCAAATAGATCAGAAGTCCGAAAAACAGAGAAGCAAATGTGACCAGCGCACGTTTTCTGCTGCGAAATACATTTCTGTAAGCCATCCGGTACAATTTGCCTCCGCCGCTGCCCTTATGGCCTTTTATCTTATGTACAACGTCCACATATTTCAGAGCCTCTGTCGGCGACACTTTCCCTGCCAGCCTCATCCCTTTTCTTGCGCTGAACCAGACTGTCATATATGCAAACAAAACGGTAAACACATAGATCAGCGGAGAAACCGTAATTCCGAATTCAAATTTCCCGTTCTGGCTGTTCATGAGCGCTTCCAGAAATTTAGGTACTGTGATGACCGCAAATGCGGTTCCAAAAAGCAATCCCAGAATAATCCCCACAGCCGCAACCAGATTTACCTGTTTCCTGACAATTTTCTTTAACTGCTTTGATGTTGCGCCTAACGCCTTTAGCTGGCCGTACATATGCATTTCCTGCAGTACAGAAATATTGATGATATTATAAATTAACAGATAGCCGCTAATCATAACAAAAATAACTGCTAAAATGGGAATCATAGCCCCCATAAGCGCCTGTGCCGCTGTTCCTGACAGCCCGGATACAAAAATTTCATCATTTCCGGCGGCATGATCCAGCAAGGCAAGTGCTTCTTCTGCATTTAATCTGTCGTCGATCAGAAAAGTTCCCAATCCCCCTTCTTCCTTTCCGTGCTCCTCTGCAAAACGGCTGGAAACGATCATATTCCCGGCTGCACGCTTACTCATAGAATGGTTGATGAAATACAGATTTGCAGCCATAGTGTTGCCGCTGTTCGGCGTAACTCCGGTTTCATAAATAAAATCCGTATAATAGCCACTCAAAGTAAATTCCTGCTGTTTTTCTTCCCCGGAAAGAAGTTTATATTTTACGGAAATGGTCATACCAATCTGCGGATCATCTACTCCCAATTTTTCCAGCGTCCAACGTGAAAGCATAACCTCACTTTCCTGCCGCGGATAATTCCCGGTTATATCAGAGACAGTCGGTTTGATAAAATTCTCCCACTCCGTCTCATCATACGCAGTCATTGAAATAATTGTCTGACTGGGCATACCCTTCACATCCAGTACTTCTCCCACAAACTGCTGTTTTCCCGTCGCCTCTACTTCATCCAAAGCGGAAATCTGCTCCATTTCTTTCTCTGTTGCCATGTAAAGACCGCCGTTCGCCTTTGTTCCCGCAGTGCGGAGATTTGCAAGCTGAAAGTTATGAAATATGCTGATCCCGGCGCCAAACATAACAGTCATAAGGATCGTGACAAGAACAACTGCTATAACAAGAATTACATTTCGCGCCTTATTTTTTCTGGTATTATTCTTTACGAATCTTTGGATTGCCCGATTCTGTATTTTTCTATCTGCCCGCATATTCTCCCCTCCTGTTACGCAATGATCTTCCCGTCACCGATTTTGATCATCCGGTCTGCTCTAGCCGCGATATGCGGATCATGCGTAATCATGACAATCGTCTGATTATAGTGTCTACTGGTTTTCTGAAGGAGCTCCAGAACTTCCTCGCTTGTCTCAGAGTCAAGATTTCCTGTCGGTTCATCCGCGAGAATAATCTCCGGTTTACTGGCCAATGCTCTCGCAACCGCCACTCTCTGTTGTTGTCCGCCGGAAAGCTGTGATGGCATTTTATAGACCTTCTCTTTCAGCCCAAGCATTTCAATAATCTCTTTTACAAACTTTTTGTCCGGCGCTCTTCCGTCCAATTCAATGGGGAGAGTGATATTCTCCAGAACATTCAGAACCGGAATCAGATTATAGTTCTGAAAAATAAACCCGATATTCTTTCTGCGGAATACGGTCAGTTCGTCCGGTTTCATTTTCTCAATTTCCTTATTCCCAATCACAACTTTTCCGGAAGTGGGAACATCCAGACCACCGATCATATTGAGAAGCGTGGATTTTCCGCTGCCGGACGCTCCAACGATTGCTACAAACTCTCCTTTTTCAATAGACAAATCCAAACCGTCCAGTGCTTTCGTGAGATTTTCCTCGCTGCCATAATACTTTTTGAGCTGCTTTACTTTCAGAATACTCATATCGTCAATTCCTCCTGTGAAATGAAAATACAGCGTCATCTTTTCGCTTGCTTTCAGTATATTTTTGAGAAGAATTTTTTCAATGGCAGTTGCGTTCTTTGACTTCCACAATGCGTAATTTGACCTCAGTCGGCAATCGAGTGGAGGGGAAGATCCTTTCATCCTTTCGCCTCCCAGCTCACCGCGATACCTCGCTCATATCGCACAAAAAAAACTGTATGCCACTCTTCATGCAACATACAGCTCTCTATCAAATATCCAAATCCTATTTTTCTGCTATTGGTATCAGAATGGACAGCATATACACTCCATTCTGATAATTTCGTTTATATTGTCCTCCGTATTTTTCTGCCGCTCTTTGGATATTTTTCAATCCAAAACCATGAAGAAACGTATCTTCTTTCGTGGTTTTTTTCTCCTCTTCCTCCAGTATCGCAGAATTTTCTATGTGTATGACAAGAAAATGATTCTTTTCTCTCGCCTTCATCGTAATAAAACGCTCTTCTTCTGACACTTTTTCACACGCCTCAATTGCATTATCCAGAGCATTTCCGAATATGGTACTAATATCCAGGGCATCTATGAAATCTCCTTTTGAGAAATCTATCTCTGTGTGGAAGTCTATGATTTCCTCTTTCGCCTTTCTATACTTATCCCGCAGGATCACATCCAAAATAGTGTTCCCGGTCTGCACATAATCCTCATAATCGGAAATCTGATTCTGGAGCTTTGCGATCATCTCTTCCGTTTCCTGCTTTTTTTCCTTATCTCCAGTATGACCAATCTCTTTCAACTGCGCCTGCAATACAAGCAAATGATTCTTCATATCATGGTAAATCTCCCGGACACGTTGCTCGTCCTTTAACCGCTCTTCATAATATTGATATTGAGCCTGCAATTTCTGTAACTGCTGTTCTTCTTTTTGCTGGATCAGACGAATTCTTGCACTATCATGTACGAAATAAATCAGCAGAAACAATGCTGCAAGTAGAATAATAATGCCTACAGTCTGTGATATTTGGGTAATTATATCCCGTCCATAGAGTAAACTATTTACAGAACTCATAAATATGAAGATCAGTGCCGCTAAAAGAATACTAAACAATAGATCTTCTCGTTTTGTAAAGTTTTTTCCAATCTTCACTAATGTTTTCTTTATAACAACGGCAATCAATAACATGAGAATATGATAGATCAAATAATATTCTGCCTGCCAAGCAATATCAGAATTTGTAAGATCAGAAAATAAAAATCCTAACCCAGTAGTTAATATCATTTCTGTAAAAACGCCGCTGAATATAAAAAACAGCATGGATAAAAGTCCTTTTGGCATACTGATTTTATATAACCGGCATATAATAAATGCACATAAAAATAGTTCAACCACTATTTTTATAATGGAAGAGATAGGAGAAAAAGTCAGTGTTTCCGCAAGCAGGACAAAAAAGCATACCCATAGAACATCTTTTTTCCAAGGAATTAGTTTCGTTGCATAAGTCCTAAACAGATATGCCCCAATCATTCCTTCCCATACTGTGCATATTATATCGATGAAAATTGTTACAATATCCGTATTCACAGCATTTTCCCCCAATATCCGGCTAACACCTCCATAAACTTTTTCCGTTTTGGCTTGCTGACATAGACTGTCTCTCCGGAAGTCAATTCCACATCCAATTTCTCTACGTTCTTAACAAAAGAAAGATTCACAAGAAACCCAACGTGGCAGCGGAAAAAACCATACAGGGATAGTTCTTTTTCCATCTCCTTCATGTTTTTATAGCATATCACATCTCCATCATCGGTATGTAACAGTAGATTTCTCTTGTATGTTTCCACATAATGTAGTTTACTCACAGCCACTTTAAAAGAACCTCTATCGTTCTGCACGACAATATAGGGATTTTTGTGTCTGTGTCTTTCAATCCAGCTATTCATCTCTGTTTTCAGGCGGATATATTTCATCGGCTTTATAATATAGTTCACAGCCTGATATTGATAGCCTTCCAGAGCATACTGCTTTAAGGATGTTAAGAAAATAATGCTGACTTCTTCATCCAGTTCCCGTATTTTTCCTGCAGCCGTCAGCCCGTCCATCTTATTCATCTGAATATCAAGGAAAATCAGATCGGTAGTTGTATCATAATTCTCGATCAGCTCCTGCCCATTCCGATACTCAGCTATCATAAGTTCTATCCCTGTTTCCCCGGAATATCGTTTCAACAAATCTTCTAGTTCAGAAACAAATTCTATTTCATCATCACAGATTGCAATATGGTACATCATCCACCTCGATCACTCTCATATCTCAGTATTGTATTATACCTGTTTTCCGTATGATTTTCCACCAGATTATTCATCTGAAACTGCCCTGTGCTTTGGTATTGGCCTACTGACCTTAGTATATTTTTTTGTCCATTAGATACGTGCTATCTCATACTGTTGCAGGCCATGCCCAAGCAACTGGATGATTCTCAATTCATCCTCAGCATCCCGAACCGCATTATGCGTCTCGCTATACCGATCATCTCCTGTGAGCATTTTAAAAATCTCCTCCACACCATATCCACGTTTCAGTTTGCCCGTCTTACAGCAGTCCGCACAGGCCGGGATCGCCCGATTATACTGACGGTACGCCGCCAGACGCATAATATCATACCATTCAAACATTGCATATTCCCACAAATGGCGCTTGTCAAAGGAAGCATTGTACGCAAACAATTTCTCTATTTTATATGCGTCCAGCCATTGCCTGATCTCCTTTAATGCCTGCTTTCTGCTTGCCACACTGATTCCATGTTCACAAAATCCAAGCTCTGCCGAATATATCCCTCCCACCTGATATTCTGGTGAAATGATATAGTAGAGCGAATCGATTTTTTCCTTACTTCTTGCGTCTGCCGCCACGATTCCGATTGACATCACTTCATCGTTCCAGTTGGTCTCTGTATCAATGACCGCAAAATTACAACACTCCATTGTTTTCACTCCTCATTTGTTAAAAAATTGAATCGAACACTATTTTACCATATCTGGTCACGCACGCTCTCGTTTTATGCCCCTTTCGTGTAACATAGCTTCGCAGGCCGGAAAAGGCTGGACCCCTTTTCTTTCCCAAGATATGAAAACTTAACAAGGTATCTTTTTGCATCCAAACAGAGACGCGGCTCAAAATGCAACGCAAACTCGAAAAAAGCGCCGTAAACACGGCGCTTTTCGTATGGACCTGGCGGGAATCGAACCCGCGTCCGAAAGCCTCTCCATCAGAGCATCTCCCATCACAGTCATTATTTTGAGATTCCCCCGGATTGCCGCCTAATGACAGGCTGCCATCTTCGGTAGCTTCATAAAGTCTTCCATCTCCTCAAAGCTTTGGAAACGAAGTGCCCCGCAAGTGTTGAAGCCGGTAATCCAGACCGCGGGCAGTCCGGAGCCGACTGCTGCCGAAATTAGGCAGCGTACGCTAATTTATTATTGTCTGCGTTTATTTTTAAGTTACGGTTTACTGCGCGGTCCCGTCCCGCGGATGGCTTCTCCAACTTCAAAACCCCCGTCGAAACCAGTACAAGCCCTGGTTTGGCAGACAGTTGTTCTATTATTATATGCAGGAGGAGCTTTCCTGTCAACCCCCTGCCTGGATGATTTCTATTTTTTGAAACTATTCGGTCATGTAAACTGGCCGGATCCTTGATCCGCTCCTTTCCCTATGCCTCGTCATCCGGAATGTTGTGATCAATCCATGCTTTCACAAGATCCATCCACTGTCCGCACTGTACCTGCACGCCCCGGCCATCTTTAGAACGACTAAGATCGGTCGCCGTCCCAAGTCCGTGGTGTCCCTTTGGAAAGAGGTGGAATTCCACCGGTACCCCTGCCTTTACAAGGGCATTGACATAAAGAAGGGAATTCTGTACCGGAACAGACGAATCCTCATAGGTGTGCCAGATAAAAGTCTTTGGCGTATATTCAGATACATTGAGTTCCAGAGAACATGCCTCCTCCAGACTTTCTTCCGCCTGCGATCCAAGCAGATTCTTAAAGGAGCTTTCATTCCGAAATGTGCCCGCCGTAATAACCGGATAACTTAAAATCTGTCCGTTCGGCCGGATCATCTCCGGCGTGGCACCTAGAATCTTGGCAAGCTCCGGACTGTGCCAGTAGGTAGATACCATAGCAGCCAGATGTCCGCCCGCGGAAGACCCCTGAATCAGAATCCGCTCCGAATCAATAAACCATTTATCGGCACACTCTCTTAGCATTTTCATACAGGCCGCCGCCTGTAAAAACGCGTCTGGAAATACTGCCTCCGGCACGGTCGAATAGCGGAGAATGGCCGCATGATATCCCATCTCCATAAACCGTACTGCCAGACCTTCCCCCTCCCGGTCCGAAGTCATCGCATATCCGCCTCCCGGACAGATCAGGACGCAGGGTCTTCTCCGTCCATCATAAAGCTCTTTGGAATTACTCCAGAAATATGTATAAAGTCTTGCGTTTGTTTCCTCTTCCCCGATCATAACAGGAATGATCTCATGTACCATGCGTCGGCCTCCCCTTTTGTATTTTATTTATTCTTCATCTTCCAGTCCCAGTATTTCTGCAAGCACCTCAATGATAATCTCGTTGGTGCAGGATTTGACATAGCCAAGCATATGCAGGGAAATCTCGTCCGATTTCTGCGCGTCTGTCAAATCCGGATTTTTCTTTGTCATATCAATCAACTGAATCAGCTTTGGTGTCAGCTCTTCATAAGTCTCTATTGTTGTCTGGGAAACAAGGTTCCTCAGATCCTTTTTTGTCACTGGTACCATTTCTATTATACCTTCCTTTTCCGTTTGAATCTACCCAAAATTGCGAATTTTGAAATCTCTTTGTGCCTCTCTTGCCTGATCTTTTTTGGCAATGTCCGCCCGCTTATCGTAGAGTTTCTTTCCCCGTGCCAGCCCGATTTCCACTTTAACCAGGCTCCCCTTTAAATAGACCTTCAGCGGCACAACTGTCATCCCTTTTTCTTTCATTTTCCCTAGCAGCTTATTGATCTCCTGCCTGTGAAGCAGTAGCTTTCTGACCCGGAGTGGGTCTTTGTTGAAAATATTCCCTTTTTCATACGGGCTGATGTGCATCCCGTACACAAAGACCTCCCCGTGTTCCATGCGGATAAAGGATTCCTTGATGCTGCATTTCCCCATCCGCAAGGACTTTACCTCCGTCCCGGCAAGCGAGATCCCTGCCTCGTATGTCTCCAGTATAAAATAATCGTGATATGCCTTTTTATTATTGGCTATCATCTTTACCCCTGTCGTCTTTGCCATATCCTAGTTTCTCTCCTTTCCAGGCTCAAAGTCGATTGTCCTCTGCAATTCATCCGCCCCGATGACACGTACCAGAATGGTCTGTCCGAGCCGGTACGTCTTCCCGGTATGGATCCCCTGCATTTCATAACGATCTTCAATATACTCATAATGATCATCGGTCATGTTCGCTACATGAACGAGTCCCTCGATCGTATTGGGGAGTTCCACATACATCCCCCATTTGGTAATGCCGGATATGACTCCCTCATACTCCTCACCGATCTTGTCTTTCATATACTGTACTTTTTTCAGCTTGACGGTTTCCCGTTCCGCCTCTTCTGCGCGACGTTCCGTCTCACTTGCGTGTTTTGTCACTTCTTCCAGGATAGACTGGTAATGACAGATTCTCTCCTCATTCATCCGTCCCCGCAGTGTCTCTTTGATAATCCGGTGAATCTGCAAATCCGGATAACGGCGGATCGGCGACGTGAAATGCGTATAATACGCAGTAGCAAGTCCGAAATGCCCCTCATTTTCCGGGGTATATTTTGCCTGTTTCATGGAACGTAGCGCCAATCTTGCTATCATTGGCTCCTCCGGTTTTCCTTCCACCCTGGCAAGCAGCTTTTGAATCTCCTTGGGATGAATTTCGTTCGTTCCGACATGCATAGTATAGCCGAAGTTGTGAAGAAAGACCGCAAGTTTCCTGATCTTTTCCTCATCCGGCGCCTCATGGATTCGATAGACAAATGGAATCTCTCTCCAGAAGAAGTCCTCTGCCACCGTCTCATTCGCAGCCAGCATGAAGTCCTCGATCAGCTTGGTTGCTGTGTTTCGTTCGTATGCTTTCAGCGCTACCGGACATCCTGTTTCGTCGAGCACCACCTTAGTCTCTGGAAAATCAAAGTCCACCGCGCCTCTTCTATGCCGCTTTGCCCTAAGAAGAGCAGAGAGTGTCTGCATCTGCTGAAACATGGGTACAAAATCCCGGTAAATCCGGCACTGCTCTTCGTCCCCGTCTTCCAGAATTCGCTTCACCGCCGTGTACGTCATGCGTCGGTCCACCCGGATCACGCTTTCCACGATCTCATGATCTACGATCTCCCCTTTTTCATTGATCTTCATCAGACAACTCAGAGCCAGACGGTCCTCCCCTTCGTTGAGAGAACAGATCCCATTGGAGAGCGTATGCGGAAGCATCGGAATCACCCGGTCCGCCAGATAGACGCTGGTTCCCCGCTTCTTCGCCTCCCGGTCCAGAGCACTGTTCTCCTGCACATAATTCGTGACGTCAGCAATGTGAACACCCAAATAATAGTACCCGTCGCAAACATTCAGGGAAACCGCATCGTCCAGATCTTTGGCGTCCTCCCCGTCGATCGTCACCATCGAAACGTCTCTTAAATCCCTTCTGCCCGCACGGTCCGCATCGCTTACGGGCTTTGCCACTCGCTCTGCCTGATTCCTTACTTTTTCCGGAAATTCGATCGGAAGCTCGTAGGACATGGCGATACTCAACACATCTGTCCCCGGATCGTTGACATGTCCAAGAATCTCCACCACTTCTCCTTCCGGCTTCTTCCCGTCTCCACCGTAGGAAGTCAGACGGACCACAACCTTGTGTCCCGTAACGGCCCCCTTTGATTTCTCCTCCGGTACAAAAACATCCTGGAGAAACTTCTGATTGTCAGGCAGAACGAATCCGAATGTCTTATTCTTCTGGTAATATCCGACGATCTGGGACGTGCCACGCTTTATGATCCGGATCACCTTCCCCTCCTGGCGAAGTCCTTCCCTCTTTCCGGCGCCCCGTGTAATCTGGATTTCAACTTCATCTCCCTGCAGGGCGCCGTTTGACTCCTCCTCCGGAATGAACACATCATCGTCTGATCCTTCTATGGAGACAAAGCCAAATCCCCTTGCATGAGCCTGATAGATTCCGGCCAGCCGGTTGGCCTGCCCCTTGATATAATTGCCCTTCTGGGTCCGGTGAATCTTCCCCTCCGCCTCCAGCGCATCGAGAATCTCCTTTAAGTCCTGGCGGTCGTCCTTTTTCACCTGAAGTATGGCCGCCATCTCTTTCATCTTCATCGGGACATAGAATTCGTCACAGATGAACTGGTATACCATTTTCTTTCTTTTCTCATATTGTCGGTCCATTGTCCGCACCTAGCATGCTCCCTTCTATTCTATACTCATATCGTGAAATCACCGGAAGTATCAAAAGATATATTCCGGGATCGTAAGCGGTGACCAAAGTTCCAGGCAAGCCCGGACTTTGACGCGCCGCCATTGTCAAAAAAAGGACACCCTATCTTTGAAATAGAGTGTCCCGCATCTTTTTTCATTAAGCAAATACTTTTAAATTCAAAACCGCGGCAAGGATGATAAACAGTGCGGCAAGAATCTTTGTAACTTTTACAAGGGTTCCCTCCATAGAACGACCTCTGTTCTGTCCCCAATAGGTATCCGCCATGCCGGCAATCGTTCCAAGTCCGGCTGATTTTCCTTCCTGCATTAATACAACTGCTGAAAGAGCAATACAGTCTATTACAAATATAATTGTGATCACAATCTTCAAAATTTCCAATTTCTACACCTCCTGCGTATAAACCATTTATAATATTAGCATATCATTGAGGTTTACGCAAGCAGTTTTTCACAGACTTTCGGGTCACACGTAAAAATCGTTTTTTAACAGAATGGTTGTTTGTAGATGGCCGCGTCCCCAAGCTCTTCCTCGATTTTCAGAAGCCGGTTGTATTTTTCTACCCGCTCGGATCGGCACGGTGCGCCTGTCTTGATCTGTCCGGTCCCAAAAGCAACGGCAATATCCGCAATCGTCGTGTCAGCAGTCTCGCCGGAGCGGTGAGAAACAATCGAGCGGTATCCGTGTTCCTGCGCCATGCGGATCGTGTCAAACGCCTCAGTCAGCGTTCCAATCTGATTGATCTTTACCAGCACCGCATTGGCTGCATGGGCGTCAATCCCTTTTTGGAGCCGTCTGGTATTGGTCACAAACAAATCGTCTCCCACAAGCTGGGTCTGTAAACCAAGTCTCGTATTCATCAGCTCCCACCCGGAGAAATCCTCCTCTTCCAGCCCATCCTCAATGGAAACAATCGGATATTTTTCGATCAGTTCGGCATAGTAGTCGATCAGTTCCTCCGCCGTGCGGACGACTTTCTTCTCCTTCCCTTTGCTTTCGCCTACAAAGACATATTTCCCAAAGTCCCGATCGTAGATCTCGGACGCCGCCGCGTCCAGACAGAGCACGATGTCATGCCCCGGACGGTATCCTGCCGTCTCAATAGCTTCCAGAAGTGTCTCGCAGACGCTCTCCGTGTCCGGAAGATCCGGCGCAAATCCGCCCTCATCGCCCACTCCGGTATGCAGTCCTTTTCCCTTTAGCTGCGCTTTCAGCATATGGTACACTTCCGTACACATCCGAAGTCCTTCCTTAAAACAGCAGGCTCCCACCGGCATAATCATAAATTCCTGGAAGTCGATAATATTGTCGGCATGCCGGCCTCCGTTTAATACGTTCATCATCGGTACCGGAATTCTACGGGTATGTGCCCCGCCAAGATACCGATAAAGGGGAAGCCCCAGACTTTTAGCCGCCGCTTTCGCCGCTGCCATAGAGACACTCAGAATAGCATTGGCTCCAAGGGCGCTCTTATCCTCAGTACCGTCCAGCCTTACAAGCACACGATCCAGTTCCATCTGATCGAGGGCATTCATCCCGATGATTTCCCTTGCGATCCGGTCGTTGACGTGATCTACCGCCAGCTCCACACCACGGCCACAGTACCGGTGCTGCTTTTCTTTGTCACGAAGTTCCAGTGCTTCGTGGCGCCCTGTGGACGCTCCCGACGGAACACTTGCGGTTCCAATGGTGCCGTCCGATAAAAGCACCTGCGTCTCTACCGTCGGATTGCCTCTGGAATCCAGGATTTCTCTTGCGTATATATCTCGAATCGCTTTACAGTGATACATGATCATTTCCTCCTTTTCTGCCATAGTATTTCCGAAAACATTTCTTCCATACCGTAAGGAAAGTATTACATGATTTTTCCTTTCATAATTCAGCCATACAGTCTGAATATTCATAAAATCTGACATGAGCTTTCTAATCAAGTCTGCATAGGTGAACCATCGCAGATTTCCTCGATTTTCCCCTGACAGGTCGTTGACTTTTTCATCCTGCGGAGTTACAATTTTGAAGAAAATTCTTCATAAAAACCGAAAGAAAACGAGGAAGAAAAAATGAACAGTAATTACCATGTGGATATGAAATATTCTATCCCAAAACCGAAATCCGATATCAAACCTCATTCAAAAGTCAAGGATTTCGTTGTAATGACCGCCGCAACCGCTGTCATGGCCTGCGGGATCTACTTTTTTAAATTCGCAAACAATTTTGCTTTTGGAGGAATCACCGGTCTTGCGGTTCTTGTCGCCAAAACCGGAGTAATCAGCAGCGGAGATTTCAACTTTGTCTGCAATATTGTACTCCTGGTTCTTGGATTTTTAGTACTTGGTAAAGGTTTCGGAGCCAAGACCTTTTACTGTAGCATGCTCCTTTCCTTTCTGCTGTCCATTCTCGAACGTGTATATCCGATGGACGGCCCTCTTACGAACCAGCCAGTACTGGAGCTGATGTTTGCTATCGCAGTACCTGCCTTTGGCTCTGCGATACTCTTTAATATGGGGGCGTCAAGCGGTGGTACAGATATTGTGGCGATGATTCTGAAAAAGTATACCGGATATGATATCGGACGCGTCCTGATGCTTTCCGACGTTGCCATTGCAGTAGCTGGCGTGTTTGTCTTCGGTATGGAAACCGGGCTCTTCTCCATTCTGGGACTGGTTCTTCGCTCTGTAATCACAGACAACTTCATTGAAAGCTTCAACTTGTCCAAGTGCTTCAACGTCGTTTGCAGCAACCCGGAGCCGATTTGCAATTTCATCATCCGGGATCTTCACAGAGGAGCAACGGTCTACACGGCGCAGGGAGTTTTCTCCGGCAAAAAGAAATATATTGTGTTGACGGCGTTAAACCGGCCCCAGGCAGTACGTCTCAGAAACTTTATCAAAGAGACGGAACCGGGAGCCTTTATCCTGATCTCTAATACAAGCGAGATTATCGGACGGGGATTCCACACGGTATAAGAACAATATGGAAGCGCAGAATCGCCAGTACCGGCATTTATCGGAACTGGCGATTCCTTCATTTGGAATTTACTGCCTTTTACAATGTTTCTTTTGGCGCCATCAGATACAGATACGCGTCCTCCAGAGTGATTTGGGGCTGGGTACACGGCACGGCCGGCCGGGTATCGCTGATCATTTTCACCGTCATTCCCTCTTCTGTGTACTGTTTAGAGGTGATATGGTATTTTGCCTCCAGCCCTCTTGCCTCATCTTCTCCGGAGACAGCCGCCATCCAGATCTTTCCTTTTGCATGGTTCAGAAGATCCTGCACGGTTCCGGTATAGAGAAAGGTCCCTTTTCGCATGACCGCCAGGTTGCTGCACGTCGCCGCAATATCTTCTACTACGTGGGTGGAAAACAAAACCGTACGCCCTTTCGCAAAATCCACCAGCAGATTCCGGATCCGCACCCGCTCTTCCGGGTCCAGGCCCGTGGTCGGCTCATCGACAATCAGAAATTCCGGCTCGCCAAGCATTGCCTGAATGAGCCCCACTCTCCGCTTCATTCCGCCGGAGAGTTGGCGCATCTTCTTTTTTTGATGAGGCAAAAGCCCCGTCTTCTCCAGATAAAAGTCAATTCTCTTTTTACAAATATTCTTCGGAATTTGGGAGAGTTCTCCCAGATATTCCAGACATTCTCTCACCGAAAGTCCCGGATAAAGATTCAGCTCCTGCGGAAGATAGCCCAGTTTCCTTTTGATCGTTTCATACTGCTGTGGTTCGTACCGGATGTGATCCAACCAGATTTCTCCCTCCTTTGGCGTAAGCACTGTTGTCAGCACTCTCATCAGTGTCGTCTTCCCCGCCCCGTTTTCCCCTAACAGGCCGTAGATCCCTCTGGGAATCGTCAAGTCTACCTGATCCACCGCCCGGACGTGATTTTTAAATTCTACTGTCACTTGTTTGATGACTATACTCATTTTGACACCCTCTTTTCTATCCATGGAATGAGCAGCACAAACAGTGCCGCTATTGCTATCTGAATCATTGTTCCAAAGATCCAGTCCGCCGTCTTTCCCTTGACAGGATGACTGGCCGAATATGCGAACAGATTGTACCGTCCGAACAGCGCCTCTCCTGTTTTGGAATTGGTGATGATCCAGACTACCGCCGACACTCCGATTCCGATCCATTGGCTCTTTGCGGCATTGGAAATAACCAAAGTTAAAAGGCTCCAAAACAGAATCGTCCCAAGAAGCGCCACGGCATAGTACCCATACTCTGTTTCAAGTGGACGCTCCCTGATGGGATATGGATTCTGCCAGAAAAAGACAAAATACCATACCAGAAAGAGAACATATAAATACAAGACCTGAATCAACCATCTTCTGTAAATCGTGCAGATCCTGCCTGACAGGGGCTTGAGGAGAAAGATCTCCCACCGCTGACCACTTTGATCCATCACCCTTGTCTCCGCACAAAATACAAACGCAAGAATTGCTGCCCCCGGGATAATGGTCCGGCCGATTTCCGGAATCACCGCAACTCCCATCACCAGGGAAAACAAAAGGAGAAACAACACGGAATATACGATTTTGTACGGAGACATACAGATTTTTATTTCCTTTTTCATCCTATGCGCCTCCTTTTCCAGATGGCGGACGCCATAAAAAGCAGTCCTGCCGAAACAACCAGAAGAAACACCTGATTATACACCGCCCTCGGAGCCACCGCCTCCAGAAAACCGCCGTCGAACCGTACTGTAATCGCCAGAGGTCGTAAAGGCCCCCTATTGGAGTACATCAGGTACAAAAACAAAAACGGCACACCCGGAAGCGGGTTTCGAAAGCCCAGCGCAATGATAGTATAGACGCTTACGATCATCAGGACATTTGGCAGCATATAGCAGACCGCCGGGATCAGAAATTCGATCAGCGAAACCGGAAGACCGTTTCGGATTCCAGCGACAGCACTCAGCGCAAAAAAAACTACCACAAACAGAAGCCAAGCCGCCGCCATGGAGAAAAAGCCGCCTGCCGCTTTCCCAAATACATAAGCCTTGGCAGTGACAGGTTTCGTATGAAGCAGCTCGTAGGTGTCTCTTTTCGTGTCCCGGATAAAGAGGAACGCAAGTAGCACCGCACTGAAAAATCCAAGGTATAATCCTCCAAAATCCGCGAATTTCCTGCCAAAATACCAGGAATAGCTGTGGGCCGTAAGCTTTTCTTTCAGATCTTTGTTGATCTCATTTTTTGTCCCTTTGTGATACTCATACACCTGGTAATAATACTGAAAACTGTAACCTTTCGGATATCCATAGATCTCCCCGATCGCATCGGACATCTCAGATACGGACTTCCCTGATTCCCGAATTTCCTTTAGCGTCTTCCGCACATTTTCCGCATCCTCGCCAAATTCTTTGACAATCATACTCTGTATCTTTTTCGCCGCCAGATCGATCCGTTCCTTTTCCGTGGACTTGACATAGCCGTCCATGATATCCGCATCCGCGAGCGATTCCGGTTTCGTCTGCTGTACCTCCTGCTTAGAATGGAAATAATGTACGTCCAGATACGGAGAAAGGATCTGGAAGAGCCCATAAAGAATGAATAGGATACCCACCCAGTAAAGTGGGTTTTTGAAATAGTTTTTCAGTTCCTGCCGGATCATCCCTTTCATCTTATCCCTTCTTTCTTTTCTTGATAAGATGATGGTATCATTCGATTCACAACCAAAACACAACAAGAACGATTCTTTTTAAAATGCTTCCGTTTCCGGCACAACAGATTCCGGTACAATCGACCGGAAATAGGCACGCACGCAGGCGCCGCCACTTTGATTCTCCACTGTCAGAAAACCATCGTGCTTCTTGCAATACAGCTCGCTGATATACATTCCGAGACCAAAATGCTTCATATCGTCCCGCAAGCCAGAGGTCGTAAAGGCCTGCTTTGCCCTCTCCTCGCTGATGTCAAAGCCTGTCCCATCGTCCTTTACCTCCAGGGTCAGTCCACTCTCCTCCTCCAATACACAGACTATCACCTGCCTTTTTGCAAACCGCAGTCCGTTTCCAATCAGGTTGTCCGCCACCTCCAGAATCAGATCCCGGTCAAGAAAGAGTGTCTTCCCTTTGCCGCCCGCAAAAATCTGAAACTCTCGTTTCGCCTCCCGGGAGAGAATTTCTCCCACCTTCTGAATCTCCTCGCTGAGTTTTTCCACTGTTTGCGGCTGACAGGAAAGCGGTTGTTGTTCCAGAGCAGAAAAAGCACGCATCCGCTCCAGAAACCGTTCCAGCCGTTCGATCTGCCCCATACTTTCGCAGAGCATATGAAGCAGGGTTTCCCTGTCCAGCGTCTCCCCCGGCAAAAACTCCAGCATCATCTCCTGGTATCCTTTGAGCACAGTAAGCGGGGTTCGGATATCATGGGCGATGGCGGCACGCAGAACCTGCTCATCCTCTACCATCCGCCACATTTTCCGGTTGTTCTGTGTAAGCTGATTTTTCATCCGGTCAAATTCCAGACAGAGTTCTCCCAGTTCATCCCTGTTTTCATACCCGATTTCAAAGTCCAGATCATTGCCTGCAATCTTTTCTGCCGCCATCCGGAGGGCTCCCAGTGGTTTCCGGATTTTCTTTTGATAAAACAGCATGGTGGACACAATGATCCCACCCGCGCACATGACAAGAATTCCATAAGTCTGTAAAAAATCGCACCACTCAGAAAAGCGTGCGTCCCAATCTGACATTCTGCTGTTACTGACCCTTGGGATCACCACATCAAAAGATTCCTCATCTCTTTTGAGAAATTCTTCGATGTATCGATCCTGATCCACGTATTTCCACCAGATCTGCTCCTGTATCCGCCCAGCCTCATTCCCGGCAATGGCGCCCAGCAGAAATCCTGCAAGAATTCCTACCGCCATGTAGAGCAAAATACTTTTACGCAGAGAAAGATTTCTTACTTTTTCCATCGATATCCCACTCCCCACACCGTCTCAATCGGATCCTCGTCTGTAAACTCACCGATCTTTTTCCGAATCCTGCGGATCAGTTCTGTAATTCCACGGCCGTCCCCTTGTCCGTCAAATCCACATACATGTTCATAGATCCGCTCTTTATCAAATACCTGTCCCGGATGCATGGAAAGGAATTCCAAGATTCCAAACTCCGTCTTTGTCAGATCCAGCATCTTTCCGTCAATCCATACCGCTCTGGCTCCATAGTCTACCAGAAGTCCGTTTCCAAACCGGTACCGTGTCTTCTGCTGATGTCTCTCTTCTCTCCGCAGATGGGCAAGTACTCTCGCTTCCAGCTCCTTCAAGCTAAACGGCTTTATGATATAATCATCCCCGCCCAGCATCAGACCATTCACCCGGTCCTGCTCCTCCACTCTCGCGGTCAAAAATAAAATCGGGCAGGATACCTGCCCTCGGATCTTTCGACATACCTCCAGGCCATCCATCCCCGGCATATTAATATCAAGGAGAATCAAATCCGGCTCCTCGGCCGACATCCGGACTGCCTCCGTACCATTACCCGCCTGCAATATCTGATAGCCTTTCATTTCAAAATACCGTCCCAGCATCTCCAGCAGATCCCTGTCGTCATCTGCCAGTAATATTTTATATCCCATGTTTATTCACCTCTGACAAAAGTATACACAAAAAATAGCAATAAAAAAACAACAGATAACAAAACCGAGGACATATTCCCATACATCGGAATATGTCCCCGTTGAAATCTGCTATATACCACTTTGGTTATCTCCTGCGAATCAGTACACCCTTTGGATATAATCTTCCATTCTTATATTGTCTTTGGAACAAGATCTCTCCTTTTTCCTGTACCGTAACGTCCTCCTGAGCACAGTTCAGAAGGATTTCGATCTGGTTCTGATTGCGGTCGAGTTTGATATAGTGTACAAGCCGGTCGTCTCTGTATTCTTCCGGGAAGTGAAAGTACAGGCTTTTGAATGACGGCTCCGTCTTCCGCAGGTGGATAAGCTTCTGGATCTCGTGGATCCGACGCTGATTTTCTTCGGTGTGCAGGTTGTCCCACGGCATACATCTGCGGCAGTCCGGATCAAAGCTTCCTTCCATGGCGATTTCCGTCCCGTAGTAGATGCACGGGCTTCCCGGCATGGTAAAGAGGACCGCCAACTGTTGATAAAAGATATCCAGATCCCGGAACCGGTTCATCAGACGTTCTGTATCGTGGGAATCCAGCAGGTTAAAAAGAACATTGTTGGACTGCTGCATATACATCGTATAGCAGTGATTCACCATATACTCAAAGTCCTCTTTTTTCATCGTCCTGTCGATGAAAAAATCGTGGATTCCGCTCATCAGCGGATAATTCATCACGGAATCATACTCGTCCCCCATGAGCCATTGGCTGGCATCGTGCCAGATCTCTCCTAAAAGATAAATATCCGGCTTCATGGCTTTCACATGCTCCCGAATACGCTTTAAAAACCGGTGTGATACTTCATTTCCCACATCAAAGCGGATGCCGTCAATGTCATAATCCCGAATCCAGCCCTCACAGACGTTCTGAAAGTAGTGGATGACCCCTTCGCTGTTCGTGTTCAGCTTTGGCATCTTGTCCGCAAAGGCAAAAGAATAGTAACGTCCGTCCCTGGTACTTGCCTCCTTATTCATCTGCTCCCAGTCATTCACCATAAACCAGCCCGCATAAGGGGACTGTTCCCCGTGTTTCTTTACGTCCAGCCATGGCGCGAAATTCTGTCCACAATGGTTGAACACGGCGTCCACCATCACCCGGATTCCGTGTTCATGCGCCTCTTTGACAAGATGTCTCATCGTCTTGGCATCCCCAAACTGCGGATCGATTCTTGTATAATCCTTCGTATCATACTTATGGTTAGAATCTGCCTCCATAATCGGGTTTAAGTAGATACCCGTAATTCCAAGCTTCTGCAAATACGGAAGTTTCTGGCGGATCCCCTCCAGATTCCCACCATAGGTCTCCTCGTTCGTGACTGCTCCTTCATTCTTCCACGCAAGGATACCTTCCCTGTCATCTTCCGGCGTCCCGTTACAAAAGCGGTCCGGGAAAATCTGATACCAGATCGTGTCGTTGACCCAGTCCGGCGTCCGGTTCACATCCGCAGGGTTCATCCATGGGACGGTAAAGCACTGAAGCATCCTTCCCTCCATCTCCATCTGCTCTTTTGTCAGAAACCCGTCTTCAAAATAGTACCAGATCTCATCATCCGTATGTAATTCAAAATAATATTTGCACCGTTTATACTTTGGCACCAGGGTTGTCGTCCACCAGATCTGATGCTTCAGCCGTTTCCTGTAGAAAATCTCTTCCCGGATTCCGGTCCACGTCTCTTTTCCTCCCAGAATCCCCGCCTCAAACGGATCCCCATAATAAAGGAAAACCTGCTTTACGTCATATCCGGTCTTTAAGTTGACGATCAGTTCCGATTCGTTCAAAGGATAACTCATTTGCTCTGTCGTTCTATGGTAAACTCCTGTAAAATCCATCTGTCATCAAACCCTTTCTGTCATTGCTCTCCGGTACTTTCTTAATTCTTCTTTTGCCTGTCCAAAATCCGGCATCCGCCACTCCCAGTTCGGGGAGCCCACCGTTCCCGGTGTGTTGATGTGACCTTCCGCTCCCAGTCCGAGAAGATCCGCCATAGGAAGAATGGCGTATTCCGCCTTGCTGCGAAGCGTATATGTCAGAAGGCGGTCTTTTACAGATCCCTGTTTGATGCCCTCCCGCTTTAAGAAACGGCGCACCTTCCTTCTGGCAGCTACGCTCAATCCCTCATACCACTGCATAAGGGTATCATTATCGTGGGTTCCGGTGTAGATAATCATGTTTTCCACATCATGGAAACTATCATATGCATATTTTCCACCCGTCTCGATGGAGAATACAAGGATCTTCATCCCTTTTAAATGGTAATGGTCCTTCAACTGCAATACTTCCGGCCGAAGCTCACCCAGATCCTCGGCCACAAGATTTAAGCCGTCAATTTTTGCCCGAAGAGTATCGATGACCTCATATCCCGGAGCCTCGATCCACTCGCCCTCAATGGCGGTAGGACAGCTTGCCGGAATCTTCCAGAATGTGTCAAAGGCACGGAAATGATCGATCCGGATGATATCAAAAAGCTTTTGGTTGTAACCAATGCGGTCGATCCAAAACTGGTATTCGTGATCTTTCAGGTAGTCCCAGTCATAGATTGGATTGCCCCATCTCTGCCCGGTGGCGCTGAAATAATCCGGCGGCACTCCGGCGATGAAAACCGGCCGGCCGTCTGTATCCAGGAGGAAATTGTCCTTTCCACCCCAGACGTCCACAGAATCCACACCCACATAGAACGGCACGTCTCCCATGATCTGAATACCGCTTTCGTTGGCACGCCGTTTTACTTCCATCCACTGGAGGTAGAACTCGTACTGGAGGAACATCTGGTAAGCCGCTTCGTCCTCCTGCTCCTTTGGCAGCGGCGCCGGAACTTCCGGCCAGATCTTATCCTCTTCTTTCCATTCATTCCAGCAGACTTTGTGGTTCGCCTTTTTCTTGGCACGGAATACAGCGTACTCGTAGACCCATGGCTGCCTCGTAAATTCCCTAAAATCTTCTGTCTCCGTAAAGTTTGAAAATGCCTCTTTCAAATACGGCTCTTTAAAAGTACGGACTGCATCATAATCCACGGTTCTGACATTCTCGTGGAATGTAGGTGCCTGTTCTTTTAACAGTCCCGCTTCAAACAGAAGATCGAGACTGATATAGATTTCGTCCCCGGCGCAGGAGGAGTATGGCTGGTATGGAGAGTTCCCGTATCCCACCGGATTGAGCGGCAGGATCTGCCAGATCTTCACCCCGTTTTCCCGCAGAGCCTCCACAAACTCATATGCATATGCTCCGAGCTCCCCCACTCCCGTACGGGACGGGAGGGCGGAAACCGGCATTAAAATTCCTGTTTCTCTCATGTCTGCTTTCCTTTCCCGCTGCATCCGGCCTACAGACGCCAGATGTCATCGTTGTATTCCCGGATGGTCCGGTCGGATGAGAAGAATCCTGCCTTCGCGATGTTCACAAGAGCTTTTCTCTCCCAGGAGAGCTCGTCCTCATAATCCGCCAGCATCCTCTCTTTCGTCTCAATGTACTCTTTCACATCCAGAAGTGTCATAAACCAGTCTTTGGAAACCAGTTCCTTGTAAAGTCTCGCAAGGCTCACCGGATCTCCGATACGGATCAGGTCTTTACTGATAATAAAGTCCACCAATTCCTCGATCATGGCGTCGCCATCGTAGATCTTGCCGGAGTTGTATCCGTTTGTATCATAGAGACGGATGACTTCCTCGGATTTTGCCCCGAAGATATAAATATTGTCATCGCCTACAAGTTCATGGATTTCCACATTTGCCCCGTCTTCGGTTCCCAGCGTCACGGCTCCATTGAGCATGAATTTCATGTTTCCGGTTCCGGATGCTTCCTTTGAGGCAAGGGAAATCTGCTCGGAAATATCGCAGGCCGGGATCAACTTTTCCGCCTTGGTGACATTGTAATTTTCTACCATCACAATCCGCAGGTATGGACGTACCGCCGGATCATTCTCGATCAGCTTTTGCAGACAGAGAAGCAGATGAATGATATCCTTGGCAATCGTGTACGCCGGAGCCGCCTTCGCTCCGAAAATCATCGTGATCGGACGTTTCGGCAGATTCCCTTTTTTGATCTCTTTGTATTTATAAATCGCATAAAGCGCGTTCATCTGCTGTCTCTTGTATTCATGGAGACGTTTGATCTGGATATCAAAGATAGAATTTTCATCGATCTCCACACCCTGTGTCTGCATAAGATATTTCTTCAGCTCTGCCTTCGCTTCTTTCTTGATGGTCTTCAGATCCGCCAGTACGTTCTCATCGTCCTTGTAAGCAAGAAGCTTCTCCAAATTGGAGGCGTCCTCCATAAATTCCGGTCCAATCAGTCCGGTCAGATAATCGGATAATCTGTGATTGCAATGTACAAGCCATCTCCGGAAGGTAATACCATTCGTCTTATTGTTAAATTTCTCCGGATAAATATCGTAAAACGGCTTCAATTCAGACTCTTTTAAAATCTCTGTGTGAAGCGCTGCCACACCGTTGACCGCATATCCGAAATGAATATCAATATGCGCCATATGTACCCGGTTTTGTCCATCGATAATATATACTCTCTCATCGTGGAAATCTCTTTTCACACGGGCGTCCAGGTCCCGGATAATCGGCATCAGATGCGGAACGACCTTTTCCAGATAAGATACCGGCCATTTTTCCAGTGCTTCCGCAAGAATCGTGTGGTTTGTGTAAGCACATGTCTTTCTCACAACGTCCACTGCCGTATCCATGTTAAATCCTCTCTGCATCAGCAGGCGAATAAGCTCCGGGATCACCATCGTCGGATGCGTATCGTTGATCTGAATTGCCACATGATCATACAGGTGGTAGAGATCATACCCTTTTTCCTCTGCTTCTGCCAGAATGAGCTGCGCCGCATTGCTGACCATAAAATACTGCTGGTAAATTCTTAAAAGCTGTCCCGCCTCATCGCTGTCATCCGGATAGAGGAAAAGTGTCAGATTTTTCCGAATATCCTCTTTATTAAACTGAATCCCATCATGGATGATTGATTCATCCACAGTATCCAGATCAAACAGATGCAATTTGTTGCAGCCATTTTGGTATCCTGGTACGTCAATGTCGTACATCGTAGAGGTCAGAGTGAAATTCTGGAACGGCACTTCAAAATGGCGCTCTGTCTTTGTAAGCCAGCTCTGATCCGTAATCCACGGGTTTTTCTCTTCTCTTTGCTTGTTGTCCACAAAAGTCTGGCGGAATAATCCGTCATGGTAGTTTAATCCTACGCCGTCTCCCGGAAGTCCCAGGGTGGCGATGGAATCCAGAAAGCAGGCCGCTAAACGCCCGAGCCCTCCATTCCCAAGAGACGGCTCCGGCTCTACTTCCTCGATCTCGGTGATCTCCTTATCATATCGTTTCAGAACTTCTCTTGTCTCGTCAAATAATCCCAGATTGATGAGATTGTTGGACAAGAGTTTTCCGATCAGAAACTCCGCTGAAATGTAATAGAGCTTTTTGCTACCTTCGTTTCTCTTCATCCCGGCCATTTTTTCTTTTGTAATCTCTAAAAGTGCTGTATAGATTTCTTCATTGGACGCATCCTGAATGTTTTTTCCATAGTTCTTCTGTAACATCTCCTGTAATAACTGTTCCATCTTCGTTCTCCTTTCGATGTAGATTCTTATTCGACCGCCTCGTACACTCTGAGGATCTCGCCCACACTCCAAGCCTGGGCGAAGCATCCTTTGGATGAGGTCGGGTTTCCTCCGTCATAAATCTCCGGAAGCTGTCCGATACATCCTTCCCTCATGGCGCTCTCCATGACTTCCAACTGCTTTCGGACATGCTGTCTGGCTTCTTCACTGTACCCGTGTACTTTCAAATACGCCAGATAATAAGCCCCAAGCGGGAAGACCCACACCGTTCCCTGGTGATATGCCAGATCTCGCTTGATCATTTCTCCTCCGTAAAACGGATGGAACTCCTCGTCCGCTTCTTCCAGTGTCCGCAGTCCGTAAGGGGTGTAAAGTTTCTCGTAGACCGTCCGCACGACCTGCCGTTCCTGCTCTTCATCCATCATACCAAACGGCATGGATACCGCCCAGATCTGGTTGCACCGGATCTGCGTATCCGCCTTCGTCCCGGAGATCAAATCCTTTAAGCAGCCTTTTTCCTCGTTCCAGAATTGCTGCCGAAATGACGTCCGGACCTTGTCCGAGAGCACCCCATACCCAGTATATTCCATTCCCAGTTCAGATGCAAACATTTCCATAATGCGGAGAGCATTATACCAGTAGGCATTGACTTCCACCGGTTTTCCGTGTCTCGGCGTCGGAAGCAAATCTCCTACCCGGACATCCATCCACGTCACCTGATCGAGCCCTTCCCCGGCCAAAATCAGACCGTCTTCATCCATACGGATGCCATGTCTCGTGCCTGCCTGGTAGTTTGCGACAATGCGCTCCATTACCGGCCAGACTTCCTTTACAAAATCCAGATCCCCTGCCGCCTGGTAATACAGGTAGACACAGTTGATAAATAGCAGCGCCGCATCCACTGTATTGTACCGTGGCTCATTCTTCCCCTCCGGAAAAAGGTTCGGCATCAGACCGTCCTTTTCGTGAACGGCAAAGGTCCGTAAGATCTCTTTTGCAGTCTCATACTGTCCGGTGGAAATGCAGACCCCCGGAAGAGCGATCATCGTATCTCTGCCCCAATCCTCGAAGAACGGGTATCCTGCCAGAATCGTCTTCCCATCCGTAGACTCTCTCCGGGAAACGAATTGTCCTGCACTTTTGGCAAGCACCTTTGCCATCGGTGCTGTAAATCCTGCCCGCTCTTCCAGTTCTTGACGGTACTGCTTCGTGTCCGCAAGAATACCTTCCGCATCCTTTCTTCCAGCACAAGTCGAAGCGATGATCTCCAGCCGCCCCGTCTTCCTGGCCGGAACTCTCAGGCTGATCTGAAGCACCGCCTTTGTCCTGCCTGCCGGCCGCCTGCCATCGCAGACATCATAACTGTAATAGCAGGTTTCCGTCTCCTCCTTCTGTAAAATCTCTCCATTGGTCTCAAAGAAGAGCCCAATCCCATTCGATATGACCGAATTTCCATCCCACTGAAAGTTCTGCTCTTCCTTTAGATCCTCGCCCTTTCTCACAAATTGGAGGAATGGAGTGACTTGAAGTGTGACCGCTTCCAGTGTCTCGTTTTCTATTTCATAGACCACCGCCACGGTATTTTCCATGTGCGGCATCCCGATTTCCTTTCTTACCTGTACACCGCCGGCCTCGTAGCGCCAGACAGGCGTATCCTCAAAGGTGAAGGAGGATAGGTACCGGTATCCCTCCTCCGCCGTACCGCCATCAAACTCCTGAGAAGAAAGCACTTTCTTCTCTTTTTTCGTCTCCAACACTTCCCGCAGACGGTGAATCAGATTGTAGCGGTGGTTCGGCGCCTGGGTGCATCCCATCAGCAGGGCATGGTCATTTCTGGCCGCTGATCCGATCATTGTCAGGGAAGAAAAGCCCCCCAGCCCATTTGTCAGAAGATAGCAGTTCTCCTGCCCTCTTTCAAGCGTTTTGATATCTTGTTTCCCGTAGATCCATTTCATATATCTAGCCTTCCTTTCCTGTCTGTCCAAGCACCAGGACACTACGTCCTTCCACCCGGATCGTTCCTTCTGTCACAAACGGATTCTGCCAGAGGCGGCTGCTGTGCGCATCTACAAGCACTTCCCATTTTCCTTTTGGAAGGTTTCGCTCGATTTCTTCCTGTCTGCTATTATAAATCACGCAAAGTGTCTCCCACAGGGACGGCTGGCTCTCGCTGTGGTTATCCACGAGAAAGCCAACGACCCCATCCGTTTTCCACTCGTCCCGGATCCGTTTCCACGCATCCTTTGATTTATCACAAAGTCCCGGCAGCCGTTTACGAAGTGCAATCAGACCGCTGTAATATTCTACCAGCTCATACTGTTCATACATCCGGTTCCAGTCGAGACGGTTGATCTCAATCGGAGCGTTGTAGGAATTTTCGAGTCCTCCTTTTGTGCGGGACGCTTCTTCCCCGGAAAGGAAGAAAATCCTGCCCTGGCACGTCATGTACACCGCCGCCGCCATCCTGTTGGCACGCATCCTCTCTGCCTCATCCTCCACTGTAAGAGAAAGCTTATCCCAGAGTGTCCAGTTATCGTGGGCGGATACATAGGTAACGACCTGGGATGGCGCCTGGACTTTGGATCCCGGTCCGCACCATGCTTTCACCGAGGAGAGAATCGCCCCCTCCTGTCCCTTTCCTCCATTTACAAATCCAGGCGTTCCCCCCTCAAAGGTATGCCCCTTGATGGCATCCCTTGTATCATCACAGAAAAATCCAACCTGCGGATTCAGCCGGTCTATATTCTTTTTGAGTGCCGGAAGAGCTTCTTGTTCCATGGGTGTTTCACTTGCCGACCATGGTTCCCCGAACACAAGTTTCTCGCCTTTTCCATAGCGGGAAGAAAGCTCCATCTCGATCCGGTTCATAAGTCCGGTGTCCAGAAGTCCCATCAGGTCAAAACGGAATCCATCAATATGGTACTCTCCCGCCCAATAAAGCACGGAATCCACAATATAGTTCGCGCACATGATCCGCTCACTCGCCACATCATTCCCACAAGCTGATCCGTTCGCCGTCTCTCCGTTCTCGTGGACACGGTAATAATACCACGGTACCGTCCTCTGAAACCAGGAATCCAGGAAATAAGTATGATTGTAGACCACATCCATGATAACCCGAAAGCCGTTTTTGTGCAGAGCCTTTATCATCTCTTTGAACTCCCGGATGCGTACCTCTCCTTTTCGTGGATCTGTGGCGTAGGAGCCCTCCGGTACATTATAGTTTACCGGATCATACCCCCAGTTAAACTCCCCCGATTCCTTCGATTCATCGACAGATCCATAGTCGTATGCCGGCATAAGCTGGATATGGGTGACGCCCAGTCTCTTCATATAAGAAAAGCCTGTGGGATGCACACCGTCATGGTTTCGTGTTGTATTCTCACAGGTAAATGCCTTATACTTTCCCCGGAAGGCTTCGGGAAATCCTCCCGACGGATCCCAGGAATATTCCCCGATATGCACCTCATAAATCACCTGCTCCGGCTGCATTTCAGGGGATACCTCCTCCTGCCACCCGTCCGGGTCTGTCTGTTTCAAATCTACGATCATGCTCCTTTGTCCATTGATTCCACACGCTTTCGCATAAGGGTCCGCTGACCTGATCGCCTCCCCCTCGATTACGAGCTCAAAATCATAGTACACGCCGTGGAGCATTTCTTTTGTCCGGTAAGCCCAGACGCCTTGTTTTTCCTTTTCCATAACCTCGGTGCGATAAGGTTTCCCTGTCTCACCATCCTGGAAGAAGCGGACATTCACCGTCTCTGCAACCGGGCTCCACAGGAGGATGGAAGTTCCATCCTCCGTGCAGGTTGCACCCAGGTCATGTCCCTCATAGGTATATTGTTGTTCAAATTTCGGATCCGAATAATATGCCTTCCATTCTGTTGCTGTCTTTCTCATCTGTCACTCCTCATTCATCTGTTTTGCCTGCCTTTCACATTTAGCCTTTCACTGCTCCGGATACACCATCTACATAGTACCTCTGCATAAACAGGAAGAGGATCGCGATCGGAATGGAAATCAGTACGGCTCCTGCCGCAAAGCTGGTATACCAACTGTCAATATATTCCTTTTCCAGCATTTTCCAGAGCCCAATCGCAATCGTGTACTGGTCGGAGTTGGCACGGCAGATCACTTTGGCAAAAATGAAGTCGAGCCATGGAGCCATAAACGACGTCAGCACGGTATAGATGATAATCGGTTTGCTAAGCGGCAGTGTGATCCTACTGAAAATCTGCCATCTCGTACATCCATCCAGAAGCGCCGCCTCATCCACCGCAATCGGGATGGTATCAAAGAATCCTTTCGCGATCTGGAATCCAAGCCCCGCGCCTCCTGAATAACACAAAATCAGCGCCACTTTGATCAGATTCCCTTCTGTCAGTCCGATTGCCTTTAAGATAAAGTAAACGGCAACCATGGACATGAATCCGGGAAACAGTCCCAGGATCATCGCCATGTTCATATAAGGCTTCCGCAACTTGAATTTTAGCCTGGAAAGGCAATAAGATACCGCCAGCACATAAAATGTGGAAAGAATACAGGAACACACCGCGATGAACAAGGTATTCGCAAACATCTGTGGAAAGTTCAGAATGGAGGTGTCTGTAAACAGTCTCACATAATTATCCAGTGTAAAGCTCTGTGGGAAGAAAGTGGAAACATAGGACCCCTTCTCTGCCCGGAAGCTTGTCAGTATTACCCATAAAATCGGGAATACCCAGATCAACGCCAAAATGGCAAGTACGACATGTACGATCGTATTATGAATGAAACGTCTCTTTTTAGCTGAACGTACTTTTCCAGCAGCCATGTTTAGAATCCCCCTTCTTCTTTATATGATTTACTGTTGCGGTATGTAAGAAGAGCCGCAATCGCCAGAATAATAAATGTCAGGATACCGATCACCGCACCGATATTGTAGTACTGCTTATCAATGGTCAGCTTGTAAAGCCAGGTAACAAGCAAGTCGGTACTTCCTGCTGTAGAGGACAGATCCGTAACCGGATCTCCTCCGGACAACAGGTAAATAATATTGAAGTTATTGACATTTCCCGTAAATGTTGTAATCAGGTACGGCGTCGTCACATAAAGCATATACGGCAGCGTGATCTTAAAAAAGATCTGCACCGCGTTTGCTCCGTCCACCTTGGCCGCTTCATAAAGTTCTCCCGGAATATTCTGAAGAACTCCGGTAAGCTGAAGTAGCGTATACGGTACACCAACCCAGATATTGATGACAATGACAGTCACCCTCGCCCACATCGGATCCGTGAAAAACGGAAGGCTGGCGTCCTGTGCAATCAGTCCCAGATTCCGAAGCAACACGTTGACCGCTCCCTCCGGCTGAAGCATCGTTCTCATAATCAAAAGGGAGACAAACATCGGAACGGCACAGGAGAGAACGAAGCAGAATCTCCAGAATCCTTTTGCTCTTGTCTCTTTCCGGTTGATAACGATGGAAAGGATCATACCGAAAATATAGTTACTAAACGTTGCAAAGAACGCCCATACAATCGTCCATGCAAGTACAGACCAAAATGTACTTCCCAGAATACTGTTGGAATCAAACAGCGCCCGGAAATTATCCAGACCAACCCACTCAAACAGCATCAGGTGATTGTCGATCTTACTGTAGTTTGTAAATGCCATACAGATCATAAAGATCAAAGGCAGGATGGTCAGCGCAAAGATAAACACCATCGGAGGTGTCATCAGAAGACGGTGCAGATTCTCGTGGAGGAGTGCTTTCACGTCCTCGACAAAGCTGTTCACATGTCTTCCTTCCCTGTCGAGACATTCCGCCTTGTACGCGCTTTTTAATGCTCCCCGCCATGCCCAGATCATCAGAATTGTCACAAGAATCGTTGCCACCCCATACAGCAGGATCAGAACAGACTGATCACCCTTTGTGTATGTATAGATCTGATTCACCTCATCCCATACCTCTTTTTGTTCTACTGTTCCCAGTGTCCCAAGCATGGAGAGGAAACGGATTCCATTCAAAACCATGAATACAACATACGACAACATACGCTACTTCAACTGCCAGATAGATCAGTCCTTTGATCTTCTGTTTATGCATGATATTTCCAAATCCCATCAGCACCATAGAGAGCTTCGTCTCCATGCCGCCTTCCCTGATTGCCGCCGTACAGGTGTACGGTGTCGGGAATTCATTGACATGCTTTTTTCTTATTCCCATCCTCTTCTCACCTCGTTTAGATTCCATCACTGTTCATTGCCTCATTCATCGCTTCCGCCTGCTCTGCGGCGTTGTCATGTGTCACACTGCCGTTGCGGATTCCTTTTCCCATGTTTTCAACCGGAGTCCAGCAATTATTCATCTTGGCGACAAACGGCTGAAGAATCGATGTGTCGTTGAAAGTATTATTCTGTGCCATAACAAGCGGATCTTCCGCAATTTTAGTATCCTTCAGAAGTTCCGTGTTACATGGGATCACATTTCTGAGTTCATAATGTGTCCGCTGCGCCTCCGCAGATCCCAGATATACGGCAAGCTCTACCGCCGCTACCATATCTTTGCAGTTTGGATTCACACCGATCGCCTTGGACCCGGCGTAAGCCATCATCTGCTTTTCCTCTCCATTCAGTGTATAAGCCGGAAGAGCGATTGCGCCCATGTTATCACCCAGCGCCTCCTTCACCGCATTGGCGTCCCAGGAACCGGAAAACATGGCGGAAATGCTTCCGTCACGAAGTCCCGCAATACCAGAACCATCGGCGTCGATTTTAAAATTCGGATTTCCCGCCAGATCTACAAGATAATCTGTCACTTCCACGGATTTCTCTCCCCCGAAATCCACGCCCTTTGCCTCGTCCGTTCCATCTCCGAACAGGGTACAACCGTTACCGATATAAAATGCCGGAAGATACCAGGAGTTTGTCATCGGGAAAGAGACAACGCCCTTTTCCAGCATCGTATCCAGATTTTTCACGTCCTCTTCGTCAAATACGCTCTTGTCATAGTACATAAACCAGGTGTTTGTCGTAAACGGCACACCGTAAAGCTCCCCGTTCTTTGTCAGGGATGAGATGACTTCTTCGGTATTTGTTCTTTCGATCTCCTCTCTGTATTTTCCCCCGAATTTCACCAATGCGTTTGCATCCGTCATCGTGGTAAGTGTATCGTTTGCATACATAAACACATCGGCACTCGCCTCCGGATCCTGCGCTACCTGGCCTGCCGCCGTCGCCTCATCCGCTACACCATAGACAAAGGTGATATCCCATTCGGGATGTTCGTCCGCAAATTTCTCACACGTCGTCTGAAGCCATTCTCCACTGTCCTTTGACTGATCCTCCGATGGGGACCAGACCATCAGACGGACTTTTTTCTTTCCGCCGGACGATCCATCTTCGCTGTTTCCGCACCCGGCAAGCATGGATGCGCCCAGTACTGCCGCCAGCAAAACTGCCAACCCTCTTCTCTTCATCGTTCTGACCTCTCCTTCCGAAAGTTTCGTTTTGTTTCGTTAAGACATACTATACATGCCCTATTTTGGTTCGTCAACCCTATTTCTCGTTTTCAACCATGCATTTCTCTGTTTTTCACATGTAAAAGTCCTCATTTTTATATCATTTGCACAATTATTTTTCTTTCTTTTCTTCATTCGGCGATCGAAACTTTTGTTTTACAAGTTTCGTAAAACAAATTGCATTTTCCGTAAGTATTCGGTATAATAGAGAAAACAGGTGAATTCATGGTTAGACTTCAGAAAGGTGATTGTATGGCTACAATTTTAGATATCGCCGAGAAGCTTGGCGTGTCCAAGGGTACTGTTTCCAAGGCGCTGAACGGCGCTCCGGATATCAGCGAAACATTGCGAAAAACGATATTAGAAACCGCTGTCGAGATGGGATATACGAGACGGCGCAGACAGAAGCAGACAGCAAAGAAACTCTGTATTCTTGTAGAAAATCTGGATTACGAGGAGCCGCACCAGTTTGGCTATGATATTGTTACCGGATTCCGCCAGATGGCGGAGCCCGCCGGATTTTTGGTTGAGATCTTCCCGATAACGGAGAAGCTGCAGCGCTCCATCTCTTATGATATGTTCATGCTCCAGCACGATTATCTCGGTGCGTTTGCCCTTGGATTCACTCTTCAGGATCCATGGATGACAGATTTTCAGACGAGCAGTACCCCCACTGTACTGTATGACAACTATATCAAAACCAATCCCAGAACAGCCTATGTCGGTGTGGACAACAATGAGGGGATGGAGCTTGCCGTCTCCCACTTAAAAGAACTGGGACATAAAAAGATCGGATACTTAAGCGGAGCCCTTGGCTCTCATATTATGCAGGTACGTCATAAGGCGTTCTTCCAGGCCATGCGGCAGAACGGCCTGCGTGCCGATTCTGACTTTGCCGGGGCATCCTACTATATCAGCCAATGTCTTGAGAAGCATCTGCCCCGTCTGATTCAGATGGGTATGACCGCCATTATCTGCAGTCACGATCTACTGGCAAACGCGGCTATGATCCAGTGCCAACAGTTCGGAATTCGCATCCCGGATGACTTAAGCATCATCGGTTTTGACGATCTGCCGATCTGCCCGTACACCTACCCACCGATGACTACCGTCCGCCAGGAGCGGACCGAGATCGGCAAATGCGGCTACTATGCGCTGGACAGTCTGAGAAACAGTGTCTCCATCGGCACACTGTTGCTGCATGCCAAATTGATGGTGAGAAATTCTACCGGACCGGTGTCGGAGAAGAATTAAGATTTCAAGGTATACAAAAAGAGGACTGTCCTGCTGATAACAGCCGACATCCTCTTTTCCTCTCCATTCTTCTCTTACTTAATTAATTTCTGTATCTTTCTTGCCTCCGTTGTCCCTGCTTTTCCCAGCAGTTCAAACAGAAGCGCTTCGTAGGTTGTAAGGATAGCGCCCTCCAGTCTCGCCCGTTCCAGCGCCATTTCCAGATCCCGCGCTTTCCTGCTGGAGATGCAGTCTGTCACAAGAACGGGCTGAAAGCCTCTGCTCTTGAGATCGATCACCGTCTGCAAAACACAAATGTGGGATTCAATTCCGCAGAGAATCACTGACTTCTTCCCACCCAGCTTCGGAATCACTTCTTCCGCCGCACTGTAACTGATTTTTTCCAGGTATTCCCTGGTTCCTGCGGCTTCCACGATTTCCGGCACTGTCATACCAAGTCCTCTTGTATACTGCTGTGTGAGATAAATCGGAACTCCGAGTTCTTTCAGTCCTCTCAGCAGAATCACCGAGTGAGCCAGCAGTGCCTCTTTTTCCTGCATCACCGGCATCAGCCGCTCCTGATAATCTACGGCTACAGCCGCCACGTCTTCTCTTCTAATCAACATTCTATCCTGTCTCCTTTTTGACCTTTGCTTTTCTTGTCATAGATTCCTGTTTTCCGCTGTCTTCTCTTCTGCCTGTTCCAGAGAATCGTATCCATAGAAACGTACCATAAATCCTAGAATTTGCTCCGTCAGATTTTCTCCCCGTTCCTCCATCTCCCTGATCATTGCGGCGTACAGAGCAATCGTCCGATCCGAATATGTGCTGATCTCTCCCCTCAAATACGTCTCCTGCGAGGTGTCCCACGGCGTATCCTCAGAGGTATAAATCTTTCTTCCGGTTCCTCCAAGATTCGGAAACCGCCTGGAAAAGTCTTCGGCCCACCATATTTCCTGGCTGATCAGCTCTTCCTGCATCCGGATTCTCTTGCCGCTTCTTTTCGGAAGGATTTCCCGGAAACGCTCGTATTCCTCCGGCGCTGTGCTCTCCATCATTCTGGCATACTTCTCTGTCAAAAGATTCCATCCTTCCTTCCAGGCATCCCGAAGATCCTGAAGATAGCTTTCCAGCACCTCTTCTGTCCATGCCAAGAACTGGCTTTTCCTCATAATCTCAAACGTCTCCCGGTCATCCTGGCAGGAGGCTCTTCCTCCTTCATTATGTACCTGCTGGAACTGTATCCATTCTATATCCACCACAGCCTCAATGAACCGCTCTTTCTTAGTCATCTTTTTGTCCCTTTTTCCTTTCCATCAAAACCAGCCGTTCAAAGACTGCTCCCTTTTGTTCTTCCAAAAAGACTTCTTTCCGGTCAGAAATTCCCTGAGCGTTCAGTTCTCCGACAACCATCCGGCAGATCTGCTCAATTATTTTTTCTACCCCGGTGTCCCTCAGATCTTTTTGCATCAACTCCTCCAACAGTGTACAAAGTTCCGGTATCCTCCGAAATGTCTCCATCCCCCTTATCTTCCATTTATAAAACGGCATGTATGTTTCATTCAAAAGATAGGCTGTCTCTGTCGATGCCTGAATAAACTCGGACAGAGAGAAGTACATGGCTCCAATCGCCTCCCGTCTCTTCGCCCGCGGGAAATTATACTGTCCTGCCTGCGCCATACGTCCCAGAGAAAGGCAGAGCCTTTTTAAGCGCACTGTCTCTGGTTCCCTTAAAAACCCCTCTCTTCGCTTTGAAAATTTCCCAAGTGGATCGTCAAAGACCTCTCCGTTTGTAGCAGTCCGCAAATTCTCCTGGGTAATAGAGAGCCAGCTCTCATCGTCTTCCGGTGCTTTCCTGTATCCTGTCAGTTCTTCAAAAAATGCTCCGATTTCAAACACGCCGACCCTTTTTTGACCATGTGAAGTCGTATTTCTGGCTTTATATCCCAGAAATTCTTTCGGAAGCGCTTCATACGCCTCCTGAAGCCGCGCTCCGATCTTCCGGTAATCCTTTTTTGTCAGCCAGAGGCAAAATCCCGGGCCAAAATCATGGTCCGTGGACAAAACGTCATCATATCCAAGACACTCCGAACCCTCCCCGCACAGTCCTGCGGCAATCCGCCCCGCATAGTCCGGAAACTTTATCTCAATCATTGGTTTCCCGTATTTCTCATAGTAGGCTCTGGCAAGTTCCATTCCTTTCATCTTACTTTTTTCGGCCGCCTGCTTTCTCCCAAGCAGATCTGACACCAGAGACAGATTCTGCTTTGTCACCCGATAATACTCATTTTCCCCGTAGAAACGATCGATCTCTTTTAATGCTCTCCGGTAATAGTTCGCAGACGATTCCAGATCTCCTTCGTGGAAACAGGCCTCCCCAAGCCCGGAAAGTGCCGACGCAAAATGGGAATCTTTCCCGTCCCGGGTCTTTTCAAAAATCCGTACGGCCATCTCCATGTGACGTTTCCCTTCTTCTATCTCCTGCATCTGAAAACAGAGATTCCCAAGATTTGTGTGTGTAATGGCCACCTCGATTTCCGCATCATCCAGTTTCCGGATGATATCCATCGCCAGTTCCAGCTCCTGTTTGGCCTCGTCAAGCCTTCCCGTCTCACTGTAGAGGAGACTGAGATTATTGTGAAGAGACGCCATACGATAATCCGGCCCGGTTACATGTTTGCGGAAAATCAGGTGCGCTTGTCTGTATAACGCTTCCGCCTCCGCATAGTTTCCGGCCGCACGGTATCCCGTAGCCACATTTAACAACATCGTGCCGTATTCCATTGTCCCGGCCAGACCCATAGCGTCCGCAAGCTCCATTGCCTGATCGGCGCAGAGCAGACACTCCTCATAACGGCCTGCCGCACGGTAATATCCCATGAGCTCATTTAAAATAGCAAGAATCGAACCGTTCTCACCCGCTGCCGCCGCCTGTTTCAACCCCTTTTTCAAATAAGCTTCGGCCTCATTTCCCTGCCCGGAGGAATAAAGCAAATCCAACCCCTCCAGATACTGCCGCAAATCAAACATCGTCCCCTCCTATTCTTGCATGTCCAGTTCCACCGGACAATGATCGCTTCCAAGAATCTCCGTGTGAATCTTCGCGTCCTTCAACCGGCCCTTTAACGCCTCCGACACAACAAAATAATCAATACGCCACCCTGCGTTTTTCTTTCTGGCGCTGAACCGATAGGACCACCAGGAATAAACGCCCTCCTGATCCGGATAAAAATAGCGGAACGTATCGATAAATCCCGACGCTTTCAGAGTGCGGAACTTGTCTCTCTCCTCATCTGTAAATCCAGCGTTTTTACGATTTGTCTTTGGATTCTTCAGATCAATCTCCTCTGCCGCCACATTGAGATCCCCACAGAATACGACCGGCTTTTTCTCTTCCAGCTTCTTTAAGTAAACCAGAAAATCCGTCTCCCACCGCATCCGGTAATCCAGTCTTGCAAGCTCATTCTGTGAGTTCGGTGTATACACGGTGACAAAATACAAATCATCATATTCCAGAGTGATCACACGGCCTTCCTGGTCATGCTCCTCGATACCGATCCCGTACCGCACGTTCAAAGGCTCCCTCTTTGTGAAAATCGCCGTCCCGGAATACCCTTTTCTCACCGCGTAATTCCAGTACTGATAATATCCCGGAAGCTCAAGTTCCAGTTGTCCCTCCTGCATCTTCGTCTCCTGGATACAGAAAATATCCGCGTCCGCCTCCCGAAAAAAATCCAGGAATCCTTTCTGCACACACGCCCGGATTCCGTTCACATTCCATGATATCAATTTCATAGCTTCCATTCCTCCTGTATCGTTATTTTTATCTGATAACATAAAATCGTTTAAAACACAAAGCTTCTTTAAAAATCAGATTTCTTTTTTCTGTCCTTTCTTATGCATTATATCATCCCATTCTTTCCCTGTCATTTTCTTTTTCGCGTGTCTCCTGACTCTGAAAAGAAGTGGATTTCTTCTCTTCTTTATTGTATACTGAGTTTGCTAGCGTGCTAAAGGGAGATGGAGGACAACATCATATGAAAATTGAAAAAATTACGGAGCAGAAAAAGCGGTTCCTCGATCTGCTTTTGCTTGCCGACGAGCAGGAAAGCATGATTGACCGCTATCTGGATGAGGGCGATATGTACGCCCTATACGATGACGACTTAAAAGGTGTCTGCGTCGTTACCCCAGGAGATGACGGCTCCTGCGAGCTGAAAAATATTGCCGTCTACGAGGACTGTCAAGGCAAAGGCTACGGAAAACAGATGATAGATTATCTGACAGATGTCTATTCCGGATCGTGCCATACGATGTATGTAGGGACCGGGGACAGCCCGCTTACCGTACCGTTCTATAAAAAATGCGGGTTTACTGAATCCCACCGGATAAAAAACTTCTTTACGGACAACTACGATCACCCAATCTTTGAATGTGGGATCCAGCTTGTCGATATGGTCTATCTGAAAAAGGCACTATAGCCTGAACAGGGGGAACCCATGCGATCTTTTTCCCATGATTCCCCCTGCATATTTTCTATCCTTCATCTCTGTAAAATACTTCTTTTAAAAATAACCCCTGAGCCGGAGCTAAAAATCCTGCTTCTGCTCTTTTCTTTTCATTCAGAATCCGAGGCAATTCATCTGCCCGACGTTTCCCACTCCCCACTTCCAGAAGAGTTCCGCTTAAAATTCGCACCATGTGGTACAGAAATCCGTTCCCCCGAAAAACCAGATAAAGCTTATCTGGTTCTACCTCGACTCGGATTTCGTCGATCCGCCGCATACAGCTTTCCTCATCCTTGCGGTCTGTAAAGCTGGAAAAATCGTGGCGTCCAATCAAATATCCAGCCGCTTCTCTCATTGCCTCGATATCCAGCTTCTCCGGGTAGTGGTATGTATATTTTCTTGAAAAGACACACGGCTTTTCCCGTAGATCAATATGATATTCATAACACTTTCCCTTTGCGCTTCTGCGTCCATGAAAGGTATTCGGTACCAGCTCGATTTCCCGGATACGGATATCCTCCGGAAGCCTCTCATTCAACTTCCGAAGAAATTCCCTTTCCTCGACTTTCCCGGACAGTCTGAGACTTGCCACCTGTCCCAGCGCGTGAACACCGCCATCGGTCCTTCCGGATCCCTGTATCTTCACCTCATACCCGGTGATGGACGCAATGGACTGTTCTATCACATGTTGAATTGTCTGTTCTACTCCCCGTTGTCTCTGCCACCCCTGATATCGAGTGCCGTCGTAGGAGATTGTCAGCTTATATGTTCTCATCTTTTCTCATCTCCGATGCCATTACTATGATTTAGTATAGGCAGAAACGCCGCAAAATTCAACTCGAAAATTTACGGCGTTTTCATTTGTTTTTTGTTTTCAGGATCCTTCAGCATTCTGTCACTTCCTGTATTCTGCAAGAATCTTTTCGAGTTCCGGATTCTCTTTCAAAAAATCATACTCTTTTTTCGTTTCAATTTCAGAAATGAATGCCCGGACAAAACTCTCTCCAGCAGCAGATCCCGCTTTCTTCTGCCTGGTACCGGCATATCTGTAATATAATGGGCTTGCTTCCATGTCCCACGGTTTTCTTGCTTCATTCAGCGCCTCTCGTATCAACCTGATACTCCCTTCGCTGTCTTTCCGATATAAAGCAAGCAACAGATGCGGCACAACTCCGCCATACTTCCACATTCCACACAAGGATATTATTTGCTCCGCAAGATCCGCAATCTGTTCTGCCTCTTGACGATTTCCCGTCGTCTCTTCTATTTCAATCAGCTTATACAGATAGTTTTGAAGCGTTGTCGCTGTCTGCATCAGTTTCCCTTCTAAAAAGAGAGCCGCGGCGTCTTCCCCTTCTTTCCGGATCAAAACATTCGTTTTCATAATCGTTGTATCAATGGTAACATCCGGAATTTTGGCAAGATAAGCATCTGCTTTCTCATATTCTTCCATTTGTGTGTATTTCACAGCCAACATATACTCACTGGACATTCTGATCTTTTCATTCGTGCTTTCTGCCGTCCGCTCAAGCCAGCCAAGAATACTGGCATCGTATTCCCGCCTCCTTTTGCTGTCTGTCTCAGAAAGTATCAACGCACTATTCAGGACTGTGGCAACCGTATAAATCAACAGCTCGCACCGTGGATATTCATGTATTTTCTTTGATGCCATTTCAAACACCGTATCGATACTCTCTTCCAATACTGCTTCAGAAAGCTCATTAACAAACTGTCCAATCTCCCTGTCTGTCAATTCTTCCCGGAAAGAAAACAGCTCGTTCATATCCATCTGTAATAATCTGGCAAGTGCCGGTAGTGTAGAGATATCTGGATAAGAATTTCCTTTTTCCCACTTATTAACGGCCGAGGCAGAAACTCCCAGGGCGTTTGCAACCTGCTCTTGTGTAAGCCCCACACTTTTTCTATAATTTCTGATCTGCTCACTTATATTCATTTTCCGTACCTCCTGTCCATAATTTTATTATATCCTCTCCAAGGCAGGTTTTACAACTGAGCAGCCCTCTCATTTCTATTACAGAAAATGAACCATTAGTTATATTGTTCTATTCGCCCAGGCGAATCACCTGACCGCATAAATTCTGCTCTACAGCTTTGTGTGAGATCATCAAAATCGTATGATTTTCCGCAAGTTTGGTCACTGTCCTCATCACATCTGCCGCCGTCGCCTCGTCTAATGCGCTCGTAATCTCATCCAACAGAAGGACTTTCGCATTTTTCAAAAGTGCCCTTGCTATCGCTATCCGCTGCCTCTGTCCACCGGAAAGGTTACTTCCTCCCTCCTTCAAAATCGTCTCATACCCTTGCGGCAGGGACATGATATAATCATCTATCTCTGCGTCCCGGCACGCCTTTCGAATCTGATCCATATCCGGATTTACCAGGGCAAAATTGTCATAGATTGACATATGGAACAGATACGGCTGTTGTGAAACACAAGTCACCAGTCCTGCGTACGTCTCCTTCGGATAACACCAGATCTCGTTTCCTCCGACGCGAATCGTTCCAGAATCCGGTTTCTCAAACCGCAACAGCAAATGAAAGAACGTACTTTTTCCACATCCGCTTGGTCCAGAAAGCGCTGTCAGGGTATTGGGCAAAATCCTGACGCTGTAATCGGAAAAGATCGGTTCCTCTCCATAAGAAAATCCCAGATGATCCATCTGGATGTCATAGTCTTTACTCTCCACCACTACCTCTGTCTCTGTCATCTCGTCCTCCTTTTTCCGCATAAAACCATCGTACCGGTCAATGGAAACATGTTTGATCCGCAGTTCTCCAAGGGCGGTGACAAGGTCGCTTAAAGATGTAAACATCGTACCAAAATAGGACTGGATGATGAGCACCGTATCGATCCCAAAGACTCCGTGCAAACACTGCCAGCATGCATAGATCATCAAAACGATCTCCATACACATCGTAATGCTCGGATTTAAAATATTGCTGATGACTCGGTTCCGAATCTGCTTGTTATGTACATCGATATATGCCTCGTTAAGTCTGCGGTACTTTGTGTGCAGGGGAGCCAGCATCTGAAAGATTTTAATTTCTCTCATTCCGGAAAGAAGTTCTCCATAAAAGCGAGTTTCATCGTCTCCTTTCTGTTTCCCTTCCTTGGTCAGCTTCTCATATTTTTCATTATAAATATTCAAAATCCAGATCACCAGGGCATTGACCAAAAATCCGACAGCCATCAGCCCCAGACTAATTTTCGCCAGAACGACGATAGAAACTGCAAAGGAGAACAACAACAAAAGGGCCTCTGAAAGCCAGGTTCCGAATTCTGCCAGAACTCTCACATCCCCATTGACCAGATTCAAAAGTTCTCCCTTATTACAGACAGCAAAGGTCGTCATTTCAATCCGGTCCAGCTTCTCCACCATCTGATCCTGAAGTTTTCTGTACACATCATTATAAAGTCTCCGCTCTACCATAAGACTTATAATCTTGAACACCTTCGAACAAATCTTCAAAAGGAAATAGATCACCATCATCAGCATGACCCGGTTCGCATCTCCCTTGGACAAGCTGTCAATCGCCATACTGAACAACAGGCTCACAAACAGATACGGTCCATTTGCCATTATAGAAGACAGCACAAGAAAAACCGAAATTTTCCTGTCTGCCTTTGTCACCTGAAAATAACGTCGGATAATTTGTAAATTTTTCATTGTAAAAACCTTTCTAACGCATGATGTAAAAGTCCCTGGATCTCCTCCTCGCCGAGCGTCATGTTCCCTCCATAAAGCTGCGTGGCAATTCCATGGGCATAAAACCGGATATCCCTGTAAAGCTCCTCACTCTCCCGTATAGAAATCCCGAACTGTTCAGCGGTACATTTAATCGTCTCTCTGTTCCAGGGCGAATCAATTACTTCCCGGACTGTCCTGGAATCAAGAAGGGGATTCACAAACAGTGCTCCGAAAAAATGATGCTCCATCCTTGCAAAATTAATATAAGCAAAGCTGATCGTAAACAGGTAATCCTCTTTTTGCACATACCGGTTAAGAAACGCACTGTAGTACTCGTCAATCCAGCGCTTAACCTCCATTTTCAAGTCTCTCATGTCCTGGAAGGACTGGAAAATAGGCATTGTAGAGCAGTTCAGCTTCTTCGCCAGAGCTCTCGCATTTAAGCTGTCAATCCCCTCCTCGTGAACCATATCAAATGCTTTTTTCAAAATCAGTTCTCTTGTGATCCTCTTTTTAGGCGGCATCTTACTTCCTCCTTTAAATATCTATTGTTATATAACATTAGTTATTATAAGGGTGTTTTTCTGTTTCGTCAATAGTTTTATGAGATATAAATCAAGGGAGACACTTCCTTACAAAGTATCTCCCTTCACCTATTTCTTATCCAGTATACTCTTTAATTCTTCCATAAACGTATTGACATCCTTAAATTCACGATAGACAGACGCAAAGCGCACATATGCCACTTCGTCCAGATCTTTGAGCTTGTGCATGACGATCTCACCGATCACTTTGCTTGGGATCTCTTTTTCTTCCCGATTGAAGATCTCTGTCTCGATCTGCTCCACTGTCTTTCGGATCACCTCGGCCGGCACCGGTCTCTTATAACATGCCTGGAGGATGCCCTTTTCGATCTTTCCCCGGTCGTACTGCTCCCTATTGTTATCCTTTTTAATCACAATCAGGGGAATTGTTTCTACTTTTTCATAGGTCGTAAAGCGCTTGCCACATGTATCGCACGACCGCCTTCTGCGGATCGAAGATCCGTCCTCTGCTGGACGGGAGTCAATCACTCTTGTGTCCGGATTGCCGCAGTATGGACATTTCATCTGAAGTACCATCCTTTCTCCAAAATCTGGTATCAGTATACCATCTTCCGGTAATGACGGTCAACAGATCGTACCCAGAATTACCTGCACTCACAGAGAAATTTTTCTTCGCAGATATCCACAAGGATGATATCCGGTCCTACCTTACAGATACACTCAAACGGGATCACATATTCACTGTCATATCCGAACAGACCACAGAGTCTCCCAGGCCCCGGCACAACAATCGCCTGCACGCACCCTTTCTTCATATCCACTACGAGATCTACCACACAGCCAAGTCTCCTGCAGTTCCCTGTGTTGATGACTTCTTTTTCTCTCAGATCGCAAAGTCTCATCCGTCTTCCCTCCTATCGCCCCGGCCGCAGCAAATCGGCCGCCAGGGTTCCTGATAAACCCTGACGTTAGATCGTAGCCAATGCAAAAGCGCATATGCCGGTCTTATCACCAGCATATGCGCCATATTGTCTTTTGTTTCCCGCCTGCATTCGGATTTCTGAGTTTCCATGTTTAGAGGTTCATAACCTTTTCACTTTCAAATGCTTTTGCAATGACTGCGGTCAGTATTCCTCCAAGAACGAGGGTCATAGCAAGGGTCACACCATACTGTGCCATCGTCACTTCCGATGTGAGGATGCCTTTGAGCGCCAGCGCTGTGTTATAAAACGGAATCAGGTAATCTTTCATGCCAGCCTCTCTTGTCGTAAACATGGTCATCATACCGATCACCAGTACCACCATGTAGGCTGGGGTAATATAGGTACTTGCCTCTTTTAAATCTCTCGCAAAGACGGAGAGCAGAATGACAATGGCTGAATAAAGAAATGCTATCGCTACCAACAGCACGCCAATCATTACGATCTGTTCCGGTGTAATCTCAAGGTCAAGACCACTGTCTCCTCCCAGTATCTTCGGGAATGTAGCTCCCATCACCACGATGTAGATCACCGAGGAGATCCCAGAAATCGTCATCAGTGCAAAGACTTTGCCGAGTACAATGGATTTTCTCTTGACCGGAGTCACAAGAAGGCTCGCCATCGTGCCTCTCTCTTTTTCTCCCGCGATCATATCGGTTCCGATCCCCATCGCGCCTGCAAAGAGCAGGATGGTGATGAAATACGGCAGCATCATTCCAAGCGCCTTGCCGCTCGCTTTCTGATCGTCCTGAACAACCATGTCTTTATTATCACTGTTGACTGTAAATACCTGAAGCTCGTTCATGTCCGTCACTCTCTGGGAGAGCAGTACCTGACGATACGCTTCCAGCGACTGATTGGAGATCAGCTCATAAGCACTGGAAGAATAATCTTCGGACGGATTGTAATAGGTCTTAATCTGCGGCACCTCGTCTCCCTGCCGATATCCTTGAATCAGGGAATCGAAATTTTCCGGGAATTCAATAAAGAGATCCGCGTCTCCTTCCTTGAGCATAGACATCACATCGTCGCGCTCTGCTTCCGTCTCAACGGATTTCACATCCATGTGCAGGTCCGAAGCATCCAAGAAAGCCGTAAAGCTCTCCGGCTCGTTCATCATGTATACAATGGACTCATGGTTTTCGATGTCTTCCATCTGACGGCTGGTAAGATTGCCTACCAGCGCCATAATCCCGACCATGATCAGGACAGGAAGCAGGAAAACAGAAAAGACCATCTTTTTATCTTTAAATATTCTTGCAAGCTCTTTCTTATAAATCGTTCTCATCCTATGCTTCCCCCTTTACGCTTTTAAAGTATTGGAAGAAAGCATCTTCCAGATCCTGTGTCCGCGTCTCGTCAAGCAGCTCCTGAAGGGTTCCCTCTGCTCTCTTCTTCCCATCGATAATAATGCCGATCCGGTCGCAAAGCTTCTCCGCCTCGGACATGATATGTGTGGAAACAATAACAAGCTTTCCTTCTTCTTTGAGCTTCCTTAAATAGTCTGTGACACCTCTTGCAGTAATAATATCAAGTCCGTTAGTCGGCTCGTCAAAGATTACCACTTCCGGATCGTGAACCAGGCTGACAGCGATTGCTGCCTTCTGTTTCATACCGGTGGAAAGCTCCTTGATCTTTTTGTGGGCGAAATCACTGATTCCAAAATATGTAAAGAGCTCTTCCTTCCTGCGTTTAATCTGCGCCGGCGCGATCCCTCGAAGTTCTCCAAAGAAATCAAACAGATAATCCACGGAAAACTGTGGGTCCAGCTTAATATCGCTGGTCAGAAATCCGATACTCTTTCTGACTGCTTCTGAATGTTTCTGTACCTCATTGCCATTCACAAAGATCTCTCCCGACGTCGGCTTGATAATCGTCGCGATACATCGAAGTGTCGTCGTCTTCCCTGCCCCGTTCGGGCCCAGAAGTCCGTAGATCTCTCCTGCTCTTGCCGTCAGCGTCAGGTGATCTACCGCAGTCTTCTTCGGATTCTTGGTGTGAGATTCCTGCATCTGCTTTTTGTTCAGCTTATAAATTTTGGTGAGATCACGGATCTCGATCTGAACACTCTCATTCATAGCCTTTTCCTCCATATGCCTAAAATTGTAATGATTTTTCTTAACTCTTTACCATAATTGCATTTCTTTTCTCTTCTGTCAAGCAAAATCTTATAACAATTTTACCCCCCCCCCGGAAATTTTTGTCAAGTACTTTCATTTACTTTTATGAAGGAATACGTTCTACTTCTTTATTCCGCGTCTTATCGTATCTACAAGTACACACAATACGATTACGATCACCATATCAGGCAGAGTATTTCCGAGTGGAATCTCTACGTTTCCCATTCATATACTCACGCCTCCATACTTCCACAATCCATGGATTCTTTCCGATACTCTCCTGTAATGACAAAGGCATGGTCCAGTGGCCCGCTTCCTTTCCCCAGGTCGAGCATGGCTCCCAGGGCTCCGGAGAGATAATCTTTCGCCCGTCTTACCGACTCCTCCATATCAAACCCTTTCGCCAGATTAGCCGCAATCGCGCTTGACAGGGTACAGCCTGTTCCGTGAGTGTTGGGATTGTCAATCCGTTTTCCATAAAACCAACGGCAGTGTTCATCCCTGCAGAGCAGATCATTGGCGTCATTCAGCTGGTGTCCGCCCTTTACCAGAACCGCGCACTGATATCTGCTGCTGATATTTCCGGCAGCTTGCACCATATCCTCCTCTGTGTGGATCTTCATTCCTGACAGTACTTCCGCCTCCGGGATATTCGGAGTGATCATGTCCGCCATCGGCAGGAGCCTGCCCTTCAATGTGTCAATCGCATCGTCGCTGATCAACTTTGCTCCACTTGTCGCCACCATCACCGGATCAATCACGATCTTTTCAGCGCGGTATTGTTCCAGTTTTTCAGCAGTTGCCATAATCAGCTCCCCTGAAGAGACCATGCCGATTTTCACCGCGTCCGGCCGGATATCTGTGAAAATACTGTCTATCTGCTGTTTTAAAAATTCAGGAGATACCTCCATAATCCCTGTCACGCCGGTCGTATTCTGTGCAGTCAGTGCGGTAATCGCACTCATGGCAAACACACCATTTGCGGTCATTGTCTTGATATCTGCCTGAATCCCGGCGCCTCCGCTGGAATCGCTTCCGGCGATTGTCAATGCTGTTCTCATCTTTCAACATCCTTTCTTTTTTACTTCCTCAGCATTCTTTTCTATCGCGACAGAAAGTGGTGCCCCCGGTCTGCCGCTGGAAACACATGCCGTTCCTCTTAGAAGACCGTCGACGCTCTTTCCCAAAACCATTCAAAACGTTCCCAGCCTGTCAGGTAAAGATCCGCCTCCTTCCGGATCTTTCCCTGATCTTTTTCATTTGACCTGTCGTACATCCCGACTGTCTGAAATCCAGCCCTTTTTGCTGTCCGTAGGGCATGGAGCGCATCCTCAAAAATCCATGTTTCTTTTGGATTCGTATGAAGAAGACGCTCCGCCGCAAAGTAGACATCCGGACGGCTTTTCCCCCATCCGGTTTCCGAGCAGGTGCAGATTCCCTCAAAGTATGAAAGAACGCCCAATCTGTCCAACGCCGCTTCCGCATTTTCCCGGTCACCGGATGTAGCGATCGCCATCGGGATGTTTCTCCTGCAAAATTCGTTGACATAAATCTCCACGCCTGGTTTGAGTAAAACCTGATGCTCGTAAAATTCTTTCAGCTCCTGGTTGATTCCTCTCACCACTTCTTCCGGCTTCCACTTTAGTCCATAATGGTCAATCAGATACCTTGCTGCCTCCTCCAGGCTCATCGGAGACAAAATCTCCCCAAGATCTGCTTCTGCAGAAATTCCCAGGTGTTTCAGATACATCTGCCCCAGATTTTCCCATGCGGACATCGAGTCCAGAAGAACCCCATCCACATCAAAGATGACCCCTTTTATCATATGCACTGCCTCCTTTCACCATTGAGCGGATTCCCTTTATATGATACCGAGCGCTTCCATAGTCTTTTCTTTTAAACTCCTTGCCGCTTCTTTCGTATCTTTCTCGGCAAAAATCGCGCTGATGACCGCAATCCCACAAATTCCACTGTCATTCAGCTCTTTTACATTATCTTTTGTAATGCCTCCGATGGCAATAACCGGAATCTGAACTGCCCTGCAGATCTCCCGTAGCGTCTGGTGATCCACTTCCACGGCATCCGCCTTGGAACCTGTCGGGAATACCGCCCCCACACCAAGATAGTCGGCGCCGTCCCTCTCTGCCCGGACCGCCTGCTCCACCGTTTGAGCCGAAACCCCGATGATCCGCTCATTTCCAAGCCTCTCCCTCGCCTTTTTGACCTCCATATCGCTTTGTCCTATATGAACGCCGTCCGCATGGATCCGGGCGGCAATCTCTACATTATCGTTAATGACAAACGGTACATGGTATTTTTTACAAAGCTTCTGGATTTCCTGCGCCTCTTTTAAAAATGCGGTATCCTCCAGTCTCTTCTCCCGTAGCTGGACAAAGGTCACTCCTCCCTGAATCGCATGTTCAACCTCCTCATACAGCGTTTTGCCGCCCAACCAGCTTCGGTCTGTCACCGCATAAAGCAAAAGTTTATCAGCGTACTTCATATTTTGCTCCTCTCTCCAGATCTTCTCCTGTCATCTGATAGACTGCATCAATAATCCGGTTCCGGTAAGTAGCGTTCCCGTCTCCCTCCTGCATCCGGCTCCATCCGATCTCACCTGCCAGCCCCATGATACACACGGCTGACGCGGCTGCCTCAAGCGGTTTCTCCTGATTTGCTGTCACATAAGCCGTCATCATTCCTGATAGCTGACACCCTGTCCCTGTAATCTTACCCATCTCTGGTCTGCCGTTTCGGATCACATAACAGATTTCCCCATCAGAAACGAGATCAATAGCGCCAGTAACCGCAATGATACAACTTGTTTTTCTGGCAAAATTTTTCACAAAAGCAATCGCGTCATTCAGCGTTTCCTCTGTCACCGCGTCCGCCACATCTGCGTCCACACCCTTTGTCGTCCCACTACCATAAGCAAGTGTTTTGATCTCAGAGATATTTCCACGAATAACTGTCAATTTAATTTCCTTCATAATCCGAAGCGCCGTGTCGGTACGAAGTCTGCTCGCCCCCGCTCCGACCGGATCCAGCAGCACCGGATGTCCCAGTTCATTTGCTTTCTTCCCGGCAAGTAACATCCCCTCTATACTTGACTGATGCAAAGTTCCGATATTGATATTCAGCCCGCCGCAGACTGACGTGATGTCTTCCACATCTTCCGGCTCGTCTGACATGATCGGGCTTCCGCCACAGGCCAATAGAATATTGGCCACGTCATTGACTGTAACATAATTCGTGATATTGTGTACTAAAGGTACATTCTTTCTCACATTGTCCATACATTCTTTCATCGTCGCACACTCCTTTGCTCTGGTATGGATCACGGCACAAGTCAGAGGAAACCCGGACTGTGGCTTATCGCTCATACAAAAAGCGGGTATCCCAATCAGGGTATACCCGCATAAACAATTTCTCTTCCTTCCCTACGTTGGCATTACCCAAATCAGGTCTCGGGTCAAAGCCTCCAGCTTACTCTCAGCCTGCTTCCTACGCAAGCTCCCCGTCATCATCTGTTCTTTTGTGTCGTGCCGGAGTCTCCTCCGGAAAGCGTTTGTCAGTTCCTACAAATATTATGTTAGCACTTTCAACGCAAAATTGCAATGCTCCGCACATGAGATTCTGTCTCCGACGTGACGATTCCCATCCCGTATTATCTATGCAAACTGACTTTCATATAATTGTCTGTAAAATCCATTCTGCGCGAGCAGCTCTTCGTGCGTACCTTGCTCGATTATATTTCCATCTTTCATTACAAGGATCCGATCCGCCGTGCGGATGGTCGAAAGGCGATGCGCCACAATAAAGCTGGTCCTTCCTTCCATCAGCTTTTCAAACGCTTTCTGAACCTGAATCTCCGTCCTGGTATCAATAGAGGACGTCGCCTCGTCCAAGATCAGGACAGGCGGCAGACGCAGCATGACTCGTGCGATACAAAGAAGCTGCTTTTGTCCCTGGGAAAGATTGCCGCCTTCTTCGGAGATTACAGTGTCATACCCGTCCGGCATCCTGGTGATAAAGCTGTGGGCGTGAGCCTCTTTTGCCGCATGAATGATCTCCTCTCTTGTGGCCTGCGGATTTCCATATGCAATATTCTCCGCAATCGTGGCGGATTTCAGCCATGTTTCCTGGAGCACCATCCCGTAATTTTCTCTCAGGCTATCCCGGGTGATGTGGCGGATATCCTCTCCTTCCATACGGATCACACCCTCATCCACATCATAAAAACGCATCAGCAGATTAATCAATGTCGTCTTTCCGCACCCTGTCGGCCCGACAATGGCAATCTTCTGTCCCGGCTTCACCTCCAGATTCAGCCCTTTCAAAAGCGGCACTTCCTTTTTATAAGAAAATCCGACATGTTCCAGTTTCAGATTTCCTTTGGCATCCGTCAGAACCACGGCGTCCTGATCGTCTTTTGTCTCCGGCTCCTCCTCGATAAAATCAAATACCCGCTTTGCACAGGCAAGCGCGTTCTGAAGTTCGGTCACGACGCCGGAAATCTCGTTGAACGGCTTCGTATACTGGTTCGCATAGGTCAGAAAGCAGGAGAGCTGTCCTACACTGATGGCTCCTGTAATAGCGCTTAACGCGCCTCCGATCCCCACGCCCATGTAGACCAGGTTATTCACAAACCTGGTACTTGGGTTCGTAATCGAAGAAAAGAAAATGGCTTTCAGACTGTACGTCTTAAGCTTCCCGTTTATCTCATCAAACCGTCCGCAAGCCGTACTTCCATAGCCAAACGCCTGGACAATCTTCTGATTTCCCACCATCTCATTGACAAGAGACGTCATATCCGCTCTCGTCTCAGACTGTTTCCGGAACATCTGATACGTCCGCTTGGCTATAAATCCAGCCACAAAGAAAGATAACGGTGTGAGCAGTACGACAATCAGCGTAATTTTAATATCGATGGTGAGCATGAAAATCAAAGTCGTCACAATCGTCACCACGCCGGAGAAAAACTGGGAAAATCCCATCAAAAGTCCATCTGAGAACTGCTCCACATCCGTAATGATCCGGCTGATCGTATCACCATTTGCGTGACTGTCTATATAAGAAAGGGGCAGCTTTTCCAGCTTCTTAAAGGCTTTCAGCCGCACATCCAGCACTACCCGGTAAGTGATCTGGTTGTTGCAAAGATTCATCAGCCACTGTCCCACTCCCGTAATTACAATAATAATGGCAAGATTCCTTAAAATACCGGCAATTTTCCCGAAAAGCACCTGATCTCTTCCGATAATATAATCAATTGCGTCTCCTACCAGGATCGGAGCATACAACGTCAGCACCCCTGTCAGAACCGCGAACAGGAGGGAAAGGATCACATAGAACGAATAGGGTCTGATATAGCAGAGTACTTTCTTCCACGTACTGTTTGTTTTATACATGACGTCCCACCTCCTTTTCTGAGAGCTGAGAGAGGCAGATTTCCCGATAGACCTCGCACGTTTCCATCAGCTCTTCATGTGTACCGATTCCGACCAGCTTTCCATCATCCATGACCATGATTCTATCCGCCTGCATAACGGACGCCGCCCTCTGGGATACTACAAAGACGGTCATATCTTTCAAATCCCTGACTGCTTTACGCAGCCTTGCATCTGTGGCAAAATCAAGAGCAGACGCACTGTCATCCAGGATCAAAATTTGTGGCTTCCTTACAAGGGCACGGGCGATTGTAAGCCGCTGCCTTTGTCCGCCCGAAAGATTCTTGCCTCCCTCGTTAATCATGGTATCTAAACCATCCGGTTTCCCTTCTACCACTTCCAGCGCCTGAGCTCTTTTCACGGCCTCCATGATCTCCACATCGTCCGCAAGTTCGTTACCAACTCTCATATTATCCCGAATAGTTCCACGGAACAGCACTGCCCGCTGCGGTACCATTCCAATTTTCTGTCTTAATTCTTCTATTTTATAGTCTCGGACATCCCGTCCATCTACAGTCACACTACCTTCCGTCACATCATAAAACCTCGGTATCATCTGGACAAGGGTGGATTTTCCGGAACCGGTTCCTCCGATAATTCCAATCATTTCCCCTTGTTTCACAGAGAAATTCAGTCCTGTAACTGCATAGACCTTGCTCTTTGGATACGCAAAAGACACCTGATGAAAAGCCACGGCCTCCTTGACCTTTGTAACCTCTTTTTCTTTCATCATTTCCTGTACGGACGTCTCCCGGCCAGCTAACTCTTCCACAGACGGATCCTGGATGGATGGCTCAAGATCAAAGACTTCATTGACACGGTTGGCGCAGGCCAGTGCTTTCGTAAAGCTGACAATCAGGTTGGACAATGCCACTAATGCGGTAAGAATCTGGGTCATATAATTGACCAGGGCAATGACCTCTCCCTGGGTGACGCCCCCGGCATAGGTCTCCCGGCCTCCAAACCAGACGATCGCAATGGTCGCCACATTGACAATGATATAAGTGGCAGGATTTAAGAGGGCAGAAATCTTTCCTACCAGCATCTGCGCCGCCAGAAATTTTGTGTTCTTGGCCTTAAATTCCTCCCGCTCCCTTGCCTGCATTCCAAATGCCCGGATAACCCGGATCCCCTCCAGATTTTCTCTGGTGGAAAGCAGGATCCGGTCCAGCCGTTTCTGCACCTGGCGGTACAGCGGAATGGACACTACCATGATCCCGTAAATCACAAGGGATAAAAGCGGCACTGCCACAACAAAAATCAGCGCCAGCTTTACACTGATCGTAAAAGCCATCAGCATTGCTCCCACCACGATAAACGGAGATCGCAGAAAAAGCCGGAGCACCAGATTAACGCCCGACTGCACCTGATTAATATCACTGGTGATTCTCGTCACCAAGGTAGAACTTCCCGCGCGGTCAATCTCCGCATAGGAAAGACTCTGAATGTGCCGAAACATGTCATGCCGCAGCGCCGTTCCAAACCCCACCGATGCTTTCGCCGCAAAATACTGGGCAGTCAGGGAACAGGACAGCCCCAGCACCGCAAATAAAATGAGGATACTGCCCATTCTTAAAATATATCCCGTATCCCCGTTCCGGATTCCGATATCAATCATGTTCGCCATAATCAAAGGAACCACCAGCTCAAAGCAGGCTTCCAGAAGTTTAAACAGAGGACCGATCATACTTTCCTTCTTATAATCCTTCAGATACTTCAGTAATTTTCTCATTTCCTTTTTTCTCCTAAATTCATACTTTCTTTATTATAAGGGGTGTCCCATGCCTCCGCAAGCCTATAATCTTAATTCTTTTGGTACAGTCTTGTCTTTTTTTCTGTTTCTTTTTATACTGTAAAAGAAAATCATTTTTATCAGGAGGTTTTACGATGAGTATCACTGTACATACAACCCATTTTAACGCACGTCCAGACTGTGGAGACCGTCTGGAGAAAGAGGCTCATGTCTACGAGCTTCTGGACCGCCTGGGAATTTCCTATGAAGGAGTGGATCACGATACCGCAAATACCATCGAAGACTGTGAAGCTGTAGAACAAGAACTCGGCGTCAAGATCTGCAAGAATCTGTTTCTTCGTAACCGTCAGAAGACCACCTTTTATCTCCTTTTAATGCCGGGAGACAAAAAATTCGTGACAAAGGATCTCTCCGGGCAACTGGGAATCTCCCGCCTTTCCTTCGCGGAACCGGAATTTATGGAACAGTATTTGAATCTTACACCGGGGTCCGCAAGTGTTTTGGGGCTGATGAATGACCCCGGTCTGGATGTGACTCTTTTGATTGATGAGGATCTCCTTACAGATGAATATATCGGATGCCACCCTTGTATCAACAGTTCTACGCTCAAAATCCGCACCAAAGACATTCTGGACGTCTTTTTAAAACATACCGGACATCATCCGACGTTCGTGCGTCTGTAATGTGTCACTGTTACAAAAGATTGGAGAATTTGTTATGATTGCAGTTTATTTACTTCCGGTATACCTGCTTGTCAATGGATATCTGCTGCACCGGATTTTTACCTGGCTTTCCGCCATCCACCCTGTATTTCATAAAAAGGCGGTGCGGATTGTCCTCGGAATTGTCTACCTGTTTGTGGCCTTTTCTCCCGGCATCGGCTTTCTCACGCCTCCGGGAGAGGCACAGCGGTTTTTAAAAGGTCTTGGCTACTACTGGATGGGAATAATGCTCTACATGGTGCTCGTTGTCGTTGCCGCCGATCTCATCCGGCTTGTTCATACAAAAATTCGGAAAAAAACTTTCACCCGGCTGCGTCCGGCTCTTGCCGGGGCGCTCTGCCTGATCCTCATCACAGCGGTCAGCATCTACGGGATGGTGAATGCCCGGTGGATCCGCATAACGCCTTATCAGGTAAAGGTGGAAAAACAGGCCGGGGATCTGGACTCCTTAAAAATCGCACTGGTAGCGGATCTTCACCTTGGTTACAGCGTGGGAACCGCACAGATGCGGCAGATGGTGGATAAAATCAACGCACAGAATCCGGATCTTGTCGTCATTGCAGGAGATATTTTTGACAATGAATACGAAGCGCTGGACGATCCACAAGAACTGGCTTCCACACTCGCTGATTTGGAGAGCACATACGGCACCTACGCCTGCTATGGAAACCACGATATCCAAGAGCCGATCCTTGCTGGATTCACTTTCCACCAGGATGGAAAAAAGATGAGCGATCCCCGGATGGATACCTTTCTTAAGCAGGCCGGGATCACCCTGTTACGGGATGAGACGATCGAGATCGATCATGCCTTTTACCTGTGCGGCAGACCGGATTATGAACGACCAGGCCGGGGCATTGACACCCGCAAAACACCGAAAGAGCTCACCGAAGAGCTGGATCTGACGAAGCCTCTCATCGTCATCGACCATGAGCCACGGGAGCTAAATGAACTCTCCGAGGCAGGAGTGGATCTGGATCTTTGCGGACATACCCATGATGGACAGGTCTTTCCTCTCACCCTGATTACCGACATGGTGTGGGAAAACGCCTGCGGCTACTTAAAGAAAGGTTCCATGCATAATATTGTCACCTCCGGAGTGGGCGTCTTCGGACCAAATATGAGAGTAGGTACCAAAAGTGAGATCTGTATGATTGACATACAGTTTTTATAATAAAAAGAATCCTTTTTGGCAGGATTCTCCGCCTGCGGCGGGTCGATTCAGCGGTAGCTTCCACTCCACCGCAGCGCGTTTTTTATTTCATAGGAACGCAGTTTCCTATGAAATAAAAATCATCAGGCGCACCCTTTTATGAGCGCACCTGATGGTTTTTGAATCCAAAATAAGAACAGACAGCACAGACCGGAGTGAAACAAACTGCAGCCACGATTTCCATCTGATAGACCTGAACAGTGTGACCTCCGATCTGATATGCCGGAAGCGCAAATACTTTGGCAGGTGAAACGAGATTCCCCGGACATAGTTCCAGGAGATGATTGAGCCACGGAATATCCCACACTCCCCACAAAAAGATCGGCAGAACAAAAAATGCCAATGTAACCAGAACACTGATAAAGGAGGACGTTCCAAGTGCCGAAGCAGCCAGAGCAAAACCGGTCAGCATCATAATGGCCCCCAGTCCCAGGCTGATCAGAATCAAAAGTGCTTTCCAGTATGGTAATGCAAACGGCGCCATACCGATCATCCCTGTGGCACACAAATGGGCATCCACTGCAAATCCATCTGTCCCGAAATATCCGATCGTAACCAGTACGATGAACGCAACCGTTCCGATCAGAATGGTAACCGCAGTCAGAAAGGAGGCCAGAATCTTGGCCCGCGCACACCGCGTCTTCCCATAACGGGATGACAAAATCAGGGAGTCCATACCGGACGTGTATTCATCTGAAAAAACCGGGGCGATCATCACGATCAGAAGAACCGCCGCAAACAGTAAAAACGTGGTGACATAGCTAAGCATCATGTCCATACCGCTTGTAAAGCCTCCCTGCATCAATCCCTCTTGCCCAGGATAAACCTGATCCGCCGGAAGATGGTTGTAATTTCCATCCGCATCGGTAAACACCTTTGCCACGGCAGCATAAAAGCCATTGGCGTACCGATAATGCACGTCATCTTTCATCTGGTTCTCATCCGTAAACTCCCCAAGGATTCTTGCGTTCTCCTCCAGAATTTCCTGGACATCCTGATCGGAAAGCGTACCGTAGCTTTCTGCCAGCTCCTTTTCATACTGAACTGCTTCCCTGCCTTTTAGCACATCTCCCTCGGAAGTCAGAATCGAAGAAAACCGGTTCGGATTTCCTGCGTAAATCATAAAAAGCAATACCACACCGTAAATCAAAAGCAAAACTAATACAAATTTACGCCGAAACAATTTCTGTATCTCCAGTCTAACAAGCGAAATCATCGTTTGTCCTCCTCTCTTTGAAAATCATACAGGTAAATATCTTCCAGAGACGGCTGTGCCTCCTTTGCCCCTTTTACAGGACAAATATCCGAAACAATCCGCAGAAGACATCCTTGCTCTTCATTTTTCAAATTGCCAACTGTAAAGTGGCGTTCCATCTCCGCAACCGCCTCAAACGGCACCAGACATTCCCATACTTTCCCTTCCAAATCTTTCAAAAGTGTCTGCGGCTTCCCGCACCGGATCAGCTTTCCCTGCTTCATCACCAGAATCTCATCAGCTATGTACTCGATATCCGACACAATATGGGTGGACAAGAGCACGATTTTATCCTTAGAAAAGGAGCTGATCAGGTTGCGAAAATGCACCCGTTCCTTTGGATCCAGTCCGGCCGTCGGCTCATCCAAAATAAGAATCTTCGGATTATTCAGCATCGCCTGGGCAATTCCCAGTCTCCGTTTCATCCCTCCGGAAAAAGTTTTGATCTTTCTGTTTCTGTCATCAGTAAGCCCCGTCACATCCAGAAGTTCCTCAATCCGCCGCTTCGCCGCATGCTTGTTCAGCCCTTTTAAGGCAGACATATACAGTAAAAACTTCTGTGCAGTAAATTCCGGATAGTAACCGAAATTCTGCGGCAGATATCCAAGAAGGCTTCGGTATTCTTCCCCCATTTCCTGGATTTCCCGGCCATCCAGAGTAATTTCTCCGCCGCTTCTTTTTTGAATGAGACAGACAAGTCTCATCAGCGAAGTTTTCCCTGCTCCATTTGCTCCCAAAAGTCCGTAAATCCCCTCACGCAACGTCATATTAATATGATCTACCGCAGTCTTTGTTCCATATTGTTTTGTCACATGCGTCAGTTTCAGTTCCATGTGTTCTCCTTTCTATTCCATCAGTTCTTCCCATACCAGTTCGCCATTCTGTACACACTGGAAAAACTTCTTTCCATTCATCACGAGGCTCCCCAAAAGCACCGCCAGAAGTACAAAAAGCAGCACCGCTGTCTGATCACTCTCCAACATTCTTTGAAGGTCATCTTTGACATTCCACATACCAATGACAACACAGACTCCCATCAGATCAATCCCGATGATCCCATATTCCGCCTGACGGCTGCGGATTTTTCTCAATAAGAAGAAGGACAGTGAACTCACTGCCAAAAACGGCAGACAAATCCACAGTTCAAAATCTACAAAACTTCCGCTCTCCACTCTTGTCATCACCGCACCCAATCCAAGAAGGACGCCAAAGGCAAGACCAAGCACAATCATCTTCAGCAGCAGAAGCTCCCTCAGATTATAGTAGCAGGACTGCTCCATCTCCCACATGCCCTCTGAAAAACTCCTGGCTAGTTCCGGTACAAGAAAGATACCAGGAAGCGGGGCAAGTATTGAACATAGTGCCAAAGTATTCTGATAGGAATTATGAAGCGCCATCAGAACGCCCACCGCACAAAAAAAGAGAAGCCCTCCCCAGGTCCACCTGGAAATATACCCCGCACTCTCCCACATCCGCACTAAAAGCGGACGTGACGGAAGGATCACCTGATGACTGATTTCTTCCATCATACGTTCCTTGCATGCCGCTACCCTCTTTGGATCCGGCACCGGCTTCTTTTGTTCTTTTAGTAGCTGTTCCATTTCTTTTATCCGTTCCATCTGAATCCCTCCTCTTCCAAAATCTGTCTCAGCTTTTTCAGGCTTTGACGAATCCTGCTTTTCACAGTCGTGACCCTTTCTCCCGTCACATATGCAATTTCTTTTGCGGTCAGTCCATGGTAATACGAAAGATCCAGCACTTCCCGTTGTTCTTCCTTCAACTTTTCCATCGCCTTTTTGATCGTCACCTGCTCCGACACCCTGTCCGCAAAATCCTCTTCTCTCAGTGTCTCTTCGTACCCTTCCTCGTATCCAACCTCACTCTCTGATTTCTTCCGGAAAAAGTCAATGCATACACTTCTTGCGATTCCAAAAAGATAGGCCCGGAATTTCTTCTGTTCCACATATCGGTTCAGATAACGGATGACTCGAAGAAAGGTCTCCTGGGTACAATCATATGCCGCACTCTCCCGCCTTGTTTGGGAATAACAATATTGAAAGATGTCCTGATAATATTCTTCAATCAGTTCATTCATCTGCTCGGGCTCACCGGAGAAGATGCGTTGTATTCGTTCTCTGTCTGTCATAATCGTGGCCTCGTATTTTTATCGTAAAACGTCTTACATATTATATAACGAATCAAGAGAAGAAAAAGAGCCAAACAAAACAAAAAAAGAGGAAAAATTCCTCCGCCTCTTACGGCATCAGAAATTTTTCCTCTTATTATAATGTCATCTCGATGACTTTTTCGTTCGGATTATGGTACATTTTCACAATCGCAACAAGCTCGCCCACCTGATTATGAATCTTACATTCCACCATAATAATCGGCGTATTCATCTCCAAATTCAGAAGATTACTGTATTCCGGCGGCACCAGAATTGGATAAAAACGCTGTGTCACCGTCCCGTCCACAATATATCCGGTCATATCCAGCATCTCATCCAGATCTTTCATCCCCATGGAGTGAACATGAGAATACGGATAATAAATCTCCTCGATCGTAACCGGCCGATCATCTTCCATCATCAGTCGAACCGCACAGATCATCAAGTCTTCCTGCGTAATCGAAAACAACGCCGCATATTCCGGCTCCGGCCGCACATTGAAGTAAATCAGACGGTAATTTGCATTCTCCTGCTTTACAAAACTGTCCACCGTCGTATTCTTCCTGTGCAGAGCCTGATCTGAGACAAAGGTTCCCCGGTTTTTATTCCGGTAGAGATAGCCCTCCGCTACCAGCTCATTAACCGCCCTGCGGACTGTCATCCTGCTCACATCGAATTTTACTGCCAGCTCGCGTTCCGAATCAATCGGCGTACTGACTGACTTGTCCCTGATATCCTCCATCAGGCGTTCTTTTATTTTCAAGTATATTGGTGCGGCCAATCTTCTCACCCTTCCTGTCGCTTAAGATTTTATGAAGCCAAACTTCCTCCATGGTCCCAGGTAGTCAAGAAGCATCCGCTCATTTGCCGGAAGGTGCCCGATCACATTTTTCCGGCCGTCATTTTCCATATCCATAAGTACGATCTGAAGTTCTCCCTTGTACCGGTTGTACTCATCGTTGACAATGACCACATCGCCACGTTTCATGTCCCTGGTATTCCTTGCCGGAACCTCCTGATCCGCATACAGGACACGAGACTGTGTACTTCGGGCCATAAAGTCGCTCATGTCTCCCCTGACAAAATGAAGTGTTTCATATAAAATCTTTTCTTCTGTACAGGAGAGAGTATACTCTCTTTCCATGCGAAATGTCAACAATGAGGGATCCAGAAGTGATAAATTTCTAAGCTCTTCCTCTGAAGCATAGCAGTTGGCGATCAACACATCGTCCACGAGTCCTGTAGCAAACAGATGTCTGGCGGCCGTGTCCACCGGAAGATCCCGGTGCATCTCCAGAGTACACAATCCATCATTCACCGGCCACGGTCCGAAAGCATTCGGTTCCTGAGAACTGACAAACGCCGCTACCGGGAGCCCCAGCTTGTGAATCTCCCTGCTGCATTTTTCAAAATGCCGGTACCCAAGTCCAGTGTACCGTTGCGGATAGAAGTTGTGGCAGGTCGTCAGGTTTGCAGTCTTCGGACAATGGCTCATAATATTTTCCAGATATCGGTTTCCAAGGCTTGCATTCATTTCAATCTTCAGATTCTGAGGATTATATGTCATAATGGATTCTGCCAGAGAGTCAAATCCCTCATCCAGACGGATTCCGTCCGCATGGATCTCACTGAAAAACGACAGATCATCATAAGTCACTCCAAGTCTCTTCAGCACAACAGGCGCCACATCCAGGATGACCTCCATCCCAAGCCGGTGAGCAAAATCAATCTGCCCCCGAAACTCCTTACCTATTTCCTCCCGGCTTTTTGTAACGCTCAACAAACAGGAAAATATCCTGCTGCACCCGTACTTTGCCGCCATCTCCATATACGCCCGGTCCCGCTCCGGCGTCGTATGCTCCGGATAAATTGAAATACCAATTCGTGCCATGTGTCTTCCTTCCCGTTCCATCTGCCTATGCCTGATCTCTGTTTTTGATAATATAGTCCTCCATGGCATGGAACATCTTTTTCGTCCTTTTCTTTGCACTTCTCCTGTAGAGAGCTCCGATAATACGGTAATTCAGATCCTGAGATTTGGTATCTCCCTCATAGTCTTCCAAATAAAAGACCTCAATTCCACTCTCCGGCGCCTCCTCCAGCCGGTATTCAATCCGATTGGTCCCACTGGCAGAATCAAAAGACGCTGAATATCGGTACGGCGGATCATATTCCGTCACTGTGATCCGCACGTCTCCTTCCCTCCCCACTTTGTTTTTCATCTTCTTTGTATAATGATACCCTTTATGAATCTGTTCCCGTTTCACATCTCTTCCCGTCGCACTTTTGATATCATAAAGCACGGACACCATCATCTGGGAAAAGAATTCTTCCGCCGTTACTCTTAGCTTCTCTCTGATTTCCATTCTGTCTCAACCTCTGTCTATTTCTGATCGTCCCTGCTCCGCTCTTTTTTCCAGTAGATCAGACTGATCAGGATGATCGCCAGCCCCGTGACAATCAGCGACATCGGCTGCTCCACCTGAGGGGACAACATGATAAAGATCATGCCGATCACCATGAAAAAGACCGCCCAGGAACCTTTCTTCTCGTTCTTCTTTCTGCCTGTACCCATATCCGCACGCTCCGGCTTATTTTGTGTAAATCTTTTCGCTCAGTGCAATAAACTTCTCAGCAAGAATCTTGAAATTTTCCGCACTCATCAACTGGTCTTCCGCATGGACAAGAACAAGGATAATCTCCGTCTTCTCTCCTGCTGCTTCCTTCTGAATCAGATCCGCATGGGCTTCATGTCCTTTTACGAAAAACTGATTCCCTTCTTCGATCTTTGCTCTAGCTTCATCAAATTTTCCTTCTGTCGCCAGATCTATCGCCTCTACATAACTGCCTCTTGCCATTCCTACATTTGAGATAATCTCAAAGCAAATCATTTCGATACCATCCATCTGAATTTACCTCCTGAAATCGTTTTCTTTTTACCAGAACGGCAGGGGACGGCCCCCCCTGCCGAAATTCTGTCTCTTACTTATTGTTTATTTTCCATCCTGTTTGCCAGCATGACAAACGGAACCCAGATCAGTACGGCAACCGCAAGACAGATCAGGGAAACCACGCCTGCCATTACACTGCCACCCGTTCCGAAGAAAGCATACAGACCGACCGGCATTACCCACGGCACCTGAATGTATACCGGCGGGATGATGTGCGCTGCTGTAAATACATATCCGATCACAGAACATACCGGAGCTGTAATCAGCCATGGAATCAGGTATACCGGATTGAGCACGATCGGAATACCAAAGATCACCGGCTCATTGATATTGAAGACTCCCATCGGAAGCGCAAGTTTCGCAATCTCTCTGGAATCTTTTTTCTTGGAAACAATAAAGATCGCAATCAAAAGTGCCAGGGTCATACCGGAACCACCAGCCATCGCATACGCATTGATTGACCCACGTGTCCAGATATATGGCATATCCGCTGTAGACTGTGTTTCGTTCCAGATTCTTAAGTTCTCAAGAAGAGCCGGGGTATAGATTCCTTCCGTTACCGGAGCCAGAATATTATCCCCGTGCAGTCCGAAGAACCAGAACAACTGAATCAGGAACATCATCAAAACGACGCTTCCGAGCCCCTGTGAAAGACCAAGCAGCGGCTTCTGAATCCATTCTACGATCAAGTCGTTCGGATACAATCCTGTAAACTGTACGCTGATCTGTGTCAGAATACCAAACACATAAATCGCAACGATACCCGGGATAATCGCCGCAAACGCATTGCTGACCGCAGGCGGTACAGAATCCGGAAGCTTGATCGTCACTTTCTTCTGCATCAGTTTCACATAGATCATCGTCGACAGCAACCCTACAATCAAGCAGGTAAACAGACCGCTGGAACCCGTATAGGCTTCGCCCATATAGCCCCATCCGCTGACATTCTGAAGTGCAACCGCACCTTCACTTTCAATGACGTCCAGTCCTGCCGCTTTCAGAGAATCCAGTGAGGATAAGTCCACACCGTTTAATATGTAATTAAATACGGCATTTTGATTCATACAGGTTACGACAGCGGAGAACGCAATAACAGCACCCGCAATCGGATTGACGTCGTACGACTTCGACAAATGGTATCCCAACGATATCGTAAAAGCGATACCAAGGACTGTGATGGAACCGAAGTATACGTTTCCATTGATAGCAATAATCGGATCCATCGCCGCAACAAAACCATTTCCCTCTCCCAGCCACTCATTTGGCAGGTCACGTAAAAATACGTTTAACAAGACTGCAATACTTCCGACCATGGTAACCGGCATGATAGCAATAAAGCCGTCACGTATCGCAATCAGATGCCGCTGGCTTCCGATCTTGGCAGCCATCGGCATAAAATGTGTTTCCATCCATTGCATGAAAGCATTCATACTTACCTTACCCTTATCCTTTCAAATCTTGTCCTATTTCCCCAGGATTTCAAGAGCCTGATCCAGAACCTTTTCGCCATTTATGGAGCCATACGCTACCATATCAATGACAGTAACCGGCTTATCCCCGGCGATCCCTTTCATTTTATTCTCCAGGAAACGAACCTGAGGCCCAAGCATCATAATATCGGCCTTCTCAATATTAGCGGCAGCCTCCGCATCTGCAACAGCCCAGATCTCGGCTTCAATTCCACGTGCTTTTGCGGAATCCTTCATTTTGTTCACCATGAAACTTGTTGACATTCCTGCTGAACATACGAGTAAAATTTTTACCATAATTCTCTTCCTCCTTCTTTGCATTTTATGGTCTGCTATGGTCTATACCACTCTGTCGTTAATCATACCACATCATACAAATTTATTACAATTCCTTTTTCCTTTTTTCATGAAAATAGTCATTCTGCACAGAATACTCCTTGTTTTTCCGTTTAAAAAGCCCTTGTTTTTAGCCATTTTTGTGCGTTTTTCACAACTGAAAAAGATTTTTTCGTTTTCCATGGAAAATTTCCGGGCAAAGTGTTATCATGGTATATACCGTATTGGAATGGTCGCCATTATGGTCTAACCACTTTCTATGATTTTATATTTTTGGAGGTGTTTATTTCCCATGAAGAAAGATTCCGTTAAAATCGTCACGATCGGAGGAGGATCAAGCTACACTCCGGAGTTAATTGAAGGATTCATCAAACGTTACGATACATTGCCGGTACGCGAGCTCTGGCTTGTGGATATCGAAGCCGGACGGGATAAACTGGAAACCGTCGGCGCTCTTGCAAAACGTATGGTTGAAAAGGCCGGCGTTCCAATGAAAATTGTATTAAGTTATGACAGACGCGAAGCATTAAAAGACGCCGACTTTGTCACCACCCAGATGCGGATCGGCCGTCTGCCGGCCCGGATTCTCGATGAACGGATTCCATTAAGCCACGGCATGATTGGACAGGAGACAAACGGCGCAGGCGGTATGTTCAAAGCATTCCGTACGATTCCGGTCATCCTTGACATTGTAAAGGATATCCAGGAACTCTGCCCAAACGCATGGCTGATCAACTTCACCAACCCGGCAGGCATGGTGACAGAAGCTATTCTCCGTCACACTAATTTCAAGAAAACCATCGGTCTTTGCAATGTCCCGGTGAATATGGTTGCCGGATTTGCGAAAATGCTGGGTGTGGAAGAAAAGGACGTCACCATGGAGATTCAGGGCGTCAACCACTTCATCTTTGCTACCGATGTATTTGTAAACGGCGAGTCTCGTTTCCAGGAGCTTCTCGATAAATACGCACACTTGAGCGCCGAGGATACGATCCAGATGAAGAACTTTGTCTCCCTTCCATACTCGCCGGCATTTATCGAAGGACTGGGCGCAATCCCTTGCCCTTACCACAACTACTACTTCTTCACAAAAGAACAGTTAGAAGAAGAGCTGGAGCAGTTTAAGACCGGGACCGTTCGCGGTGAAGTCGTAAGCGAAACAGAAAAAGAGCTTTTCGAGCTCTACAGCCATGAAGAACTGGCAGAAAAGCCAAAGCAGCTTGAAATGCGCGGTGGCGCAAAATATTCCGACGCCGCATGCAACCTGATCCAGTCCATCTACAATGACACCGGAGATATCCAGTATGTCAATGTCAGAAATAATGGTACGATTCTCGACCTCCCGGCGGATTCTGCTGTCGAGGTGGCATGCCGGATCACAGCCGACGGCCCGAAGCCGCTCGCTACCGGAGAATTAAAACTTCCGATCAGCGGCTATGTACACATGATCAAAGCATTCGAGCGTATGACAATCGAAGCGGCCGTAAGCGGAGACAGAAATCTTGCTGTTGCCGCCCTGAACTTAAATCCACTCTGCCCGAGCGATGAGCTTGCAAATATCGTAGTGGACGAGCTTCTGGAGGCACATAAAGAATATTTGCCACAGTTTTTTAAATAGGTAAAATCCGAATTAAAAATCTCCATATCGACCGGTACATCCTGTTGATATGGAGATTTTTTCATATCTGATTTCTCACCATAGGCCGCTCTTTGTTCTTTGGAGAAAAAACGTCTGTTGTTCTTTTTCAACGAAACCTTTACGCTCTTATCCATCTGTCGCTCATTTGCATACTTTACTTCCACAATCATTTCGATCTGGTTATCATTCGCATCATTCAGAATGAGATATCGTAACCAAACATTTTCCTGCTTGAAAATAAGTTCTCTATACAGATCAACCAAAATCTTGAATTCCAACTGGCAGCATTTAGGGGATCTCGTTTATCATTTATTTACATATCTATTTCTAAAAAGATTTGCTTAATGGGCTAAAACTTCGCAAAGTACCTGAAATAATTTGTTTTCTAAATTCACAACATACAGGGCTTTCTCATTTTCAGAGTAAGACGACCGAATAGCCGTCCCCCATTCAGGTTACATAAATTCTTATTGGATAATACCTGGTTCCTCTACTATTTATGAAAAAAAATCCACTTTTCTTAATTTCTTTGCAGTTATACATATAGTATTTTTTCAAAATCTCTAAAATTTCCGGCGTTACAACCTGAATATATCTTTCTTTTCCTCCTTTCCCCATAATTTTTATAAGACCCGAATTCAAATTTACACACTCAGCTTTGATATTCGATATCTCATATACCCTTGCCCCTGTAGCAAAAAATATTTCGATCATGGCCACATCTCTCAGCCAAAATTTATAAGCTTTTTCACTTTTTCGATTTTCGTTTATATACATATAATTCAATAATTTTTCAATTTCTTCACGTGGAATAATTCTCGGTAGCAAACTTATTTCTTTAAATTTTACTTTAATTTTTCTAAAAGAATTACTTTGAATGATTTCATTTTCTTCCAGATAGCTATAGTAAGTCCTGACTGATGCGATTTTACGCTTGATCGTTTTAGGCTTATATTTTTTATGCAATTCCGTAATATATGCCTCGACTGCGGCTTTATCCGGAATATCTTCTCGAACATACTCGAAGAACTGCTTCAGATCAATTCGATATGCTTTTAACGTATTCCAATCCAATTCTTTTCTAAACTTGCAATATTCCAAATATTGCTCTACCGTCTTGTGATAACCCATGTCTTTACCTCCGTATCTTTTTGGATAGTGTAACATACTTTTTCATCAGTCAGACATGAGCACTCCATGTATATTATGAATTTTTCGTCGAATGACACAGAACCTGTATAACAGAATACCTTTCAGATAGTAGCAGTTTTGCACAAACGCAATGCAAAATAAAGATGTGAGAACACTTTGAATTGTTGAGCGAGAAGAATCATGTGAATACGAACTATGATCCTTCTCACTCCATTTTTGTTTATTTTCACTTGATTTTTATGGCTTTAATCACATAAAAAAAGATCCCTTGTATATACCTTTTCCAAGACATCTTCTAATTCCTGACTAAAACGGTTTGCAACGATTACATCAGAGTATGATTTAAACTCCTCCAGACTATGATATACTTTGCTACCAAAAAATGTTTCCTCCTTTAATGTCGGCTCATATACGATTACTTCCACTCCTTTTGCCTTAATTCGTTTCATTACACCTTGTATTGAGCTCTGCCGGAAATTGTCTGAATTTGCTTTCATTGTTAGCCGGTAAATTCCTACCCGGACTTTTTTCCCTTCTTCGAAATTTGCTTTTTCTAAAATTCGGTCCGCAATGAAATCTTTTCTTGTGCGGTTTGCATCCACGATAGCCTGGATCAAATTATTGGGTACTTGATCATAATTTGCCAGTAATTGTTTTGTGTCCTTCGGGAGACAGTATCCTCCGTATCCAAAAGACGGATTATTATAATGTGTACCTATTCTCGGGTCCAGTCCCACGCCTTCTATGATCTGTTTTGTATTCAGTCCCCGCATCTCCGCATATGTGTCTAATTCATTGAAGAAAGAAACTCTCATTGCTAAATATGTATTAGCAAATAATTTAACTGCCTCTGCCTCTGTAGGATTAATATACAAAACAGGAATTTCTGTCTTAATTGCTCCCTCTTGTAGCATATTTGCAAATACTTCTGCTGATCTTTTTAATTTTTCATCCTTTAAATCTGTTCCTACAATAATTCTGGACGGATACAAATTATCGTATAAAGCGCGTCCTTCACGTAGAAATTCCGGTGAAAACAGAATATTATTGGTATGGTATTTTTCTTTGACCGATTCTGTGTATCCTACCGGGACAGTAGACTTAATAATCATAATCGCATTAGGGTTCACTTCTAATACCTGCTCAATTACACTCTCAACAGAAGAAGTATCGAAATAGTTTTTCTTCGGATCATAATTGGTTGGTGTGGAAATGATAATAAAATCAGCATTGGCATACGCCAATGCTGCATCTGTTGTTGCTATAAGATTTAAATTTCTATGTTTTAAATACTCCTCAATTTCCTTGTCAACAATCGGAGACTCTTTCCGATTAATCATTTGTACTTTTTCCTGTATAATATCTACTGCATAAACTTGATTGTTTTGTGACAATAAAATAGCATTGGATAACCCTACATATCCAGTGCCTGCTACTGCAATTTTCATTTTTTATTTTTCCTTTCTATCCAATGTTTTGTATCTATATTTCATATACGAAATAGGAAATAATTTTTTATAATGTTACAACTTCCCTTTTTAACATCATCTTTTTTCTCTCCTTTGAAATCTGTTTATATATAATTTATGGATACAATTTTGCTTGTCTATGATTATATAAATCACGCATAAACATATAAATACACAAGCTCCTACGCCTATTTGAGTCACTAGTGTCAAAAGAGATTCCTTCATTTTTGCTCCAATTTGATCTACTAAAACATACATAATTCCACCAATCAACAAATAGGTTACAGAATCTCTAAAGTATTTTCTAAAATTTAATTCCTTTCTTACTACAACCGTTTGATAAATACAAACTGTTCCCTCCGCTGCAACTGTTCCAAGAACTGCCCCCATCGCTCCTAATTTAGGAATTAATAATGAATTAATTATTAAATTTACGATAGCCCCTGCAAATAATGACATAATAAAATCTTTGTCTTTTTCATTTGGTAGTAAATACTGTGTTCGTATCACATTCGCCCAAGCTTTAAATACAATAATAGGAGTAATTGCTCTAATCAAAATCCCACAATCTGTAAATTCCTTTCCAAAAAAGACAGGTGAAAATACAGTTGCAATTCCGGCTATTCCAAAGGCCATAGCACTGCTAAGAAACATAACGAAATTCATTGATACTTCTATATACTTCCCGCTTCTTCCATATTGTTTATTTGCAATAACATTGGTCATTCTAGGAAGCATTACACTTCCCAAGGCAGTAATAACTCCGAATGGAATATTAACAATTTTTTCCGTATTTTCATAAAACCCCGATTCTCGCATAGTACTCATGCTACCTAACATAATCTTATCCATAATAAGATATAAGCTCACTGCTATTACCGGCAAAAATAAAATAGCACATGGCTTAAAGTGTTTACACACCTCTTTGATCGATGGTTTGTATAAAACTATTTCTCCTCTTAAAAAAGGCCATAGTACTAATTGTGTTAATAAAATATTGATAGATAATATAAACACATAAATAGGAAGATCGCCACTATTTCGTACAAAAATAAAAATTGCAATGACTCCAATAAGTCTAATTATAGTATTCCTAATCGTGGTGATCTTAAACTTCTCTAGTCCAAAAAAGAACCAACTAATATCACTCATTGCTGAGAAAACATAAATCCCCTGCAATACCGCTATATTCCAATACTTTGGATGAAATACAATTAAATAAATCAGATAGATCACAAACATTATACTTGAAGTAATTACCTGAAGTCCCCATATGCTCCAAAATTCTCTGCTTAATTTCTCCTTATTATCCCTTACTTTAGCCACACAACGTATCCCATAATTCTTAAAACCAAGCATAGCAATAAGGACAAAATAATTTGCTATAGAATATGTATAGGAATAAATCCCAACATTCTCTGGACCTAAAACTCTGGAAATGTAGGGTGATGTAATCAGTGGTAGAATCATTGATAACATCTGGTATAAAATACTATATACAAAGTTCTTTTTTAAAGATATCATTTTTATACCTCTGTTTTAATTTTTAAGTTTAAAAAAATATCAAGAATTTAGTATATATGGATAAGTTTTTACAAGTCCCATCACAAAACCACAAAACAAAATGTAAAATCATATTTTTTTAGAATTTGCTAATTATTTTAATCTCATAATATAACTTTCTTGACTACAACTAAAATTTAATCTTCTTTTTTATATTTTCTCTTCATCTTATGATCCGGTAATACAAGCCAAGATCCTAATAATTTATTTCCGCTTTCTGAATAATATTTAGCCATTCCATACATCGGAGTAAATGTCATTTCACCTAAAATAGGTTCATGACGATCATAAAAATCTACCCGTACGAACGGAAATGGCTTGGACAATTTTTCTGCATATTCCACCATTTTTTCTAAACATGTTGGTTTCATAGCCAACTGCTTATTTGGTTTCGCACCAATATCTAAAACTTTCCATTTTAAGTCATACCATTCTAAAATTAATTCTTCGTTTTTATTAAGTACATTTTCACGATTAAGGCATACAAGAATTGCCTTTACTTTTCCATTAAAACAATATAGTTTATAATCTTCTGGATATAATCCTGAATCTGTTTCAATATACTCCTCAGAGATTATTCTATGCTTCATGGCATAGTACTGGGGTTCATATGTACTAGGTCCATATTCTGTATTCATCCATGTAGCTAATGCGTTTTTCGCTTTATTTATATCTAATTTTTCTTTATTTTCACACAAAATATTATATTTACAACCATGTGTACATTTTATTACAAACTTTTTTGGAAATTGTTCCCATCGCACATCATCTACTTTTTCATACACACCATATAACCGAGGCATAATATTATCTGATCCAAGGCAACCAATAACGTACTGCCTTAAGCCATATTTGTCTGCACATTGCACAATTCTCTGATCTTGCCAAAATAGAGTAAGCCAAAGTATTTTTTCGTTAAATCCAGTTGGATTTTTTAAATTTAATTTTTTTCCGAAAACCTTAAAATACCGGTACTTGACAAATACCACTGGAAAATACTTTTTTATAATGTCTAAAATTAATCTTTTCATAATCAATTTCTCCTTTCTCTAATAAAAGAAATTCTATTTCTAAATGAACTTTGGCTTACGAAGGCTATAATAATTATTATAAATGCAATTGATTGCTGTGTTTGTGTAAAATAAAATCTTACTTGAGAAAACAATATTTTTTGCAAAAAAAACAAATAAATAGCCAAATTTCTAGCTTGGATATATTTTGTATCTATTTTCTTGTAATAATAACCACACAAGATTCCAAAAAGCAATAATATTATCACTACTCCTAAAATCCCACCATCTAAGTATGGCTGATACATAATAGTAGCATAAGCATTCATATCAAGTCCAATAAAACTATTAGGTTCCAATATGGTAAAACTATAATATCTTGAGTCAAGAATCCATTGAGGATAATCCATAATTCCAATTTGTTTTAAAATAAAAATTATAGGATATATAAAACCGTAAAAAGAACTTGCCCCACCCAAATATGGTTGTAATGAATTCTCAAATTGTTGGATATGATAATCAAAATTCTTTAGCCCAACCGGAAAGTATATATATGCCTCTCTCAGCAAATTCATACTTTCTCCTTTTCTTTGAACTGTTATAAATACAAAAACAAAAACCAATGGAATGATTGAATAACGCATGATTTTTTTTACTTTTTTGGGTATTTGAAAATTTCTTTTTTTCACTATAAAAATTCCAAAAAACAAATATAAAACCAGCCATAAAACAATGGATCTTCCACCAGAAGTCATCATCCATAAAAACATCATAATTAACGTCATGCCAAATAACTTCTTATCCTTTTTTCCGATCAACATATCCGACACAGCGATAGGTAATGAAGCATATATTGTAGGCGTACTAACAAACTGATTCATCATAACATTAAATGCTGACATTGTTACCTCATTATATCCACTTACCTGCCCCTGGTTACTATATAATCTTCTAATTTTGGCCCATGTATATCCACTATTTAAGAGCTCCATTACATTTTTAAAATTGTAAAGTAAAAAGAGAATTACAATAAAATACAATATATATATTAATCTATAATCTAAAACATATTCTTTTTTTCTCGACATAGATATTTTGGCCGAAAAAAAGCTACCATATAAAGTCCCAAAACAAAAGCTTGATAGTCCAACTACAAAAACTAAATAAGCCCAATTTGAAATACTGTACAGGCCAAATAATTGTAAAGAAGCAAAAAAAATCAGCCCTATCCAATAGGCCGTCATAATAACTCCTGGGTGAAACCATTTTTCTTTTCTGGATAAGAAAAACAGAAAAAACAGGAAACATATTGAAATAGTTAAAATTGACATTCTATACCTCATTTATTGCTTATTTGTTACTGATAAATATACACTTTTTACTTCACTAATAAGCCTCTGTGTTGTAAATTTATCGTTGGCTTCAATGTAGGCTCTGTTAATCATTTCGGCAAGTACATGCTTATCCATCCTACATATCACATTTTCTATCTTTTCAGCCAAATCTTGATAATCTCCACTTTTATAAAGAATTCCATTATATTCATTTGTGATTAATTCAGCCGTTCCACCAGTATTGGCTCCTATACATAAAATTTGCGAAAAAAAGTTTTCTACTGTTACTCTTCCAAATGCTTCTTTTACGGAACAAATCAAGCCTATGTCTGCAGATTCTCTTAGCGATCTTAAATCATCAGTATATTGAATATAACGGACATATTCTTCCAGCCTATGCTGTTTTACATAATTTTTAATATCATTATAATAATCATCAATCCCATATCCTACTAACAATAATTTTAGTTTAATACCTTTACATGCTAAAACATTAAGAGCTTTTACAGCTTCCATTTGACCTTTTTCTTTTGATATTCTACCAGCAAGTAACATAGTATATGGTTTTGAAGAAAAAGCATGTTCCTTAAGCTTATACTTTTCCGGTTCAACCCCATTATATATAAGCTTTACCTCTTTCATTAATATTCTTTTATATTTATCGCATACAGCCTTTGATATTCCTATAATTTGGTCAGCTCTTCGCATATACCCATACATCTTTTTCTTGTTAAATGGAGTGCAATTTAAATCTTCTTCTAAAAATTGTCTAATATGCCAAACATAAGGTATATTCATTCTTAATGCACATTGAGCACCAATACAATTATCTATACCATTAATATGAATAAGCTCAACTCCAAAACACTTTAATTTTTTTGAAATAAACCAAGAAGCCATATTATTATATATTTCTTTTAATTTATACATAATTGTTGTACTAATAGAAGAATCATCAAGCGATCGTCTCATAGTATAATTTCTCAAATAAATATTCTTTATTCCTATGTGTTTGCTCACATTCTGTGGATGATTTGGATAAACAATATATATTTTATTTCCTTCTTCTGCTAAACTTTCCGCAATGTTTATCATAGATAACGATGCGCCATCTTTTCCAGAAATGCTATGATGTGCAAAAAAACAAATATTCATAGTTGAAACTCCGTTATAAAATATTCTTTATTCATTTTAAACTGTTTTTTTTCAAAATTATTAAAAACAACATTATAAATTTGCTTACATTCCTTTACTATGTTTTCTCTTTCTTTTGAGTCACACTCTTCATATAATTCAAAACAATCTTTTACAAATGTTCTTCCACGGATGAAGCATACTTTTATAATTGAAAAACTACATCTTATTTTGTTCTCATCTATGTCAAAATGTAAAACTATTGACAAATCCGGTCTATTTTCGTAAAGGAGATATATCGAATTAGGAGAAATTAAAAAATTTCCCAAACTGTATGCAATCACCCCATTCTCTAAAGGTTCTACTCTTTGTACTATGTGTGGATGGCTTGCTATAACACACTTCACACCTTGATTGTAAAAGAAATGACATATCTTTTCCGAATAACTCCCTGGAATAAGATTAAATTGTCCTCCTGTATGTAAATAAGCAAAAAGATAATCAACATTATTTTTTAATTTTTGTATATCTTTACTAATTCTATTAATATAGAATTCATCGAAGTCTCCTGGCTGAATATTATCCATCCTTACATGATTATATGTCCATCCTAACATTCTTTTTATTTTAACTCTTATTTCTTTTGATAAAACCTTCTCTTTAAGTTTATCAAACATTCCTTTAGGTATTACCGCATTTAAATCGTTCGGTTTCAATAAATTGACATAATGATCGCCTTGATCTATTTTTACTCGATTTAAACTATAATTCGTTCCATACGTATATGCTAAAAATCCTACTTTCTTTCCTCCTATATTCACGATCAGATAGGACTGCTCATTCTGCTTTTCCCTCGTTCCAACATGCTTAATCCCATTATTTTTCAGTACTCTACTCGTTCTTATTAGGCCGTCAATTCCTCTATCTAAACAATGGTTATTAGCTGTGGTAACACAATCAATGGATGCATACTTTAACTCTTCACAAAAAGAATCTGGTGTATTAAAACTATAAAGATCTCTCGTATACTTCCTATTTCTCCCAGCAAAAATAGTTTCCAAATTTCCTATAACATAATCTGAATTATAGTATTTTTTTAAATTAAAACAGATATTAAACTAAGAAAAACCGCATAAATACAGTATCTAACGACAAAATAGCAAAAAGAAAATAGGGAAAATTACAACGAAATTACAACAAATGAAAGAGCCTTATGTAACGACTTATACAAAGAAATACAGAGTTATAAGAAATCGACGCTTGAAAAAAGAGCGTCTTTTTCTATGTCGTGAAACGGCACACTATCTCATTTCTGCCTGTTCGTTATCAACGTCTTAGCTCATAGCTTGTCAAGAGCCTGTTGCAACGCAATGCGTCAGCACTCTTTACAAGCTGTGTGATAAGGCGTATCTTCTCAATGGCAGAAATCGAATAATGATAACAAATGAATATATTTTAACGAAAGCATTTTACTTTTACAGTAAGGTGCTTTTTTTGTTTATGATACTTTTCTATATCCATAGCAAAGGAGGATTGATAATAAATGGCAGAGATTTATGGATATGTTCGGGTTTCCAGCATAGACCAGAACGAAGAACGACAGATTGTTGAACTCTCAAAGCGGAACGTGCTTTCTAAGAATATCTACATAGACAAGCAGTCTGGAAAGAGCTTTGAACGTCCACAATATAAAAAGCTCGTCAGAAAGCTAAAACAAGGCGATTTACTTTATATCCTAAGTATTGACCGTTTAGGCAGGAACTATCTTGAAATACAGGAACAATGGCGAATACTGACGAAAGAAAAAGGGATTGATATATGCGTCATAGACATGCCCTTACTGGACACCAGAAATGGGAAAGACTTAATGGGTACGTTCATTGCCGACCTTGTGTTACAGATACTATCCTTTGTCGCACAAAATGAACGTGAGAACATCAGAAAAAGACAGGCACAAGGCATAGCGGTGGCAAAGGCAAAAGGAATTAAATTCGGCAGACCAGAAATCACGCTTCCAGAGAATTTCGGAGAGCTTGTCCATGAATGGGAAAAGAAAAGGCTTCCTCTGTCGGAAGTCTTGGAAATATGCAAAATGAGCGAAGCTACATTCTATCGGAAATTAAGGGAATACCGCCTATTACAGCGGAAATAGTCTGTTCTGAACTCTCAAAAGGTACACCTTTTAATAGTTCACTATATCACTATATAGTATGGCATAAAATACCATTTTTTTCAATGTTTTTCATGGTTGGAACGGCTATAAAGCTGTTATTCTTTTGCTATACTTGCTGATTTTAACTGTTCTATATCTTTTGCAAAAGGTGTACTTTTTGAGAATAGTACAAAAAGGAGGGAGGAATAAAGTCTTTTAATCGTTCTCTATAAAATTCAAGAAAGGAGAACAAGCAATGAAAAGAACAAAAAAGGCATTAGCGGTCGTATTATCACTGTCTATGCTGGCTTCTATCACGCCACAGATTGTTCTTGCTAACAGCAATATTCCAGACCGCTATGAGGAAGTAAGCGAGATGCAGGCTATCGTTAAAGATGCCGAAGTCCATGCATATGTTACCAGAAATGGTGGAACGGCAGAACTGACAGACAGCAACGGGGTGGAAACAACCTTTACACAGGGTATCGGTTACAGAGAATATACCGCAACTCCTGCGGACGGCTGGGTATGGAAAGGCTGGACATATGAACAGCTCTATCAAGGAGAAGATTTAGGCAATCGTACTGATTATGGCTGGGGAAAACGATATTCTTTCTCAAACGACGGTTCTGATTGGAACAGTGCATATAATGGCACAGGACAGACTATCTCTGTCAACCGCCTGCTTACTAAAGGCGAAACCGTAGGAAATAAAATCATATATAATATTTATGCGAATTTCAATCCTACAATCAATGCCACTGCTGGCACAGGTGGAACGATTACAGACAATGGCGTTACGGAAGTAAACTATGGCGACAGCAAGCAATATGATATTACCGCTGACGCTGGACAGGATATAGCTTCTGTTTCAGTAGACGGGCAGGACATTTCCAACGCAGTAGGAAAAGACAACTTCTCTTATACTTTTGAAAATGTAAGAGAACCACATACTATCGACGTAACCTTTACAAATGAACTTTATACTGTAACCTATACGGACGGTGTAGAGGGGCAAGAAATTTTTAAGGACGAAGTATATTCTGACTTAAAGATTGGCGACGTTACGCCAAAGTTTAAGGGAAGTTTAGAGCGTAAAGATTATGTATTCACAGGGTGGAACCCAGAAGTAACAAACAAGGTGGCAGGAACTGCCGTATATACAGCTACATGGGCGGACGACAAGAATAACAACGGCACGCCTGACGACAAAGAAGAAAAATTCACTGTTACCTATACAGACGGTGTGGACAATGAAGAAATCTTCAAAGACCAGAGCTATGTCGACCTGTTATCAGGAACTAAAACACCAAAATTTAATGGAGAGCCGAAACGTACAGGTTATGTGTTTACAGGCTGGACACCAGAAGTCACAGAAACAGTAACACAGACCGTAACTTACTCCGCACAATGGGCGGTTGATGAAAATGGAAACGACAAACCAGACAATGATGAAAAATATACTGTTTCTTACCAGTTTATCAATGGAGCGGACGACAAGGAGCTTCCAAAAGAAGTCAATGACATGCTTCCAAAAGCAACGAGTTATGTATATGGTGTGAAAGTTGTTCCAGTAGCATTGAAAGCTGACAGAGTGGAAACAACCGACGGCGTATGGCTGTTTGAGGGCTGGACACCAGAAGAAATCGAAAAGCTGACAGCAGATACTGCCTTTACTGGTACATGGACATTTGCGAAAAATGCAGGAGGTATCAACCATATTCCTGTGATTACAGCCGAAGATAAGACGCTGACCGTTGGAGACAGTTTTGATGTTATGGCAGGTGTAACAGCTTTGGATAAAGAGGACGGCGACCTTACGGATAAGATTGAGGTTATCAACAATACAGTAGATACCTCAAAAGCTGGTACATATACGGTTACTTACAAGGTAACTGATAGCAACGGTGCTTCTGTAACTAAGACCATAACTATTACGGTCAAGGATAAAGATAAAGAAGAACAGCCTACTGCTCCGACAAAGCCAGACAAAGGCGATAACAACGTCAACGATAAGAACAACACTGCTTCAAAGGCAGATAAGCCAGATACGGCAGTCAAGACAGGCGATAGCACGAATGTCTTATTGTGGAGCATGGCAACCATCATTTCCCTTACAGGAGTGATAACGGCACTGATTTTCAAGCGTAGAAGAAGCAGATAAGCATGATTAAGGACAGGGACAAAGGTTTCTGTCCTTTTCTTCTGCTCTGCTTTAGAAACGTGCTTTCAAGGACGCAAACGATAACCGACGGAGCGAGCCGCCCACGGTGGCGGTCGCAAGACATATCGCCACGCCAGCTTGCTGGCGAGGGGGCGGTTCACTTCGGCGGTCTGGCGAGCGTAGCGAGCCTTATAAGCCCCCGTTATCTAACAAGGGGGGCATAAAAAACAAGAAACAATAGACGTTAGCAAGCGGAAAACGCTGTAAGTACAGGACGAAACCTCATTTTACACAGCGTGATATAAATCATGCCATTATCACTTTGAAAAATTAAATAGCATAGGAAAGACAGTTGATTTCAAATAAGAAGTTGATTGTCTTTTTCTTTTGCAGAAATGAAATGCAGGCAATTATCAGTACATGGTAGTTGCCTTTTTGATTGGAGGAATTGAAGAATGAATGATAAAAAATTTATTGAAGAATTAAAGTTTAAGCGTGAGGAATACGGAGTATCGCAAAAAAGACTTGCCGTTGCCTGCGGTATCAGTCGAGAACATTATAACCGCATTGAAACGGGGAAACTTCCATTGACAGAAGAACTGAAAGCGGAAATTCAGAAACAGTTGGAACGATTAAATCCATTAGAGCCTATGTTCATACTGGTTGACTATTTCCGTGTCCGTTTCCCTACCACAGACCCGTTGACCGTTATTAAGGACATTCTGCATATCAAGCCCAGACACATGCTCCATGAAGAATACGGACGCTACGGCTATGAAGAACAGTATATTTTAGGCGATATTACCGTGCTGGTATCTTCCAACCCATCATTGGGTGTTCTGCTGGAACTGAAAGGCAAAGGGTGCAGGCAGATTGAGGGCTATCTTCTGGCACAGCAGAGAAGCTGGTTTGATTTGATGATGGACTGTCTGACTTCTGACGGCGTGATAAAGCGTCTTGACCTTGCGATAAATGACAGAGTTGGAGTGCTGGATATTCCAAAGCTCATAGAAAAGTATCAGCGTGGAGAATGTATCTCCTACTTTCGCAGACAAAAGCGATATGACGGAACGGACAAGAATGGCGATGATATACCCGAAAGCACAGGAAATACAATGTATATCGGCTCAACACAAAGCGAGCTGTATTTCTGCATTTATGAAAAGGCAAAGGAACAATACGTCAAGAAAGGCATTGCCATTGAAGACAGCGAAATCAAGAACCGTTTTGAAATCCGCATGAAGAATGAAAGAGCCTATAAGGCTGTTGTGGATTTGCTGACTTACTATGACGCTGAGAGGACAGCATTTTCTATCATCAATCATTATATCCGTTTCGTTGACCCAGAAGAAGATAAGCCGAAGAACCGCTGGAAAATCAATCCTGAGTGGGCGTATTTTGTAGGAGATAACCGAGAACCCATTCGATTAACCACACAGCCAGAACCGTTCACAATGGAAAGAGCATTGCATTGGCTACAAAGACAGGTAGCACCTACGCTTAAAATGGTGCAGGAACTGGATAAGATGAACCATACAACCATAATGGACGATATGCTGGAGCATACCGAACTGAAAGACAAGCACAGACACTTGCTGGAACTTGAAAAGACAACCATAGAAGAAAGGATAGATACCGCCGTTTCAAAGGAAACTGACGGTATTTTTTAATTTCCATGAAAAATCCGCAACAGAACATCAAAACGTGTACAGATATGGTGTGAAAGAAATTTCAACTTTTTTCAGTTTAGCTTAGCAAATCAGTCTTTGCTGTACTGATATGTGCATATAGGGACAGAAATTTACGAATTAAGTCATAAAAACCTCATCTGCTGTACAGATATGAGATGAAAGAGGAAAAATTTTTGAAAAATGGAAGCAAAACCGCCTATCTGTTCCCTATATGGAGCGAGGGAAGAAAAAATTTTCAAAAAGGTCATTATATATACCTTTGCCGTCCTTATATGGTGCGAAAGAAGAAAAAAGTAAAAAATTTTTCTATTTTGGTTAGCAAAAGACACTTTGCAGGAGAGTGTTGTATGTAAAGAAGAAAAACTTTCTTTAATTTGTATTCAAAAACATTGTTCGTATCGAGTGTTGGTGCAAGAAAGAAGAAATTTATTATATTTCTTGATTTTGTATTCAAACAGACCGTAGCCGTTGAGTGTTGATGTGAAAGGAAGAAAATATTTCATTTTCATCTTAGCATTTAGCACTTTCCATTCCCTATATGGTGTAGAAAGAAAAAGTTTTGAATATTGGTTACACTTTCCCTATTTTTCAACGCGGTATATAGGAAAGATGATTTTCTTCTTTCGTGTTCTTTGACAACTGAA